>Ga0207414_1000059_pt1 | contig 52485 bp, 50 predicted proteins | sample PonA231FremontCA_2_FD_187269 | JGI IMG/M metagenome (GOLD analysis project Ga0207414, IMG submission 187269) | Marine sediment microbial community from Fremont, CA, USA - Pond A23 Sediment 1 (SPAdes) | ecosystem: Environmental > Aquatic > Marine > Unclassified | place: USA: Fremont, California...
AGAATCTATAATTTCTTCAATTCAAACTTATAAAGGTATTATTTATGTATTATTTACCGGGTTAATTTTTTACTTGTTGTTAAAAAAATATTTTGCACAGTTAAGAGATGCCAAAAGAGAGCTTAAGCTTAAAAATGAAAAATTAAATATATATACCAATCAGCTTGAGAAGGGCAATGAGGTATTAAAAGATTCTTATCAAACTCTTTATGAACAGACTGAAGATTTAAAAATAATGATTGATTTTATTAATAATATAAACAGGGATACATTCACAGATATTGATAAATTTCTATCTATGCTATTAAGGACGGCTTATAAATTAGTTCCCAAAAGTAATCATGGAAGCATTTATAGGATAAAGAAAGAAAAAGTCCAATATATTGATGCAATAGGACATGACTTAGATGAATTAAAGAAGTTAAATTTAGATAAAGAAATCTTTCAAATTCAAAAACAAAAGCCTCAAATAATCAATGACCTTCTTTCTGAAGAAAATACTAATCTCACGGATAAGCAATATAAAAAAATAAATAAAGCTTCTAAAAACATCAGACAATCTTTAACATTTTCTTTAGTGGTTGATAATCAAATGCTGGCTGGTATTTCTTTAGATATAGCAGAAAATAATAAGGAAAATTTTAATGATGATGATATAGAAACATTAGAGGCCTTTAGAAATCTTGCTGAATCTTTTTATACTTTTCAGATGTATAATAAATTGCAGGGAGAGTTTCAACGTGATATAATTTTGTCAATGATTAAATTTTTAGAGATTCATGATAAATATACTGGAGGTCATTCAGAAGAAGTTGCTGAGTTTTCACAAGAAATAGCTAATAAAATGAAACTAAGCCAAAAAGAAGTTCAGTATGCATATTGGACTGGATTAGTTCATGATATAGGAAAATTAATTATTCCTAGAGTTACTTTAAATAAAAAAGAAGAGATTACTGATGAGGAATATGACTTGATAAAAAAACACCCACTTTGGGCTTATGAATCACTATCAGAATCTAAAAGATTAAATGAGATAGCCAAATATGTTTTATATCACCATGAACGTTGGGATGGCGATGGTTATCCAGAAGGTTTAAAAGAAGAGAATATACCATTAATTTCCAGGATAATTACGGTAGCGGATGCTTATTCAGCAATGACTTCAAACAGAGCATATCGTGATGCATTGACTAGGGAAGAAGCGATAAATGAATTGAAAAAGAATGCGGGTAAACAGTTTGATCCCGAAATTGTAGATATATTTGTTGAAATTATAGATAATATGTATAAAGCAATATAATAATAGTAATTTAGAAGGGGTATAATATAATGGAAATCATTGAATTGCAGGAAGGCATTTATAAACCTGAATTTATATATCATGGTCAAGATTTAGGTGTTAATTATTCAAAAGAGAAAACAATTGTAAAGTTATGGGCACCTACAGCTGAAAATGTTAGATTAGAAATTTATAATCATTATGAAAAAGAAGATCCGTTTGAAGTTTTTGAGATGTTTGAAGATCTGAATGGGACCTGGAAGGTCGAATTAAAAGGTGATTATGAAGGAAAGTATTATCTATTTGCTGTTGATTTTGGGGATCGAATTGAAAAGTCTGTAGATCCATATGCAAAAGGTCTAGCTCCCAACAGTGAGATGGGATTAATTGTCAACTTGGATAAAACTAATCCTGAAGGATGGAAAAATGATAAGAGTAAAACCCTCGAGAATGCAGTAGATGCAGTCATATATGAAATTCATGTACGAGATTTTTCTACGTCTCCTTATTCTGGTATTAATAACAGAGGGGATTATTTAGCCTTTACAGAAGAAGGTACGGTAAATAACCAAGGTTTAAGTACTGGATTGGACCATCTTAAAGAATTAGGTGTGACCCATGTTCATCTATTACCAGTATTTGATTATGCTACAGTTGATGAAGAAAACCGCTATGAATACAATTGGGGTTATGATCCTCATTTTTATAATGTACCCGAAGGATCTTATGCCAATAAACCAGAGGGTTATCAACGTATCAAAGAATTTAAAAAGATGATTAAAAGTTTACACGATCATGGGATTGGTGTAATAATGGATGTGGTATATAACCACACCTATTATACTAATGAATCAGCGTTTCAAAAAACAGCGCCCGGATATTTTTATAGATTAATTAATAAGTGCTATTTAACTAATGGCTCAGGTTGTGGTAATGAAATAGCAACCGAAAGGCCTATGGTTAGAAAATTTATCATTGATTCTCTTAAGTATTGGGTTAAAGAGTACCATATTGACGGTTTTAGATTTGATTTAATGGGCTTAATGGATAAAGAAACGATGTATACAATTGAAAATGTATTACATGATATAAATTCTGATATCTTATTATATGGAGAGCCTTGGGCAGCTGAGCCACCATATTTAGAAGAATATCAAAAAATTCATAAAGGTGACCAGTGGGATCACAAAATAGCATTTTTCAATGATGATTTTAGAGATGCGTTAAAAGGTAATCCAGATGGTTTTAAAAAAGGTTATGTTAACGGGAAATATGAAACTTATAATGATATAAAAAAGGGAATTGTAGGTAGTATTGACTATAGTTTTGACCTGAAAAGTTTTACCCATAAACCAGAAGAAACAATCAATTATGTAAGTGCCCACGACAACCTAACTCTTTGGGACAAAATCAATAAATCTGTCAGTAAAGCCCCCGAAGAGGAGAGAATTAAGATGGCCAGGCTTGCACAGGCAATTGTCTTTACTTCTCAAGGAGTTCCGTTTATTCAAGGTGGGGAAGAGTTTTTAAGAACTAAATATGGTAATCATAACAGTTATAATGCAGGAGATCATATCAACCAAATTAAGTGGGATAGAAAAACTTATTATTATGATACATTCTTATATTATAAAGGATTAATAAAATTAAGAAAAGAACATCCCGCTTTTAGAATGAAAGATCCTGAGATGATTAAAAAGAATTTACAATTTATTGAGAGTGAGGATGCTGCAATAGGGTTTGTGTTAAAAGAGCATGCCAATGGAGATGATTGGAAAGACATTTATGTATTATATAATCCACAGCACCATTGGAGCCGGTTCTGGCTGGATGAAGAACAAAGTTTTAATATTGTAGTTAATGGAAAATATGCAGGTACAGAAGTTCTGCATAGTTTTGAGGCTGACAATATAAAAGTACCACCGCTTTCTGCAATGGTACTTTATATTAAATAGATTAAAAGTGTTTTAAATAAATAGTTGCAAGGGGAGGAACGGTAATTTCTATCGTATTGGAAAAACCGTTATACTCCTCTTGTTTACTTTTTATTTCAAATTGGGTAGTAACTCCAGAACCTCCGTATTTTTTTTCATCACTATTAAAAACTTCTTTATAACTGCCAGAAAAGGGAACACCAATTTTATAGTTTTCTCTTTTAACAGGAGTAAAATTACATACTACTACTCTTAAGTCGTCTTTAGTTTTGCCGGAACGAGTAAAGCTAATAGTACTATGAAGATTATCATCTGCTTCAAGCCATTCAAAACCTTCCTGTTTATAGTCTTTTAACCAGAAAGCATTGTTATTTGTATAATAGTTGTTTAATTCTTTTACATATTTTTTTAGTTTTTCATGCATTGGATAATCTAACAAGAGCCAGTCTAGTTCTTGTTGGTAGTTCCATTCTATAAATTGCCCAAATTCACCACCCATAAATAAGAGATTTTTACCGGGGTGGGCATACATATAAGCAAAAAGCAGTCTCAAATTAGCAAACTTCTGCCAGTAATCTCCAGCCATTTTGTCTAGTAATGATTTTTTGCCATGGACTACTTCATCATGTGAAAGCGGCAAAATATAGTTTTCCGAATAAGCATACATCATTGAAAAAGTCAGCAAATTATGTCTGCCTTTTCTCATAATAGGATCTTCTTCCATATATTCCAAGGTGTCATTCATCCAACCCATATTCCATTTAAAATTAAAGCCGAGGCCACCTTCATCAATAGGACCTGTTACCATTGGCCAGGCAGTTGATTCTTCTGCTACCATTAATATGCCAGGAAAATCTTTGAAAACTACTTGGTTTAATCTTTTAATGAAATCTACTGCATGTAAATTTTCGTTACTTCCATATTTATTAGGAGTCCATTGACCTTCTTCTTTATTATAATCAAGATATAGCATATTACTTACTGCATCTACTCTAATTCCATCAATATGATAGATATCCAAGAAAAAGCGAGCGCTTGAAATTAAAAAACTCCATACCTCAGGTTGTGTATAATCAAAATTTAGGGTGTCCCATTGAATGTTTTCAGCCGTTTTAGAATCTGAACTTTCATAAAGGGGGGTTCCATCAAAGAGACGTAAGCCATGTTTGTCTTTGCAAAAATGACTGGGAACCCAATCCATTAGTACACCTATACCATAGCTATGTGCTTTATCAACAAAGTACATAAAGTCTTTCGGTTTTCCATATCTACTTGTCAATGAAAAATAGCCGGTAGTTTGATAACCCCAGGAACCACCAAATGGAAACTCTGTAAGAGGCATTAATTCAATATGAGTAAAACCCATATCTTCAACATATGGTATTAATTCATCAGCCAGACGCCGATAATTATATGAGTTATCTTCCTTATCAGTTTTCCAAGAGCCGGCGTGTACTTCATATATATTAATAGGTTCTATATGAGGTTTATTATTTTTTCTATTTGACATCCATTCTTCATCTTGCCAGTTATATTTATCTAAAGAAGTTACAATAGAAGCAGTTTTTGGACTTTCTTCAGATGAAAAAGCTACCGGATCTGATTTTAAAAAGGTATCCCCATGCGGTCCTGTGATAGAATACTTATATATAGCTCCTTCTTTTACCTCTGGAATAAATATGGTCCAGACTCCACTATCACCAACAACTTCCATAATATTTGCAAATTTATTCCAGTTGTTGAATTCACCTACAACTGAAACTTTTCGAGCTGAAGGAGCCCATACAGAAAACCTTACTCCCTTTTTATTATTTTCTTTTTTGAGATGAGCGCCAAGAAATTTATATATCTGATAGTGTTCTCCTTTATTAAAAAGATATCTATCGAAATCACTGATAAATGAATCAGACATTAATTATTCCCCCAAACTAGTGCTTTTTTATATATTTCAAGAAGGATATTTAATATCCTTTTAATAATTATTATAATAAGGGTACAATACAATTGTATGATCTTTTAAATCATATGGTTTGACACTTATGTGAAAGTTTATTAAACTTATTGTATAATAAGAAATAGAGAAGTATAGAGGAGGAATTAGAACATGACAAAAAACTTAAAAATTCTATTCGTTTCTCCTGAAGTATCTCCTTTCATGAAGACGGGTGGATTGGCTGATGTAGCTGGTTCTTTACCGCGCGAACTTAAGAAAAAGGGTCATGATGTGAGGGTGGTAATGCCAGAATATAAAAAGATTCCAGATCGTTTCGTTAAGGGCTTTAAACATGTTACTGATTTTAGGATGAATATGGTCTGGCGAAATAAGTATGTGGGAGTTAATAAACTTGAACACCAGGGTGTCCCTACCTACTTTATAGATAATAAATATTATTTCTTTAGAGAATCCTTATATGAAAATGATGATAAAGAAGAACAGTTTGCATTTTTTTCTAGAGCAGTTTTAGAAATGATAAATAAAATAGACTTCAAACCAGATATAATACACTGTAATGATTGGCAAACCGGACCTGTAAGTTTAATGTTAAAAGATAATTATCAGGTATATGACTTCTATAGGGATATAAGGACCGTATTTTCAATTCATAATCTTGCCTATCAAGGTAAATTTGATCCGGGAATTGTAAGTGATGTATTGGGAGTTTCAAACTACCATCTTAATTCAGGTAATATAAGACATGACAATATGGTTAATTACATGAAAACCGGTATTATGTATTCAGATATAATTAATACCGTTAGTGAAACATATGCTGAGGAGATTAAGACAGAATATTATGGTGAAGGATTGGACTATATTTTAAGGATGAGAGACAATGATTTATATGGAGTTGTAAATGGTATAAATTATGATGATTTTGATCCTGCAACTGATGATTGTATTTATCATAATTATGATAAAAATAATATTGAAAAAAAGTACGAAAACAAATTAAAATTGCAAAAGGAATTAGGCCTTGAACAAAACAAGGATATTCCAGTAATATCTATTATCTCACGCCTTGTAGAACAAAAAGGAATTGATCTTTTCCCAGCAGTATTTGAAGAAATGATGTCACAGGATTTGCAGTTTGTAATACTAGGAACAGGTCAAAATAGGTATGAAGATTTCTTTAGATATATTAATTCAAGTTATCCCGACAAAGTAAGCGCTAATATAACCTATGATGCAAAGCTTGCCCAAAAAATATATGCCGGGAGTGATATGTTTTTAATGCCTTCTAGATTTGAACCCTGTGGATTAGGTCAGTTAATAAGTATGCGTTATGGTACAATTCCACTTGTTAAAGAAACGGGTGGGTTAAAAGATACTGTTATACCCTATAATGAATATGAAGATGAAGGTTATGGTTTTTCTTTTAGTAACTACAATGCTCATGATATGTTATATACAATAAAAAGAGCCCTTACTTTCTACCACCAAAAAGAAGTATGGAATAAAATAGTGAAAAGGGCAATGGAACAAGATTTCAGTTGGAAAAAAGCTGCTAAAGCATATGAAGAACTTTACAATAAGATTTTAGTAGATAAAAGGGATAAGAAAGTAACGCAAACAAAGACCAAAAAAGGACATAATAAGATAAATATAAATGAGGCTAATCTAAAAGATTTAACCAAAATTAATGGTATAGGACCAGCTTATGCAGAAAGAATAATTAATTATAGAATTAATAAAGGAAAATTTACCACTAAATCAGAATTAATTAATATAAAAGGTATTGGTAAGGCAAAATTTAATAAAATAAAAAATAAAATAATTACTTAAAAGAGGTGAAACTGTATGCCAGATCTCTGGAGTCATATTATTGGTGGAGATATGGTGGTAGATGAATTACAAGATCGAGGACTGAGTAATTTAATTTTAGAGTACAGAAACTACTATAATTTAGGAACACAAGGCCCTGATTTCTTTTTTTATAATGATTTTTGGCCTTGGATAAAGGAAAAAAGAGGCCCATCAATAGGGGCCATAATTCATACAAAAAGACAAGCAGACTTTGTTTTAGATGCATTTGACATATTGAAAGAGAAAAAAGGCTCTGCACAGTATCCTAAAACTCTTGCATATTTTATGGGGTTTATTACTCACTTAGTACTTGATAAAAAAATTCATGATATTATAGAACGGAAAACTAATAACAGTAAAGAACACAAAAGATTTGAAATGGAACTTGATTGTATTTTAGTAGAAAACTATTATAACGAAAAGTGTTATAAATTAAAACCTAATGCTTATCTTGACATTGGTGATAATCTGGATGTATTAATCAAAGATATCTATTATCTTAATATAACAAAATTACATGAAGAAAATATAAACTTTAAGTTAATTAATGATTCTTACCAAGATATGCTTAAAGCGCAAAACATTTTATACAGTCCATTTAAAGTCAAAGCATTTATCTTAGGCTTTTTTAAAAATTTTCTTTCCCTAGATTTAGATCAATATCTTTATGCTAAAATAGAAAATTATTTTCTTATAACCAAAAAAGAGTTAGATGAGGTAGAAAAAGTATTTCCTGAATTTGTCTCTATTAGTAAAGATTTAATAAAAGTTTTAAGTCTTTATCTCAAAGATAAAAGAGAAAGAAAAGATGTACAGAAAGTAGTAGAAGATCATTTTGGTGAAGGCTTTTTTGAAAGGAGATAAAAAGATGAAAAGTAAACTATTAACTTTTTCTATATTTCTATTAATTTCTATCTTTATATTATCGGTAGGTATTGTAGGGGCTCAGTCCGAAAAATTAAATGTTGCTTTAAGCGGTAAAGCTCAGACTTTAGATCCGGCATTTTTACAGAGGTCCATTTCTGAATGGCCAATCATGAATAGTATTTTTTCTGGTTTAGTAAAGTATAAACCGGGAACATATGAAGTTATTCCAGATTTGGCTAAAGACTGGGAATTTTCTGAAGATAACACCAAGGTTACATTTTATTTAAAAGAGGGAGTTGAATTTCAAAAAGGATATGGTGAAGTAACTGCAGAAGATGTGGAATTCAGTTTTGAGCGTATTATTGATCCTGATAATAATTCGCCAGAAGCAAATTCTTTTTCTAAGTTAGAAGATGTGAAGGTAATTGATGATTATACAGTTCAATTAATACTAAGTGAACCAATGGCTAGATTATTCACTTCCACTTTACCTTATAATGCAGGTTTGATTGTTTCTAAAAAGGCAGTCCAAGAAATGGGGAAAGATAAGTTTGCCAGTAATCCTGTGGGTAGTGGACCCTATCAATTTGAAGAATGGAAAGTAAGTAATAATATTGTAGTTTCAAAATTTGAGGACTACTTTGGACAAAATGCTTATATGGAAAAAGTAGAATTTATTCCTATGACTGAACAAATGTCACAAGAACTTGCTTTAAGATCAGGAGAAATAGATTTTGGAGAAGTAAGTTTAGAAAATTATGATAAAATCAAAGAAAATGAAAATCTTAAAACCAATACAGCTCCTGACTTAGCTTTTCAGTTTATAGCTTTTAATGTAAAAAATGATCCGATGGATGACCCTAAACTTCGAGAGGCTTTAAGATATATTATAGATCCTGAAGAGATCTTGATTGGAGTATTTGCAGACCAAGCCGATTTAGCTTATTCATGGTTATTACCAGATATGTTAGGTTATAAAAAAATGCCTCACAAAAATATGGATGAAGTTGAAAGAGAGAAGGTGTTAACCCTTCTAGAAGAAGCTGGATATCCTAATGGTGAAGGCCTGACCTTAAAATATGTAACTGATGCAAATGATGAAAGAAAAACAATTGCCACTTTAATTCAAGCTCAGTTAGCTGAATTTAATATAACACTTAACATTCAAGCAATGGAAATTGGTCCTAAAATTGAAGCTTGGCAAGCAGGTGATTATCATATTACTTATTCTAGGTTTGGTAACACTGTGGATCCTGGATATTGTAGTCAGTGGTTTTTAAGCAGCCAAGTCGGCAAATGGAATCTAATGCATTGGTCAAATGAAGAATATGACCAGCTTTGGGAAGAAGCTGAAGTTACAGTTAATGAAGAAGAAAGAGCCAAATTATATCATAGGATGCAGGAGATTGTTCATGATTCTAATATAGCTATTTGGGTTACACATGGGGTAAAAACTCCTACTTGGAATAAGGATTTAAATGTAACTTTAACACCATCCGGGGGGATTTTACCTTGGTTAGTTAAAAATGCAAATAACTAAGGAGAATTAAGATGTTAATATATACTGTAAAAAGATTATTACTATTAATACCAACTTTAATAGCTGTTTTATTATTACTCTTTAGTTTGAGTTATTTACTACCTGGAGAACCAGCTGAAATAATTTTGGGACCACGAGCAACTCCTGAAATGGCAGAAGATTTAAATCAAAGATTAGGGTTGGATAAACCTTGGTATGTTAGTTTTTATCTTTATTTAAAGCAGATAGTATCTGGTGATTTGGGGACTTCAATATTTAGGGAAGTCCCCGTTTTCCAGGCAGTTATGGGTGTTTTACCATACACCCTTGCTCTTACTTTTACAGGTATGGGCTTTGCGGTATTGGTTGGGATAACGATCGGATTAACAGCGGCAAATTTTGAGAATACGATTTGGGATAGCATATTAGGAATTTTCTCATTTATCTGTGCTTCAACTCCTACTTATGTGGCTGCTGTATTAATTCTATTGTTTTTTTCTATTAGATTAAATCTTTTACCTGTTATGGGTGCCGGTGAAGGAGGTATATTTAGCTCTCTTCATCATTTGATTGGGCCAGCGATTGCTCTTTCAGTTGGTTGGACAGGCTATATTGCAAGATTGACTAGAAGTTCTATGTTGGAAACTATTAATGAAGATTATATAACTACTTCTCAATCCTTTGGACTTCCAAAATCTTTTATTTATTATAGATATGCATTAAAAAAAGCCATTAAACCGATAGTTGCTGTGGTCGGATTAGGAATAGGAAGATTATTAGGGGGAGCCTTATTTGTAGAAGTTATTTTCACTAGACCTGGTTTAGGAAGATTAACGGTTGACGCTATTTTTGAAAGAGATTTACCTATGGTAAGAGGTGGTGTCTTGGTAGCCGCCTTTTTATTTGTGATAGCTAATTTAATAGCTGATCTTTCTTATGCATATTTAGATCCGAGAATAAGGAATAAGTAGGAGATAAAATAATGAATAAATATATCTATATCAAACAAAAATTTAATTGGGTTTTAGAAAGAATGGTTGGTGATTATAGGTTCTATCTAGCTGGATTTATAATTGCCTTGTTTTTTTTAATGGCAATATTAGGACCGTATATTGCACCACATGATCCATATAAAACAGATGTAAGAAGCAGGTTGGAAGCACCTTCACTTGAGCATCCGGCAGGTACTGATAGTATCGGCCGAGATACTTTAAGTAGGCTGATTTATGCAGCTCGACCTGCTTTTTATGTTGCGTTTGGTGGCCTATTTATTTCTATTATAATAGGAATGATTTTAGGCTCGGTCGCTGCTTATTCAGGTGGGTTCCTTGATAATATTATCATATTTTTCTTTGATGTAATCAGGGCCTTTCCTCCGATAATATTAATTTTAGTCTTAGTAGCTATAGTCGGACCATCTCTACAAAGTTTGATCATAATTTTAGGAGTAACAATTATGCCCAGGTATGGAAGAGTAGTTCGTGCAGAAACTTTATCAGTAAAAGAAGAAGAATATGTTTCAGTAGCTAAAAGTATGGGAGCTTCGACCTATAAGATAATTTCTTTTCACATCATACCAAATATTTTTGCCTCAGTATTAGTATTAGCAGGTATGGATGTAGCATCCATGATAATGTGGGAAGCCGGTCTATCATTTTTAGGTTTAGGAGTTCAACCTCCCAAAACTAGTTGGGGTGTTATGCTGCAAGAAGGTTACCAATATATTGAGAAGGCTCCAATGATGCTGATTGCTCCTGCTTTAGCTATAATACTAACAATGATGGGCTTTTCTTTACTAGCAGAAAGTTTAAGAAATGCTCTTAATCCTAAGTCAGAGAAGGAGGAGAGCTAATTTGGATAATATCCTAAAAATAGATAAGCTAAAAATAGTATACAGAAAACGAAAAAAAGATTTCTTGGCCCTTGATTGTGTAAATTTAGAATTAAAAAAAGGAGAGGTTCTGGGTATTGTAGGAGAAAGCGGAAGTGGTAAATCCACTTTAGGTCTTTCGGTTATGAGACTTTTGCCTCCCCAGGCCAAAATTCAAAATGGTAACATATATTTTAAAGGACAAAACATAAGTAAAATAAAAGAGGGTGAGTTCAATAAAGAGATGCGTGGTAAAGAGATAACATATATTCCCCAAAATCCCCAGAATTCACTAAACCCTGTTTTTACAGTTGGCCGGCAATTAAAAGACATTATTAGATATAGAGCTAAAGATAATTTGGGCAACCAAACTATTGATGAAACAGCAGTTAAAATAATGACCGAGATGGGGGTTGCCGCCGCCGAAAAAAGATTAGATGAATATCCCCATCAATTTAGTGGAGGAATGAAACAAAGAGTATTACTTTCGATGGCTTTTGTTACTAACCCCACTTTATTAATTGCAGATGAACCTACAACAGCTCTAGATGTAACGGTAGAAGCACAAATATTAGGTTTGTTGGAGGAACTAATAGAAGAGTATCAGTCCTCAATTATATATATAACCCATGATCTGGGTGTTGTTTCAGAGATTGCTGATAGAGTTGCTGTTTTTTATGCAGGTAGAGTTATAGAAATAAATAATAGGTATAATATTTTTAATAATCCAAAACATCCTTATACAGAAGCCTTGATTGAATGCTTACCCGGTGATAAAAAAGAGGAAAAGTTAACTGTAATTCCTGGAGAAATACCAGATCTTTCAGATCTACCTTTAGGTTGTAATTTTCATCCTCGCTGCAAGTATGCAAAAGAAAAATGCCAAAAAGAAATTCCAGACTTATTTCAAGTAAATGAACACGGTAAGTCAGCTTGTTTTTATCATGAAGAAGTAGGGAGATAATGATGAATATAATAGAAGTTAGAGATTTGCAAAAATATTTTTATAAAAAAAATGGTATTTTACATAAAATTTTTGGTGTAGGACCTCAAATAATACAGGCTGTAGACCAGGTTTCATTTAATATTGAAAAAGGTAATACAATGGCATTGGTTGGAGAGTCTGGATGCGGTAAGACTACCGTAGCGCGCCTTATATTAAATTTAATTGAGTTAGATGAGGGTGGAATATTTTTTAAAGGAAAAGAGCTAAATGAGATGAGTGAAAAAGAGTATAATGATTATCGGAAAAATGCTGCTTTTATAGCCCAAGATTTTCGTTCCTCCTTGAACCCAAGAAAGCTAGTAGGTGAAATTTTAGCTGAACCATTTCGTATTCATCCCGGTGTAGTAGATAAAGGAAATGAAGAGAAACGAATTAAAAAAATTCTTGAGTTGGTTGGTCTCAATGAAAAAAGCCTATTAAAATTCCCTCATGAATTTTCAGGAGGACAGGCAAGAAGAATAGGTGTGGCAAGGGCTTTAATGCTAAATCCTGAATTTATAGTTTGTGATGAACCCACTTCTGGATTAGATTTATCAATTAGTGCCTCTATTATAAATTTAATGAAAGAGTTAAGAGATGAATTTGATTTAACGTATTTATGGATTTCCCATAACTTAAATGTAGTTAATTATATAAGTGATTATGTAGGTGTTATGTATTTAGGAAGAATTATAGAGACTGGCAAATCTAGGGCTTTATTTAATAATCCGACCCATCCCTATACAGAAGCTTTAATTGAATCAGTGCCTTCATTTTCACAAGAAAAGAAAAAAATCAAAAGAAAAACTTTGGAGGGAGAAGTACCGAGTCCTATAGATCCACCTAGTGGTTGTTCATTTCACCCTCGTTGCAAATATAGCAAGCAAAAGTGCAAAGAAGTAACTCCTAAGCTTGAAATAAAAAAAGGAGAAAGAAAAGCGGCCTGCCATTTTCCATTATAATTCTACAATCTTTTGCTATAATAATAATTAATCTTATAATAAAAACAAAAGAATTCTTTGAATATTCATAAATTTTAAGATAGAAACATTGGCTTTATTATAATGTTTCAAGTTAAAAAAATGGGGAGGAATAAGGATGTGTGGCAGATATTTTTTGAACATTGCTCTTGATGAGTTAGAAAATAGATATGGTATTAACTCTATACCCGAGGAATTAAAAGACCATCAGGGAGAAATGTTTCCTTCAAATAAAGCCCCGGTTTTGTTTAAGCAGGAAAGTAATAAAAAGATGGGATTAATGAACTGGGGGTTTAGTGCATCTTATACTAATAGTTTGGTAATTAATGCCCGAGGTGAAACTGTGCATAAAAAGAATTTATTTAAAGAATCATTTCATCGGAGAAGATGTATAATTCCTGCAAATGGGTTTTTTGAGTGGGAAGATGGAAATGGAGACAAAATAAAACATTTTATTGAAATAAATAATGAAGATATTATTTCTCTAGCAGGTATTTATGATCAATTTAAAATAGATGGAGAAAAAAGATTATCCTTTTGTATTTTAACTAAAGACGCTCCTCAGGAATTAAAAAATATACATGATCGTATACCAGTGATTATCAAAAGAGAGTATGAAGATGAATGGTTAGAAGAAAAATTCACACCTCGAATTTTTGATTATTTAAGTCCAAAAGGTTTTGATTTTCAAAAAAAATGTAAATGAAAATATTCACTTATGTCTGAAAATTTAAAAAAATAGCAGGAATTATTGTATACAGTATTGAATAAATATATACAAGAGTCGATTTAATATTTAAAGAAGAGAAAAATAAGGAGGAGAGATTAAATTGAAAAAACTCTTAATAATTGTTTTAACCTTTTCATTAATTTTTGCTTTTAGTGCGATTGGTTTAGCACAATCCTATACTGTGGGGACTAGTGCTGGATTTCCACCTTTTGAGTATGTAGAAGATGGAGAAATTGTTGGTTTTGATATTGATTTAATGAAAGCTATTGGAGAAGAAATGGGTTTTGAAGTGACATTTGAAGATATTGCTTTTGATTCTTTAATTCCAGCTCTAAAAACTGGTAATATTGATATCGTAGCAGCTGGTATGACAATAACAGAAAAAAGAGAAGAAGCTGTAGACTTTACAAACTCATATTATTCAGCTAACCAAAGTATAGTTGTACAAGAAGGATCTGATAGTAATATAAGTGTATTATATGGAGATCATGATATAAGTGTTCAAACCGGTACAACCGGTGATTTATGGGTTACAGAGAATTTAGCAGATAAAGGTATATTAACTGGTAAAATTAAAAGATATGATACCTTTGTACTTAGTGTAAGTGATCTTGTAAACGGTAATGTAGATGCTGTAGTTTTAGATAGTCCTGTAGCAGAAAGATTTTCTGAAACCAGAGATGTACAGATAGTTGGTAACATCATAACTGGAGAAAATTATGGCTTAGCAGTTGATGATGGTAATACTGAATTATTAGAAACCTTAAACGAAGGTCTAAGAAAAATCAGAGAATCAGGCAGGATGCAAGAAATAATAGCTAAACATTTCGAATAATATTTGACTAAAATATTATAGAGAGGATGTATGCCTTATCGGAACCTTTGAACTTATCATGAGTTCCCTCCCCAATTTGTTGGAGGGAGCTCTTGTTACTATAAGATTAACCTTTTTCAGTTTGTTATTAGGACTTGTATTGGGAGTGCCACTTGCGTTTGGCCAGACCTATGGGCCAAAAATTATACGCAAAATAATCGGAGTATATGAAAAAGTAGTAAGAAGTATTCCTTTACTTGTTATCTTATTTTTAATCTATTATGGACTACCAAGAGTCGGAATTAAATTTCCCTCTTTTATAGCTGCAGTAATTGGGATTGGAATTAGAAGTTCAGCCTATCAATCTCAAATTTATAAAGGTGCTATACAGTCAATAAGCGGGTCCCAAATGAAAGCAGCTTTATCATTAGGGATGTCTAAACTGGAAAGTTTTAGGAGCGTCATTCTTCCTCAGTCGATAAGAATAGCTATCCCCCCTATAGCTAATGAATCAGCTATAGTTTTAAAAGATACTTCTTTAGCTTATGCTCTGGGAGTTATAGAATTGCTCAGGCAGGGTGGATATATAATTTCGACTACTTATCGGCCTTTACCCATTTATTTAACTGTGGCGGCAGTTTATTTGGTAATGACCTTAACAATTAACATGACACTTGGTAGATTTGAAAAGAAATTAAAGATACCAGGAATCGGTATAGAGGAGAGGGTAAGATGAGTGAAGATAAAAAGACAATTCTTAAAATTGAGGATTTACACAAAAGTTTTGGTGGCAATGAAGTATTAAAAGGAGTTTCTTTATCTTTAAATAAAGGTGAAAACAAGGTAATAATTGGCCCTAGTGGAACTGGTAAAAGTACTTTATTAAATAATATAAATAGGCTTGTGCCACCTGATGAAGGTAGAATTTACTTGGATGGTCAAGAAATTACAGCAGGCAATATAAATAAAATGAGACAAGAAATAGGGTTTGTTTTTCAGGACTTTGGCCTATTTAACCATTTAACAGCCTTAGGTAATGTAAGAGTTGGGTTGTTAAAAGTTAAAAAGATGAACAAAAAAGACGCCAATGAGTTGGCTATGAAGGAATTAAGGAGAGTTGGTTTAGAGGAAAATGCTGATCAATATCCGGCAGAACTTTCCGGTGGACAAAAACAAAGGGTTGGTATTGCTAGAGCGTTAGCTATGCAACCTAAATTAATTCTTTTTGATGAACCTACTTCTGCCTTAGATCCCGAACTTATAGGTGAAGTATTAAATGTTATGAAGAATTTAGCTCAAGAAGGTATGACAATGTTGGTAGTTACCCATGAAATGGGCTTTGCTCGGACAGTTTCAGATGAGATTATTTTTATGGAACACGGCCATATAGTTGAACAAGGACCGCCAAAACAATTATTTAATGATCCAGAAGTGGAAAGAACCCGAGAATTTTTATTCAAATTAACTGAATTATATGGTGAGGGGGAAGAGTAGTGGATATATTTAATCTTTTTATTGAAGCTTGGCCTTTATTATTTGAAGGAGTTCAACTTACCCTCTTGTTAACAGTTATATCTATTATAGCCGGTACTACAATAGCAATATTTCTTGCCCTAGGTAAAACATATGGTCCTAAATATGTAAAATGGCCTATTACTGTGTTTATTGAAATTATTAGAGGAACCCCTCTTTTAGCTCAACTATTTATATTATATTTTGGGCTTCCACCTTATGGTATTAATCTATCTGGCTTTACAGTTGCATTTATTGGATTTACAATTAACTGTTCTGCCTACACAGCAGAATATTTAAGAGGTTCAATAATGTCGATTGAATCTAATCAACTCCGGGTGGCAGAATCTTTAGGTATGAGGAAATGGCAGGGGATTTTTAATATCATTTTACCTCAAGCCCTAAGACGTGTGGTTCCTTCCTGGACAAATGAGTTTATTTACCTATTAAAATACACCTCTTTGGCTTATATGATAGGTACTCACGAACTTATGACTCAGGCTAAGTTTTTTGCGAGTAGAAACTATGAGTTTTTTAAAGTCTATTTGATTGTAGCATTGTTTTATCTAGTAATAGTTTTATTTTTTACTCGGATATTTTCTTATGTGGAAAAACAGTTCAAGATTCCAGGATTTGAGTTTGAACATTAAAACCTAGTTAAATCATAATAATTTAGATTGATTACTCCCTTTTGTAAAGAAGGGAGTTTTTTTCAGTTTTTAATAAAAAAATTATAATATGTTTTGAATTTGTATTCAAAGTCATATATAATATTTGAAAGAATTTATAGCAGATAATATTAAATCTACTTTAAAGTAATAAATACTGTAAAAGAGGTGTATTGATGTCGGAAAAATTAAAATTTGTACATGAATTAGTACAATCCCTAGAGAAAAAAGAATATGAGAATGTATTGAAAAAGTTATGCTCTTTTTTAAATGTAGAACATGCATATTTACTTAACTATTATGATAAATCAAATAAGGCAGATCTAATTTTTAACTGGAATATTAATAAAGAAGTTATTGAAAAAATAAAGAAATTTGGAAGCAAAGAATTTCAAAATATGAACTCTGAATTATCTAAAGGCGAAATTATCATTATAGAACGTGATGATGTGAATAATAAAAGTCGTTCACCAATTGAAAAGCTATTAAATCATTATGAAAAGGAGACTACAATACTAGTTCCGATTAGGAATAATAACAAGGACTTAATTGGAATATTAGGTTTAGTTAATAGTAGAAAAAAAGAATGGTCTAAAGAAAGTAAACAGATATTAGAAATTATTGCGTATAATCTAAAATATAGTTGGGAAGATGAAATTTTAAATTTTAAGTACCAATCTATAATCGAAAATTCCACTTCAGCAATTGTGATTTTGAATCAAAACGGGAAAATTATTGAGTTGAATGATAAATTTGAGAGTTTAGCGAATAGCTCGAAAACTTCATTAAAAAATGGTAAATCCTTTTTTGATTTTATAGAAAAAAAAGATAAAGATAAAATCATAAGAAGGCATAATAGAAGAATAAAAGGACAAGATGTGATTTCAAATTATAATTTTACATTTGTTGATAGTGATAAAAAGAAGAGAGAAGCAAAAATCAAAGTCAAAACAATTCCCGGCACAGATAAAAGTGCTTGTTCTATAGAAGACATAACTGATAAAAAAAGAACCGAAAATCTTCTTCAGTTACAAGAAGAAAAATTAACTGAAAGTTATAAACAACTCAAGATAAGCAGGGAACAACTTGAAAATACTTATTTAGATTTAATAGATAAAAATATAGAAAATGAACAACTTATTAATAATATAGAAAAACTAATTAATCTAATGAGTTCTCTAAATATTTCTACTGATAATAATTTAGATAATTTCTTATCGAATCTATTATATACCATTTTAGAAATAATTAAAGTGGCAGATTATGGAAGTGTATTTATTTTTAATGATTATGGTAGAATAGAATATATAGAAACTATTGGACATGATTTAGAAAAGTTAAATAAACTTAAAATCGAAGGAAGTTCTTATAAACAAGAAAATGAGAAAGTAAAAATTATAGATAATCTATTAAATAAAAATCAACAACAGATGGATAAGAAGTTAGCCAAAAAAATTCAAGAAGCATCTTTACCTGTCAAACAATCTATGCCTGTTATTCTAAAAGTAAATAATGATATTTTTGGTGGGATTTGTATTGATATTGCTAAAGGTAGTGAAAAAGAATTTAAAAGAGATGATGTAAGACTGATTTCTTCGTTTAAAAATTTAGTAAATACATTTTATAAATTAGATAGATATAAAAGATTAAATAGTCAGTTTAATAAAGAAATTGTAAATTCTCTACTTAATTTTTTAAGTCAGTATGATGTTTATACTAATAATCATTCCAAAAATGTAGCTAGATTAGGGCATAAGATTGCAGAAAATATGGATTTGAAAGAAGAAACAAAAAATGATATTTATTGGGCGGGAATGTTGCATGATATGGGGAAATTAATTATTCCGTCCAAAATTCTTAATAAGAATGGTTCTTTAAATGAAGAAGAATATGAAATAATAAAGAAACATCCAGACCTTTGCTATAAAGCATTAAATGATAGTGATTTCCTTAAGGATATAGGAAGATATGTACGCTATCATCATGAGAGATGGGATGGTAATGGATATCCTGTTGGCATAAAAAATGAGGAGATACCTTTAGTTTCAAGAATAATTGCAGTAGCTGATGCTTGGGACGCTATGAGATCTAAAAGAGCCTATCGGGAACCTTTAAGTAAAGAAGAAGCTGAAGAAGAAATATTTAAAAATAAAGGAAAACAGTTTGATCCAGAAATTGCCGAAAGGTTATTAGAAATAGTATAAATAGATGAGTAGAAAGGATTATAAAAGATGATAAAAACAATACCTTATTTGATAATAGGAGCTATTTTTGTTTATACTAACTATCATTTGAGAAAGAAAAATGATAAGAAGGGTAAAATGGTTGACCAAAATATCGATATTCAAAATTTAGTTGATTATTTTCCTAAATCCATGTTATTTCTTAACTCAAAGAACAGAATAGTTAGATATAACCAACAATTTTTAAAAGAGTTTGGTTTTAATGAAAAAGAAATAAAAAATAAAGAAATTTATAATATTATTGAGTTTGATAATTCTTTGATAAAGGTATTAAATAAAGGGTTTTATCAAAATTCTGATGGTGAATACAAAGGAATGGGTCAAATTGCAAGTAGAGGTTCTGACCAATCTAAAATAAAGGTCAAAATATTTCCGGCTTTTAAAGAGGATGAACTAATAGGCAAATATATTACACTAGAAGAGTTGCAATATGATGGTGAAAATATGTCTGCTAAACTTAGGCAAAGCCGAAGAAAAATTAGGGATCTGCATCAAACTGCTTTAAAAATGAAAAAAGTTAGTTCAGAACAAGAAGTATTTAATCTTACTATTAAAGCAGCTGAGAACATCCTCGATTTTGATTTATGCACTTTAGATATGGTTGAAGGAGATAATTTGGTAGTTAAAGCTACTTCTAGTAATGTAACTAATAATGAATCTATCTCCGCACCAATTGAATCAAAAAATCTTGCTACTTATGTATTAAAAAATATGCAATCTCATATCGCAAAAGATATTCAAAAATTAGATTTTGCAAATCCAACCAACGAAAAATATCACTCAGCTTTAACAATCTCAATTGGTGAATTGGGAGTTTTTCAAGCAGTATCTACAAAAATAGATGAATTTACAAGAGAAGACTTAGAATTATTAGAACTATTAATTTCTCATACACTTTCTGCTTATCAGAGAATAAAACTGGACAAAAAGATTAGATATATTGGTTTTCATGATAAACTGACTGGATTATATAATCGACATTTTTTAAATGAAGAAATAGAACGATTTGGTGATAGTAGAAAACTACCGATAAGCGTAATTGTAGGTGATCTTAATGGCTTGAAATTGATCAATGATATCTTTGGTCATGAAGAAGGGGATAAATATTTAAAAAAGACGGCTGAGTTCTTAAAGGATAGTATGAGAAAAGAAGATATTTTAGGTCGTTGGGGTGGGGATGAATTTATAATCTTGCTCCCTGAAACTTCGTCTGACGAAGCTGAGGAAATTAGACAAAGAATCAGTTTTAAACTTAAGAGCACCTATAATGATGAAAGACCGATCAGTATATCATTGGGTTTAGCTACTAAAACGGAAAAAGATAAAAAAGGAATCAAAAAAATTATTGAAGAAGCAGATTATCAGATGTATAAAAACAAAGCTTCTATGCATCAAAAGAAGGATAATCCCCTTATAGATATGATAAATACAAAAATTAAAGATCAGGAATTAAATATAGGAGAAATGTATAGGATGGATAATCTAATTGAAATGTTTAAAAATGAATGTTGATGTTTATTTTCGATATTAAATAGTTGATTTAATTAGCCGGGTAAATTAATCCGGCTATTTTCTTATTTATTGCACTTTTATTCTCTTTGTAATATAATTGAATTTAGTAAACAAAGGAGGTTAAGTCACGATGCAAGAGTTATTAAATATTAAAAACTTAAATCTTACTCTAGATAAAGAAAGAATTTTGCAAAACATAAATTTAACCCTTAAACGCGGAGAAGTCTTTGCCATTATAGGACCGAATGGTTGTGGCAAATCTTCCTTAGCCTATACATTAATGGGTTTAAAGGGATATAAACAAAGATCTGGAGAGATATTTTTTAAAGGTGACGAAATCAGTTCTCTTTCTGTAACAGAAAGAGCACAAAAGGGCATGACACTTGCCTGGCAGGAACCAGCAAGATTTGAAGGGGTTACTGTAGAAGAATTTTTATCAATAGGAGCCAAATCAAGAGGCCGAGATATAGATAAAGAAGATTTGAAATGGGCATTAAACGAAGTTGCTATTGTTCCTCAAAAATATCTAAATAGGAATGTAGATGATACTTTAAGTGGAGGAGAAAGAAAAAGAATAGAACTAGCCTCTATATTATTGATGAAACCAGATTTGGTAATTTTAGATGAACCTGATTCAGGAGTCGATGTAGTTGCATTAAATAATATAGGAGATGTTATTAAAGATTTTAGAGATGAAAATATAGGTGTTTTATTGATAACACATTCTGATGAAATGCTAGAAGTTGCTGATAAAGCAGCTTTAATTTGTGGGGGCGAGGTTTTTAATGTAGGTGATCCAAAAGAGGTTAGTGAATATTTTAAATACGAATGTATGCCTTGTGAAGATGAGAACCCTGAGGAACATCAGGAGGTGTATTTCAATGAATGATTATGAGATGATGGTAGACGCCTATAAAGATGCAGGTGGGGAAGATGTTTTTGCTGATAGTGATACTGCTCATATGGTCTTAGAGCAGGATAAAGTATTAGGCAAACACGAAGTTGAAGGAATTGAAATGGATGCAAAAAAGATAGAAGATAGTGTAGTTGATGTTAAACTGAGAGTTAAAGAAGGTTATAAGATTAAAAATCCAATGCATATGTGTTTTGGTGTTTTACCTAAAGAAGGTTTACAAAAAATAATGTTGGATGTCATTGTAGAAAAAGATGCTGAAATTAAAGTGATGTCAGATTGTGTTTTTCCAAATGCTTCTAAGGTCAAACATGTTATGGAAGCGGATATTCATCTAGGTGAAAATTCTAAATATGAATATGAAGAAAATCATTATCATGGTGATACCGGTGGTGTAGAAGTAATTGCTAAATCGGATATAAAACTAGAAAAAGGCAGTGAATTATTAACCTTATTTACTCTTCGAAAAGGTAGAGTTGGTAAGATAGATTTTGATTATGAGGCAGATTTGGATGCAAACACACGTGTAGAAATGTTGGCAAGAATAAGTGGTTATGCAGATGACAAAGTTAAAATCAGAGAAGCTGCTCATTTAAATGGAGAAAATGCTAGAGGGTTATTAGATTCTAAAATTGCAATGAAAGATAATGCTAAAGCAGAAGTATATAATGAATTGACGGCGAGTGCTCCAGAGGCAAAAGGACATGTCGACTGTACAGAGATTATAAAAGACAATGCGATTGCACGTGCAATACCAGTAGTTGAGGTTAAACATCCAGAGGCAAAAGTTACACATGAGGCAGCTATCGGTAGTGTTGATAGTGATCAACTTCAAACCTTAATGGCCCATGGACTTGATGAAGAAGAAGCTTCAGATTTAATAATTCAAGGATTATTAAAAGGATAAAGATAGAGGTGTAAAATATTGAAAAACAAATATAAAGTTTTAGTCCTAACTATTATAATGTCGATAATATTATGTTCTACTTTTTCAGCTAGCGCTGAAGATTTTTATACAATATGCAGGGAAGGTAGTCCTTCAGAAATAGCTGAAGCTATTGAGAATGGCGCAGAAGTCAACCAGAGAAACGAACAGGGCATTACCCCTTTGATGGCTGCAGCTAAAGACAATAGCAATTATAAGGCCTTAGTGACCTTATATAATAATGGGGCTTATGTTAATGCAAGAGATAATAAGGGCTGGAATGCATTAATGTATGGGGTTAGATATAATGACAATCAAGATGTCATAAAAATACTTTTAAGAATGAATTCCCAATTAAATTTAAATGATAGTGAAGGAAACACACCATTAATTCTTGCAGTAAAATATAGAGATGAAAAAACAGTCCGCACCCTGTTATCTTATGGTGCTAATGTTAACCAAGCTAATCATAAAGGACAAACCCCTTTGATGATAGCAATCAAGGATGAGTTTGAGGTAAACATTATTGATGTTTTACTAATGTCAGGGGCTAAGGTAAATATTAGGGATAATCAAGGCCGTACACCTATCTACTATGTTTTAGATAAAGGGACTTATAGTTTAATCAGAAGATTTGTCATTTATGGAGCTAAACTTAAGGTAAGTGATTATAATGGATTTACTCCTTTAATGATGGCAGCTAAAGAAGTAAGAGACCAAAGAATACTTGAATTATTTAATTTGGAAGATATAAATGTTAACATTAAAGATGAAAATGGAATGGCAGCTTTGATGTATGCTGCAAGATATAATAATGATCAGCAGGTCTTAAATTATTTAATTGATCAGGGCGCTCATCTAAATATAACAGATAATAAAGGGAATAATGCTTTAGCTTATGCTGTACAATATAATAATTATAATATTGTACAAAACCTATTAGATAGAGGAGCATCTTTACAACAGGAAAATGTAGGAGGTAAAACCCCTTTATATTTAGCAGTAGAAAAAAGTAGAAACCTAGAGTTAATTTCGCTTTTAGTTGAAAGAGGAGCTAAAGTTAAAGATAGAGATAAGTTTACTGGGAAAACAATTTTAATGACAGCTATTCAAAATTATAATAATCCACAAGTTATTCAATATCTACTTGATAAAGGTGCAAACCCAACTGCTAGAGATTATAATAATAAAAGAGTTGTAGACTATCTTGAGCAAAATCAAAGTCTAAGAGATACTGACTTATATTGGAGATTAAATTATTTAGAACCCAATAAAGAAAGAAAACAGCTTTTAAATTTTAAAAGCAAAACAAATGTTGGATTAACCGCTGCTGTAGTACCTTCTGGAGGCCATATAATGTTGAACCGATGGTGGCCGAAAGGAACATTGTTTATGGCGGGTGAACTAAGTGCATTAATTGCTGCTTTTGGTACAGAAGATGAGGGTACAAGAGGAACTGCTCTAACAGTCTTTGGTTTGCTAAAAGCAATTGAAATTGTAGATGTTTTAAATGAAACAGAAAAGTATAATAAAGATGTTGAAGAGTATAATCAAAAAGCAAAAGAATTTAATGAAGAGATCCAAAAATAATTTTCATGAATTTTAATTATATTATACAAGGAGTGATATAATGGTTTTTAAAAATCATAAGAAAATTATACTTTTATTCTCTCTATTGTTAATTTCATCATTATTTTTAGGTGGGATTGTTAACGCTGCGCCCAAAGAAGTAGTTATCCAGACTCCGCCAATCCCGGCAGCATTACCACTTTTAAGAATGCAGGCTGAGGGTGAATTTGACAATTTTATGGATTTGAATATAAAAATTTCGCCTGACCATCAAAGAGCGATCTCATTAATTGCAAAAAATGAGATAGATTTTATGGTCACAGGAGTTAATGTTGGTGCTAAAATATATAATAAAGGTATTGGTGTTAATATGGTTAATGTAAATACCTGGGCCATCGACTACCTTTTAACAAACAATTTTAAAGCAAATGATTGGTCAGACTTAAAAGGTAAAACTTTAAGCTTACCACTTAAAGGAGGACCACTAGATTTTCTAGCTCGATATCTGTTGGAACAAAATGGGATTAACCCAGAAGAAGTGAATCTAGTCTATCGTCCTTTACCGAATGGTGCAAAATATTTTATGACAGGTCAAGTTGATTCTATAATACTACCTGAACCATTAGTTTCTGTAAGTCTTGCCAAAAGTAAAAATGCTAATTTATCTCTTGATATCCAAAAAGAATGGGGCCAACTACATGATGGAGATGAAAGGATTCCTTTTGTAGGTTTGTTTGTATCAGAGAAATTTGCTAATGAATATACAGGATTGGTTGATATTATTGAGGGTAAATATAAAGAAAATGTTAAATATTACAATAATAACCCAGAAGAAGCTGTAAAAGATTCAGCAAAATATTTTGACATTCCAGCTCCTGTAATGGAAAAAGCTTTAAGTAGAGTAAATTTAAATATATATTCTGATGATGAGTCTAAGAAAATAGTAGATACCTATTTTAATGAAATTCTGGAGATGTATCCTGAAATGATAGGTGGTAATTTACCAGATGAAGAGTTTTATCATTAATAAATTAAAGGAAATATTATTTAGCACCACTGGATTTATAGTGGTGCTTTTAATCTGGATTTATTATTCAAAACAGATGAATCCACTAATACTACCTTCCCCTGCAGATACATTCAGGGCTTTTTTAGATATTTACAAAAGTGGAAATCTTTTTACTAATTTAACTATTACTATTAGAAGAACTTTTATTGGCTATGGTTCTTCTTTAATTTTTGGTTTTGTATTAGCAATTATATTAAATAAATTTAAAGTTTTACACACTATATCTAGACCTATTATTACAGTAATTCAAACCACTCCACCTGTAATTTGGCTTGCTTTAGCAGTAATTTGGTTCGGAATGGCTGACAACCTTACTCCAATATTTTTAATTTTTATTGTAACTCTTCCAATTATATTTGTAAATATATTTGAAGGCCTTCAAGATGTTGATATTGATCTAATTGAGATGGCTAAAGTATACAATACTGAACAAAAGGAAATTTTTTTCAATATCTATGTTCCATCTTTAATTCCTTATATTTTTTCAGCTTTAAGTATTGGTCTTGCGTTTGCCTGGAAATCGACAATTTTTGCGGAGTTTTTAGGTTCAAATAGTGGGGTGGGTTTTGCTTTAAGTATGGCTAATAGTAATCTAAATACAGATAGATTATTTGCATGGTCGATTGTATTAATAGCGTTTGTTTTAATACTGGAATATTTAATAATTAAACCTATCCAAAAGGAAGTTACCGGGTGGAAGCAAAATGAATAAAATACTTGAATTAAAAAACATTTACAAAGGTTTTGATGATTTAAAAGTCTTAAAAGACGTTTCCCTGCATGTTAATAAAGGAGAGATTGTAACACTACTTGGACCTTCCGGGAGTGGTAAAACTACACTTTTTAAAATAGCAGCTGGATTACTTAATCAGGACCAGGGAACTGTTTTTTATGATGAAAGCATCAGAGCGGGTTATGTTTTCCAAGAACCCCGACTTTTGCCCTGGAGGAAAATTGAGGACAACTTTAAATTTGTACAGAAAAATTATCTGGAATCTAAGAAAGCCAAAAGTGTTAGGAACAGTTTGTTAAAATTGACTAATTTGGAACAGACTCTTGAAAACTATCCATCGGAATTAAGTGGAGGAATGAAACAGAGAATAGAGATTCTCAAAGCAATTTCTATTAAACCCAACTTTTTAATCATGGATGAGCCTCTAAAATCTGTTGATACCCAGACTGAAGTAAATCTAAGAAACCTATTATTAAGGCTTCATATTGAAAGAGAAATTGATATTTTTATGATTACACATGATCCCGAGGAAGCAGCTTTGATGTCAGATCGCATATATGTCTTGTCTGATAAACCTGGGGTTATTAAAAAAGAATTTGTAATTGATAGTAAAAAAGAGAATAGAACTTTAAAAGATGATGAAATATATAGTACAATTAATGAAATTATTAATATCTTTATGGAATTAGTAGAAGATTATCAATGGAATAAAGAACATTCTGATTTTTAAAATGAAAAAACATTAATTAATAAATGTATATAATCTTTCAAAAGGGGGATATTATTCTAAATGGCTAATGAAGTAATTACAATTATTGGAGGTGGGACCGGAGGCTATGTAGCTGCAATCCGTGCTGCACAGTTAGGGGCAAAAGTAAATCTTATTGAAAAAGATAGTATTGGAGGAACCTGTTTAAACTGGGGCTGTATCCCAACCAAAGCACTTGTTTATTCATCAGAAAAATATTCAGAAATGCAAAATGCCAGAAGGTTTGGAATTGAAGTTAGTGATATAAAATTAAATATGAAGCGTGTAGTTCAAAACAAAGAAAAAATCGTAAAGCAATTAGTAAGTGGGGTTCAATTTTTATTAAAGAAACATGATGTTAATGTAATTGAAGGGACAGCTAGTCTGAAAGATAAAAATACTGTTTCTGTTAAAAAAGACGAAGGGGTCAAAGAAATAGATACAGATTATATCATAATAGCTACTGGCTCAAAGGTTAAAAAAGCTCCCATAAAAGGTGTAGATCAAGATGGAATTTTAACCAGTAAAGAAATTTTAGATTTATCTGAGCTGCCGGATTCATTGGCTATTATTGGTGGTGGTATTATTGGTATGGAATTTGCTTTTATCTTTTCTAATTTCGGAGTGAATGTAAAGGTTATAGAGTATTTAGACAATATTCTACCTGGGTTAGATGAAGACATCGTTTCCGAGATCAGTTCTATTGCCCGGAGAGAAAAAATAGATATAACTACTGGGGCTGAAGTTAAAGAAATTTCTAAAAATGAAGAAGAATATACTATTAATTATGATAAAGGCGGAAAACAAAATGAGTTTAATGCAGAGAAAGTTCTTGTAGCTACTGGACGGGAAGCTAGTTTTGGAGGAATTGATTTAGATAAACTTGGTATTGAAAAGGAAAAAAACTCAATAAAAGTAGATGAACATTTAAAAACAAGTGTAGATAACATATATGCAGTAGGGGATGTTACCGGGAAAATATTATTAGCGCATGTAGCATCTCATCAGGGTATTGTAGCTGTAGAAAACATCCTAGAAGAAGAAAAAGAAATGAACTATGATGTAGTACCAAATGCTATTTTTACTAAACCTGAAATAGCTACAGTTGGAATAACCGAAAAAGAAGCTAAAAAAAGAGGGATTGATTATAAGGTTGGTAAATTTCCTTTTAGAGCTAATGGTAAAGTGAAAACAATGAATAAAAGAAAGGGATTTATCAAAATAATAATAAGAGAAGACAATCATAAGATATTAGGCTGTTCAATAATTGGAGTTCACGCAACAGATCTAATCCATGAATTGACTTTAGCTATTAATAAAGATATGAAAGTTGAAGATTTAATCGAGACAATTCATGCCCATCCAACTACCTCTGAAGTAAATCATGAGGCGGCATTAGATGCATTAGGGAGGTCTTTACATTATGTCCGAATTAATTAATAAAATAAAAAATAAAATTGAACACGGGAGAATCATACATTCTGATTCATTTAATCCCTGGTATAATTTAGCCCTAGAGGAATATTTATTAGATAATACTAGAAAAAACGAAGTAATCTTATATCTATGGCAAAATGATAAAACGGTTGTTATTGGCCGGAATCAAAATGCCTGGAAAGAATGTGACTGTAAAACTCTAGAAGAGAATGGTGGTAAATTAGCCCGTAGACTTTCTGGAGGAGGAGCAGTATATCATGACCTTGGGAATTTAAACTTTACTTTCATAATGGATAAAAACTTGTATGATATTCATACTCAACTAGAGGTAATTTTAAAAGCTGTTAGGAATAGCAATATCGAAGCTGAATTTTCGGGTCGAAATGATTTAGTGGCTTCAGGACGTAAATTTTCAGGTAATGCTTTCTATTACAGCACAAAAGCATCCTATCATCATGGAACAATCTTGATAGATACTGATTTTAAACATATGCTGCAATATTTACAACCTTCTAAAGAAAAAATAGAGTCCAAAGGGATAGAATCAATTAAATCAAGAGTTGTTAATTTAAAAGAACTTAATTCTAATGTGTCTATTGAACAGATGAAAGAAGAATTAGAAAAACAGTTTAAAGAATTATATGAAGTAAAGCCTGAGAAGGATATTATTTCACCTAACCAAATATCTCAGGTTGGTGAATTAAAGGATAAATATTCATCATGGGGATGGCGTTATGGACAGGCACCTGATTTTGATATCACTTATGACACCCGTTTTGATTGGGGAGATATTGAATTAGGTTTAAGCTTAAGTAAAGGTGTAATCAATAATGCAAAGATTTATTCTGATGCTATGAACGCAGATTTAATCGAAGATATAGCAACTACTTTAAAAGGATCTCAATTTAAAATTGAGTCTATAGTTGAAGCAATAAAAAAAGTAGAGCATGATAAAAAAGATGAAAATTTAATTGAAGATTTAATAGATTGGTTAAAAGAAAAACGAATATAAGAAAAATTAGATTAAAGATAAAAAAGGCCTCCTAGACCAGGAGGCCTTAATAAATAATTTTACTGGAATCTATACATTTCTGTTTCACAGGAAGGACAGACTGCTCTTACATATCGCTCTTTATCCCCTTTTTTTGCACTTTCGGAGATTTCTTTTTCTTTTTTACTATAATTGTTGACACAGTCATGACAATAGATATCGCCACATTCATCACACTTATAGAATTCTTCACCTTTATGATAGGTAGCTCCACAAGCTTTACATTTTTTATCTGCCACAGTAATTCCTCCTTTTTTGGTTTAACATTTTTTATTAAACACTTTATATTATACATTATATATTATAAAATATAATTAAAGTAGTAACTAAGCAACATAGTTTACCTTCCGCCAAATTAAACAAAACTAATTAGCAGGATTTAAACTTTGAATAGGGAAATGTATATATAATAAATATATCAAAATATTGAGGATGATTCAATGAATAAAATGAAAATAATGACTATTTTTGGTACTAGACCTGAAGCAATAAAGATGGCTCCTTTAGTTAAAAAATTAAATCATCATAATCAGATTGATTGCATAGTTGCAGTAACTGCTCAACATCGTGAGATGTTAGATCAGGTTTTGGATTTATTTCAAATAGAAGCTGATTATGATCTTGATATTATGTCTGACCAACAGACTCTTGTTGATATAACTGTAAAAGTTTTAAAAGAGCTAGATCAAGTATTGAAAAAAGAAGAACCCGATTTGATATTAGTTCACGGTGATACGACCACTACTTTTATTGGAGCATTGTCTTCTTTCTATAATCAAATTGATATTGGACATGTGGAAGCTGGTCTCAGAACTAATGATAAATATTCACCTTATCCAGAAGAAATGAATAGACATCTCACAGGTGTATTAACAGATCTTAATTTTGCCCCCACTATTAATAACAAAAAGAATCTATTAAAAGAAAATGTTGATAGCGAGAAAATATTTGTAACAGGAAATACGGTAATTGATGCTATTAAAGAAATAGTGCAAGATGATTATCGATTTAAAAACCAAGTTTTGAAAAATATAAATTTCTCAGAAAAAAAGATTATATTATTGACTGCTCATAGAAGAGAGAACATAGGAAAAGGGCTCTCTAGTATTTTTAAAGCCATAAATAGACTCACCCAACAAAATCCTGATACTGAGGTAGTGTTCCCAGTTCATTTGAATCCTGCGGTAAGAAAAACCGCACAAAAATATCTAGGAAAAAACAAAAAGGTTCATTTAATAGAACCACTTGGTTATCAAGAGTTTGCTAATTTAATGAGCCGTTCTTACTTCATTATGACAGATTCAGGTGGTATACAGGAAGAAGCTCCTGGTTTAGGGAAACCAGTATTAGTTTTAAGGGATACTACTGAGAGACAAGAAGCAATTAAGGCTGGTACTGTAAAAAAAGTAGGGGTAGAACAAGAAGTTATCTTTAAAGCGGCTAATAAATTGATTAATAATCAAAAAGAATATGAAATAATGTCTAAAGCAACTAATCCTTATGGTGATGGTAAAGCAGTTAATAGAATTATTGATTATATATTATATAATTATAATATAAAAAAGAACAAACCAGAACCTTATGGGGTGGTGTAAGTGGGAAAGAATAATTTCTCAAAAAAAAGGGAACAAATGGTTAAAAAGCAACTTATTAGAAGAGGGATTGAAGATAAAAAAGTATTAGATGCTTTTCTAGTTGTACCAAGAGATAAATTCGTCCCAGAAGATGTTAAGGAGTATTCTTACCATGATGGTCCTTTGCCCATTGGGAATGATCAAACTATAAGTCAACCCTATATAGTTGCTAAAATGGTAGAAGCCTTGGAATTAAAAAGTGAAGATATTGTACTTGAAATTGGTACTGGTTCTGGCTATGAAGCGGCAATTCTTTCCAGGGTAGCAAAAGAAGTATATTCTGTGGAAAGGGTCCAAAGTTTAGCTGATAAAGCAAGAAATATTTTAGATGTGTTGGGTTACGAAAATATCAATATAAGAGTTGGTGATGGTACTTTTGGTTGGCCGGAAGGTAATAAGACATTTGATGGAATAATAGTTAGTGCCGGTGCGCCTTCTGTACCAGAGAGTTATAAAAGGCAACTAAAAAAAAGAGGTTATTTAGTAATTCCAGTTGGAAGTAGAGCATTACAAAATTTATATAAAATTAGAAAAAATTCAGATAATAATTTATCGAAACAAAGTTTAGGACATGTAAGGTTTGTACCTTTAATAGGTGAACAAGGATGGTAAAGGAGGAAATAGATTTGTCAGATAATATTAAAGCTAAAGTGTTAAACGATTCTGTAATAGTTTGTGGTCATCCCAGAAGTGGTACTTCAATCACCTGTCAACTTGTAGAAAGTGCTGATGTCCATTTCCCTTCTGATTATGAGGGAGATGAATATAATGAGGCAGGTTATTATGAACTAGAAATAAGTAAAGACCTTTCCAAGAAATTAATAAAAAAAGCAATGACAATAAAAAATACTATAAAAATGAACCAGGTAATAGAAAAATTAAATGCTCAGGAGGGCACTTCTGGACTTAAATTGGTAAGAATCCCTGCTTTGTTCTTTTATCGACATGTAGCTACAAATTTAAAAACAGTTTTCATTTTCAGAAATCCAGCTGATGTAAAAGCCAGTTTATTACGAAGAGGGATTTCTAGTTTTGAACCAGATTGGTTTACTAATAATAATGCCTTAATTGCTGCCCATGAAAATGTAGAGGATAGTATATTATTAAGTTATGAAACCCTTTTATCTAACAAATCCAAAGTTGAAAAACTCTTTAAGACTATAGATTTAGATATTGATGTTTCTTTAATAAAAACCGACCAACGTTCTCAAAAGCACAGTAATATCGTCTTGGAGGAAAAAGAAATAAAGTTGTATGAAAAATTAAAGGAATTAGAATCCAAAAATCTTTAAAAGGGGCTGATAAAATGGATATTTATCAATTTGCTATTAATTTTGAAAGGGAAAACCGTGAGTATTATGAGGATTGTGCTGAAAATGCTGATGATGAAAGCATAAAAAGAGTATTTTTAGAACTTTCTTCTGAAGAAGCTAAACATGAAAGAATAGTCAAGCAGTTACGAGATGATAAGGATGTAGAAAATTTAGAATTTGATATTATCCCTAAAGTAAATGAAGTATTTTCTGAGATTAAAGAAGATATGACCACTAATGATGCTATGCCTAAAGGACAAGTAGATATTTACAAAAAAGCCTTAAATATGGAAGAAGACAGCAAAAATTTCTATTCTGAAAAAGCAGAAGAAGTTGAAAATGATAAAGTCAAGGAAGTTTTACAACGACTATCTGAAGAAGAGAAAAAACACGAAAATATTATTAGAAGTTTAATAGAAATGGTAAATAGACCAAATACTTGGTTGGAAGACCCTGAATGGTATCATTTAGAAGACTATTAAATAATGTTAAAAAAGCAACTGTTTTTAACAGTTGCTTCTCTACTTTTATGTAAAAGTTAAACTGGTAAAGAGGAGGGAGTTAATAGATGGATTTTAATATTCTTATTGGTGGAGAAGCCGGCCAAGGATTAAAAACTATTGATGATATATTAGGTAAAATCCTCTTTAGAGAAGGATTTAATATTTTTTCTTCTAAAGACTTTATGTCAAGAATTAGAGGCGGCCATAATTTTATGCAGTTAAGAATTAGTGATCAAAAATTATATGGCCCAGAAAATGATATTGATTTACTTATTGCTTTAAATAGTGAAACGGTTGAAATTCATAGAGAGCAGTTAAAAGAAGATGGTATTGTATTAATAGAAGGTGAAAGTGAAGTAATTGATGGTCGTACTATCTTAGTACCTGCTTCTGTTATAGCTAATGATATTAACCCAAAAGCGGTTAATACTGTTTTTGTGGGTGCAATTTTGAAAGCAATGAATTTAAATTTAGAGATTGCTAAAAAAGTTCTAGCGGATAATTTTGAAGAAGAGTTATTAGATGATAATATCAAATTATTAGAAAGAGGGTATAATTCTGTTGAGCCCATTTATGATAATTTAGAAGCAAATATAACTAAGGCAAATGATGAGATTTTTATAGATGGTAATTCTGCCTTAGGTTTTGGAGCTTTAAGTGGTGGTTTAAGATTTTATTCAGCCTATCCAATGTCTCCTTCCACAGGAATAATGAAATTTCTTGCTGGACAACAAAAAGATTATGATTTGGTTGTTGAACAGGCCGAAGATGAATTGGCGGCCCTTAATATGGCCCTTGGTGGTTCTTATAGTGGTATAAGATCTATGTCCGGCACTTCAGGTGGTGGATTAGCATTAATGAATGAAACCATTGGTTTGGCTGGTATAACTGAAACTCCAGTTGTTGTTGCTGATGTTCAGAGACCTGGACCTGCAACTGGTTTGCCAACAAGAACGGGACAGGGGGATTTACTTTTTGCAATAAATTCTGCTCAAGATGATTTTCCCTTAATGGTAATTGCTCCTCGTGATCAAGAAGACCTATTTTATACTGGCTTTAGAGCATTAAATCTTGCTGATAAGTATCAAATTCCTGTTATAATTTTAAGTGACCAATTCAACGCTGATTCCAGTAAAAACATTAAGGAATTTGATTTTGATTCTCTTACAATTGAAAGAAATATAATTTCTAGTGATGATGAAAATGCTGAGAACTATAAGAGATACAAATTTACAGAAGATGGTATTTCACCACGAGCTTATCCAGGACAGTTTAAAGGGGAAACAGTTTTAGTTGATAGTGACGAGCATGATGAAAAAGGTCATATTGTTGAAGATGCCGAAACAAGAATAAAAATGGTGGATAAAAGAGCTTGCAAAATTGATAAATTAATTGAAGAGGACCTACAAAAACCAAATTATTATGGAGAAGAAGATATAAATTATTTACTATTGACTTGGGGTTCTTCTTATGGGCCTGCTAGAGAAGCGTATCAACTTTTAAAAGAAGAAGATATCAAAGTTGGTTTGTTAAGTTTTAATGATGTATGGCCTTTGCCTACGGATAAATTAAAAGAATTAGCTGAAGATGCTGAATTAGTAACTGTCGAACTTAATTCCACAGCCCAGTTCAAATCATTAATAGCGTCTGAGACTTTAATCGATGTAGAAAACAGTATATTAAAGTACGATGGAAGGCCATTTACAGGCAAAGAAATTTATCAAAGATTTTTAGATGAGGTGATTGATAATGGCTAATAAAAAAGAAATCACTATTACTGATGAAACTGCTTGGTGTCCAGGCTGTGGTAACTTTCCTCTCAGAAAGGCTTTATTAGCGGCTTTAAGAGATATGAATTTGGACTCTGATCAGGTAGCTATGTTTACCGGTATCGGCCAAGCAGCAAAGATGCCTCATTATATAAACGTGAACGGTTTTAATGGTTTGCATGGTCGTTCCTTTCCTCCTGCTATAGGAACCCGGGTAGGAAATCATAATCTTAAAGTTATTGTTGAATCAGGAGATGGTTGTAGTTATGGTGAAGGGGGAAACCATATCCTTCACAATATAAGGAGAAATCCTGATGTAACACACCTTGTCCATAATAATCAGATCTATGGTTTGACTAAGGGGCAGGCATCTCCTACTTCAGAAGAATATATAAGAACCGGGATTCAAATTGAAGGAACAACAGCAAAGCCATTTCACCCAGCTCGATTTGCAGTAGGTATGGGAGCTAGTTTTGTAGCTAGAACTTTTGTTGGAGATCAGGATCATTTAAAGAAAATGGTTAAAGCAGCTATGGAGCATAGAGGTTATGCATTAGTAGATATTTTACAGCCCTGTGTTTCCTTTAATAAGATTAATACCTATCAGTGGTATTCTGAAAGAGTCTATAAACTGGATGATAGCTACGATCCTAGCAATATAGATAATGCGTTCGAAAAGGCAAGAGAATGGGGAGATAACATTCCTATTGGTATAATTTTTCAGAATGAGGAGAAAATATTCAGGGATAGATTATTATTAGAGGATGATGAACCCCTCGTAGAAAAAGATTTTAACCCAAAAGATGCTAAATCAATAATGAAAGATTTTAAATAAATCTAATAATAGAGGAGGCAAATTGCCTCCTCTATTAATATAACAAGGTGGTTTTATATGGAAGCAAAAAAACGAAGAGAAAAGTTGAAGGGAGTATTGGAAAGTGGGGTAAACCCTATAACCGGGTCTAAACTTGCAGGCTTTTTTGATGTAACCAGACAGGTGATAGTGCAAGATATAGCACTTTTAAGAGCTGAAGGTTATGAAATTTTGGCTACTTCACAAGGTTACATTTTAAAAGATAATATGGGGGGCAAAACTTATAGCAAAACTATTGCCTGTAAGCACAATAAAGATGACGTAAAAGATGAGTTGATGACCATAGTAAAATATGGTGCTAAGATCAAAGATGTGAAAGTGGAACATCCTATATATGGAGAAATTTCTGGTATGTTAATGTTGCAAACAACTGAAGATGTCAATAAATTTTTGAAAAACACACAAAATAAAGAAACGTCTTTGTTAGCTTCTTTGACAGATGGAGTGCATCTTCATACAATTGAGGCTTTTAATGAAGAAGTTTTAGAAACTATCATAAAAGAACTAAAAGACAAAGGTTTTTTATTAGAAGAAGAGATCTAAATTTTTTTACTTAAGGGTGTATATACACTTGACTAAACACTTGAGTATAAATATAATGTTTGGAGAAAGGGGAATATCATGAAAAAAGATGAACTAAAAAAGAAAAGGATTATATGGGTTATATGGTTGGTTATATTAATAATCTCTGCTTATTTTGTACCATTTGTTTTATTGAGAGGGATAAATCAAGTTGAAGCATCCTTCTTATATTGGACTGTTTTTGCAGTTGCAGCAATATTGTCTACAATAAAAATTACAACTTATTGGAGTGATTAATTAATGAATTCTTTTTATGTATATTTAGCATTATCAATCTATGTATTAATAGGTTTTTATATTGCCTACAAATCAAGACAAGGTATGAAACAAGGAGTAATTGAATATTTCTTAGATAACCGGTCAACAGGTGGAATTGTTTCTGCCCTATCTTATAGTGCTACAACTTATAGTGCATTTATGATGATTGGATTGGCTGGTTTTACATATTCCGGTGGAGTAGGTGCTTTAGGTTTTGAACTAATATATTTAGCAGGCTTGTCTTTGGTAGCTTTCTTTGGACCAAGATTTTGGTTAGTAGGCAAAAAATATGGATATGTAACCCCATATGAGATGTTGGGAGATCGATTTCAAAATAAATGGATAGCAATAATATCAGCCGGAACAGCTTGTGTGTTTTTAATTCCTTACCTTTCCGTACAATTAATGGGAATTGGATATTTAATGAATGGTTTGTCCGGAGGAGAAATTCCATATATAGTGGGAGTTATTATAGCATCGATTTTAGCTATTTCATGGGCAGTCATCGCTGGGATGCGTTCAGTGACTTGGACGGACTCATTACAATCACTAATTATGATCGTAGTGAGTGTTATAATATTATTTTATGTTATATATACTCAATTAGGAGGTTTTGTTTCGTTTTTTGGAAGATTAGAAACTGAGTATTCCAATTTCTTATCGGTACCTGGTCCTGGGTTTTTTAACTTCCAAACTTTTTTAGGTTTAACTCTACCCTGGTTTTTCTTTTCTATTTCAAATCCTCAGGTTAGCCAAAGGTTATTTATTCCTAAATCATTAAAAGCTATGAAAACAATGATTAAAGGTTTTTTAATATTTGGCTTAGTCTATACTTTAGTTTCAGTACTTTGGGGTTTTAGTGCAAAGCTTCTCTTTCCTGGCTTACAGCAGGCGGATTTAGCTACTCCAACATTACTTGGATCTGAACATGTACCACTTTTGCTTGGTCTAATTGCAATGATAGGTATTACAGCTGCTGCAATTTCTACAGTTGATTCTATAATGTTAACCCTTTCTTCACTAATTGTTAGAGATTTAATGCAGTCTCGTGATGAGTATTCAGATAAAAAACAACTACGAATTGGAAAGTTTGTTATATTTATTATAGCAGTAATTGGAATAATATTTGCTTCACAGCAATTAGATTTAATTGCCACCTTATCGGTTACTTCTTCAGTGGGTTTAATGATTGTTGTTCCCACTATATTTGGTGCCTTTTTTTGGCGAGGTGCAACAGCCGCTGGTTCTTTAACAAGTATAATCTTGGGAGCATTTACCGCTTTATACCTTCAATTTGGTAATTTGTCACCGCTTGGGTTAGCCCCTGGAGTATGGACTCTAATAATAACAGTGGTTTCATTTATTTCTGTTAGTTTATTTACTGAAGCTCCTAAAAAGAAGGCAAATGAATTTTTAGGATATTTAGATAAAGAGTTAGAGGATAAAAATATTCTTTAAAAGGGCGGTTAACCTTGATTTGTATTAATATAATAAATATAATGAAAGTATAATAAAAAAAGAGGGGTAAATTATGGATACAAAAAGGTTGAGCGACAAAATTGAAGAAAAATTTGATGAATTAATCGATAAGACAATAAGTTGTATAAATGAAGGTGAATCTAGACCAGATTTTAGTTTTAACGAGTCAAAAAGTGTAAGAGATTTAGAGTATATATTAAATTATCTTGCTGAAGCAGTATACTTTGATAATAATGATTTATTCAATGATTTTTCAATATGGCTTAGTTCTCTTTTTGAAAACATAGGACTTTCCGAAGATGTATTTATAAACACATATAATTCTATTCAAAAAGTTATCAAGGATAATTTTGAGCCGAAAGAAAGAATTTACTTGAATAATATAATAGATTCATCCATAAAAAAAGCGTTAAATGAAAAAAACAAAGAGGATTCTTATCTTACTGAAGATAACCCTCATAAAGATTTTGCCGATAAATATCTTAATCTATTACTGGATAATGAGAAAACTGAAGCAAGTAATTTAATTGTAAATGAGGCAATTTCTAAAATGAGTATACCGGAGATATATCTAGATATATTGGAACCTGTTCAGAAAGAAGTTGGTAGACTCTGGCATGCAAATGAAATAACAGTAGCTCAAGAACATTATATAAGTAGTGTAACCCAATTAGTGATGTCCCAATTATATTCTCGTTTTCTATCGTCAGGTGGTAAAAAAGGTAATATAGTTACAACAGCTGTGGGTAAAGAACTACATGAAATCGGTATCAGGATGGTTGCTGATTTATTAGAGATAGATGGTTTTGATACTATCCATCTGGGAGCAAATACTCCACCTACAAGTATAATAGAAACCCTTAAAAAGAATAGAACGGTTTTAGTTGGAATATCCGTTACTTTACCTATTCATTTAAAAGAATTAGTTCAACTTGTTGATATGATTAGAAATGAGCCTGAATTGACTAATATAAAAATATTAGTAGGTGGTTATGCACTTAATCAGAATCCAGAATTAAAAAAGGAACTTGATGTAGATGCCTATAGTATGAATGCAAAAGAGGCAGTGCAAAAAGCTAATAAGTTGATTGAGGGGGTATAATTATGGGGTTTGTGGTATTAACTACACCGGAATTGAAAATAAAAAATGTTTTATATAATGACACCCCGTTGACTTTTTTGGAAAAAGGTAGAATACTAGCTTCTATTGTTCAAGATAAAGATAGGAGTAAAATATTAGATTTTTCAAACAATATTAAAAGAGGAAAAGGCGAATTTGGTTATGAAATAAACATTCCAGTGGAAGAAAAAGTTAAATTGTATAATTTTTCAGGAGTAAAAGAGAGTGAAGAGATCTTTTTAATATTGGCTTCTCGCTTAAAAGAGGATATCTTAAATCAATATGATCATTTTATGAAAATGAATAACCAACATGTAAATAAAATAAGAAGTCTTTTAAAAGATCAAATTATAACTGAAAATAATACTGTATTAAGTGGTAAAAGTGCTGAATTATATAATGAAATCACAGAAATTAATAATGAATTAATGAATGTACAAAGAGAATTAACTAAAACAAATAAAGAATTAGATAGACAAAAAGAACGATATTATGCCACTCTGCGTAGTATAGGTGAAGGAGTTATTGCCCTAGGAGAAAATAAGAAGGTTACTTTTATTAATGAAAGCGCTCTAAATATTTTAAATATTAATAAAGAAATTGAAGGTACATTTCTTTCTGAGCATAATATAAAAGTATTAAATAAAAACGAAAATGACATCTTAGAGAAAATAATTAATAAAGTATGTCAATCTCCTCAAACAATTAAAAAAGAAGATGCTAAAGTAATTAGCGATCAGAACGAGGTTTTTATTGATTTAACAATATCACCAATTGAAGTAAGTGATGATCGATTGATAGGATTAGTTATTGTTATTTCTGATATTACCCAAAAAAAAGAGCAAGAAAAAAAATTAAAGAAATTAGCTGCTACTGATAGATTGACTAATATTATGAACAGAAGAATGGGGACCACATATTTACAAAAACAGATTGAAAGGCTTAAACGCGAAGATATAAACCTTACGGTTTGTTTTATTGATATTAATGATTTAAAGCAAGTAAATGATAACTATGGTCATAATGAAGGTGATAATTTACTTAAAACTGCTGCTCAAATTCTTAATGACAATATAAGAGACACCGATGCAGTAGCTAGGTTTGGAGGAGATGAATTTCTGATCATCTTTAACGATTGTGATCTTGAAGAGGCGAAAGTTATTTGGGAAAGAGTTGAGAAAGCAATCGATGATTGGAATAAAAATACTGAAAAGCCTTATAGAATTAGTTTGAGCCGCGGATTTGCTCAAAAAACCAGAGAAGACAATCTAAGCCTTGATGATTTAGTAAATAAAGCGGATGAAAGAATGTATGAAAAAAAGATGGAATATCATAACCAAAAATAAGGTTTATTATTAAGGGGAGAATTTATTTATGATAAAAAATAGATATATATTAGTCTTTATTTTAAGTTTATTAATTATTACTGCTTTACCAACTGTTAATTCAATTAAAGCAAAGGAAGTAACTACTGCAGTAACTATTGTACCTCAAAAACAGTTCGTAAGTGTTGTAGCCGGAGAAAATAGTGAAGTAACTGTTATGATACCTCCAGGATATAGTCCGGGTAATTATGCTCCTAGACCTTCTGAGCTTACAAAGTTTTCTGATGCAGATATATATTTTTCAATAGGTGTTCCGGCTGATATACAGAATATTTTACCGAAAGCGAAAGAGTTTAATCAAGATATAAAGATTGTAAATTTAGCGGAAAGAGTATCGCAAAAATATGATGATCGTACTTTTCCCAATGGAAGTAGAGATCCTCATATTTGGTTATCACCGAAGAGAGTGATTCACATAGTAAAAGTCATTAGAGATGAATTGATTAATTTGAACCCTCAAAAAGAACAGTTATATAAAGAAAACACTGCCGAATATATTGAAAAAATAAGGGAGACAGATCAGAAAGTAAAAAGTATATTAAATGAAAAGGAAAACAATTATTTCTTAGTCTACCATCCTTCTTTTGGTTATTTTGCAGACGAGTACAACTTAAATATGGTGTCTATTGAAGAAGGTGGTAAAGAAGCTACTGCAAAACATCTTCAAGAGATTATTGATTTTGCTAAGAAAAATAATATAGAAAGAATATTTTATCAAGCCGAAATTGACAGTCGTCAGACCCAAGCGCTTGCTGAAGAAATTGGAGCAGAATTAGTGAAATTAGATCCGTTAGCTGAAAATTATCTAAATAATTTAATCGAAATGGCTAAAAAATTAGCTGGGGATGAATAAAAATGGAAGATGTTATAATAAAAATCAGAAATCTTAATGTATATTTTGATGAAATGCAGGTTTTAAAAGATATTAATTTAGATGTAAATCGTAAACAATTTCTAGCTATAATGGGACCTAACGGTGGAGGAAAAACGACCTTGCTGAAGGTTATCCTAGGTTTAATAGAACCGGATAGTGGTAAAATTGAAATTGCCGGCCGTGGTATTCAAGAAGGAAGGGGTTTGATTGGTTATGTACCTCAAATCTCTGATTTTAATAAACAGTTTCCTATTAATGTAAAAGATGTTATATTGATGGGAAGAATATCAGATGGTGAGGGACTATATCACAATTATAGTAAAGAAGATGTGAAAAAAGCGGAAGAAATTATGAAAGATTTAAATATTTATGAGATTAAGGATCGCCAAATAGGTAGGCTATCCGGAGGACAACTTCAAAGGGTTTTAATTGGTAGAGCTTTAGCTTCTGAACCAGAGATCTTGCTTTTAGATGAACCTACGGCTAGTCTTGACGCAGAATCACGCAGTAGAATATATAATATTTTGAAAGGAATTAATGACCAGATTACAATAATTGTAGTAACTCATGATTTAACAGCGATCTCTTCATATTTTGATAGTGTGGCTTGTCTTAATAGGGAACTTCATTACCATGGAAATGATAATGTTTCTAAAGAGGATGTGGATCAAATTTACGGATGTCCTGTTGACCTTGTTGCACATGGTGTTCCTCATCGAGTTTTAAATGAACATGAAGGTGTTGATAGTAATGCTTGAAGCAATATTGAAATATAACTTTCTACAAAATGCAGTATACAGTGCGTTAATGGCGAGTGTAGTATGTGGTATTATTGGTACTATCATCATTGAGAAAAATCTTGTAATGATGAGTGGGGGTATTGCTCACACTTCTTTTGGAGGAGTTGGCTTGGGTTATTACCTCAATATTGAGCCCATTTTTGGGGCATTATTTTTTGCCTTATTTTCTTCAATAGCAATTGTAATGATAAGAAAAAAAACTGAAGTAGATTCTGATACTTTGATTGGTATCATGTGGGCTATGGGGATGTCCCTAGGTATATTATTTATTTCATTTATGCAAGGTTATCCCCCTGACATGTCTTCTTATCTATTTGGAGATATTCTAACGGTTACTGATATGGATATTAATATAATGCTTATCTTAGTTGCTTTTGTAGTCTTTGCCATTACTGCTCTTTTTAATCAGTGGAAGGCATATCTTTTTGATGAAGAGTTTTCTTATGTAAGAGGATTGAATACAAATTTTTATGAATATTTTTTGTTTATCTTGATTGCATTAACGGTTATTGTACTGATTAGAGTCACAGGTATAATCTTAATAATCGCTCTTTTAACAGCACCGCCAGCAATGGCTAAATTGTTTACCTATAATTTAAAAAAGATAATATTTTTAGCAATCATTTTTGGGATGATTTTTTCAATTTCAGGTTTATGGCTTTCATATCTTTTTAACATTCCTTCTGGCGCAACTATTATTTTATTAATTGGTACGGCTTATTTCTTGTTAACATTTATAACTAAGAGATTAAATTTTGGAAGCTAAAGGTGTATCTCAAATTAACGTTTTTGGGATTTATTAATTTCATCTGCTTTTGTAAGAGCATATTTAGTAGCAAATGATCCAAATATTTCAGTTAAAGCAGCAGTGAATAGTAGAATATTAAAGACCAATAGACCAATTTTAGGTTCCTGGGTGAATTCATTTTGAACTGTATAGGCTAAAGCTATTGCAACCCCACTTTGAGGAAGTAAACCGAGACCAACATATTTTTTAATATTCTCAGAAGAATTTGATAGAATTGCTCCTAATGAGGTGCCTCCAATTTTACCAATCACCCTAGTAATTGAGTAGATAGCTGCTAATAAAATGAAGCTGGGATTAACAACAGAAAATCTGATTTCTGTACCGGCAAGGACAAAGAACATTGCATAGAGGGGAATGGTTAAAGTGTCTATGTAATCTGCAATATTTAAATTTTTTCTTGAAAAGTTACGATATGCAAATCCAATTGTCATATTAGTAATCAATGGTGAAAATTCAAAAAAGATAGCAAATGATAATCCGGCAACTATAGTAGCAATAAGTGTTAGGATTTTTTTAGTTTTATCTTCAAATCCTTCCATTAGTTTTACAGATAAATATCCGATAGTAATACCAACTAGAATAGACCCTAGAACTTCTATAATAGGCGCAAAAATCATATGATTTAGATTAAAATTGGTTTGACCGGTGTATTGATTATAAGCGATTGGTTTAATTAGACTGAAAAGGATTAGAGCTAGAGCATCATCTAAACCAACAACAGCCATAATCATAGAGGTAACCGGACCTTCAGCATTGTATTCTCTAATCACCATTACTGTAGCAGCAGGGGCAGTTGCGGAAGCAATTGCACCTAAAATTAATGCCAAGTATAATTCGTACCCGATTAATAAAACGCCAATAAAGACCAACAAAAATGCGCCTAATCCCTGAATTAATACAATATAAGTTATACTTTTCCCTAGCTTTTTAAATAATCTTATAGATAATTCACTACCAATTGTAAAAGCAATAAAACCTAATGCAAGTTGAGTGACATATTCGAAACTGTTTATTACATAGGCATACCATACCTTTTGAGCCATTGTTAAAAAGGGAAGGGCGTTAATTACTTCAATGCTTAATAATATGCCTAAAAAGACGTAACCTACTACTATAGGTATATTATATTTTTTTGCTATTAAAACTATTAAAAGTGCTGTAGTAATAAAGAAAGCAATAAGGTATAGTTCCTTATTGCTGACCTGATTTTCTAAAAACCATTCTTCAATTTGATATAGTTGATTTATAATTTCTGGTTCCATAATAAAACCTTCTTTTTTAAATTATTTTATAAGTATAATTATATTATTCTGTAGTACAAAGCAGATAATAGAGTAGATCGCCTCGGGAAATATAACCTCTAAGATAACCATTATCATTAGTTACAAAAAGGTAAGATTCTTTATTATTGAGCATAATTTCGGCAATTTTATCCATATTATCTTTTTCTAAAATTGTTTCAGTCTTAGTTAACATATATTCTTTAACTTTTCTAGATTTTATTTCTGATAAGGTTTCTGCTGCTTGATTTCTATCATAAAGTATTTTTTGTCTATTGATAAAACCATACTGTTCAGGAATAATATTTTTTAAAATATTTTTACTATAGATAGTGCCTTTGAAATGATTTTCTTCATCAACCACCGGCAAAATAGGCATTTCCGTCTTATGCATATATATTATTGCATCTTCAATTGTGTCATCCAAGGCAACTGAATTCAATGATCTCATCATATAATTTTTTACAATAGCCATGCTTAGACCTCCAATTCTTCAATTGTTATATTGTCAATACTTTCCTCAATTTCTTGTCTACCTTTTAGAAATACTATTTTATGTTCCGCTATATCTAATGCAGCAGCAGCTGCATATCTATTAGCTTCCAGAAAGTCAAAACCGTTTTGAAAGATATAATCAAAAAAGGCAGCGTTATAGGCATCTCCTGCACCTAATAGATTTCTGATACAATAATCTTCGGGTGATAATAAATAAAGAGAGTTATCAACATCAAAAAGTAATCTGTTAGTATGAAAAGGCATTATTACATATTGAGCACCTTTATTTTGAAGTTCTTTTCCCATCTTTATATAATCTTCTCTATTTTCGACTTTAACATCTAGAATTTTATTAGTATGTTTAAAATAAGGTACTACAAACTTCGGCTTTGCTTTTAAAGCTCGGTTTAAAGCTTCTCCACTAGCTTTTAGATAAACATCTTTATCCAGTTCGTTGCAGATTTCAATTAATTCATAATAAATATCAAAATTAACTCCATCTGGAATTGAACCTGCTATCATAATAAGATCACTTTCTCTAATACTTCTTTTAAATCTCTTTTTAATCTCTTTGACACTTTTTTTACTAACTGAATAAGTATAATCATTGTAAAGAGTATTACTTGGGGGGGTACTTGCGATTATTTTAATATTATTTCTCATTTCATTGGAGGTATAAACATAATTTGTGGTTACTTTATAGTCTTGCACCATTTTTTCAAAGTAGAGTCCTTGTTTACCACCCACAAAACCTATGTTCTGTACATCGCTGTAACCAAGGTTTTTAAGATTAATTGAAGCTATTAATCCTTTACCACCAGGATAAACCTTTAAATTCTCATCATCATATATATACTGGTCTTTCATTGCCTTATGTTCATCTATAAAGTATTCTCTATCAATTGAAGGGTTCAAAGTTACTGTGGTTATCAATAATATCACCTCTTTTTAGCTTTTCGTATTGTTATTAAATTTCGAGAAATATGTAAAATACCCTTTTATTTTAGAATTAAAATTATAAATTTTATTCATGATAGCGGAGGAATCAAGGAAATATTCAAGAAGTAATATTGTTGGAAGCTTAAAAAAATTCATAATTGTAAAATAATATTTAGGAGGGGATAATCGCTTGAATATTTAAATATTTGTGGTATAATTATAGAAATTTAAGGAAGGAGTAGTGAGTATTGAGTATGGATTATAATTTACCAGGATTTACATGGTTTTGGCTTTTAACTCCTAGTTTGGCAATTGTGTTACTGTCACTCTTACGTTTGATTTTAAATAGAGGGGGTGACAGTTGATGGATCCAATTTTAGTCACCTTTACAATTTATATAGGTGGGATGTTGTTAATAGGTTATTATTATTACCGACAAAATGAAAACATTTCTGATTATTTTTTAGGGGGGCGGACCCTAAATCCATTTGTTACTGCCTTAAGTGCTCAGGCGAGTGATATGAGTGGTTGGTTATTAATGGGATTTCCAGGAGCAATTTATGCAGGTGGATTTAATGGAATGTGGATTGGGATTGGTCTTGCTGTAGGTACATTTCTAAATTGGCAGTTTACTGCTCAAAGATTGAGAAGATATACAGAAGTTGTGGATTCAATTACTATTGCTGATTTTTTTGAGAACAGGTTTAAAGATAAAAGTAGATCTTTAAGAATTGTATCCGCTTTTGCTATTTTAATATTTTTTACCATTTATGTATCATCTGGTTTAGTAGCAGGGGGACTATTATTTGAAAATATTTTAGGGATAAATTATCAGTTGGCCGTTGTATTGGCTGTTTTAGTTATCGGTTTGTATACATTTTTAGGTGGTTTTTTAGCAGTAAGCTGGACAGATTTTGTTCAGGGGACTTTAATGGTTATTGCTCTATTAATAGTACCGATCGCAATAATTTATCTTAGAGGTGGATTATCTCAGGTTTGGAACCAAATTGCTAGTATTAATCCCGATCTTTTACATGCTGGTAAATCGGTATCCTATGATTTTGCTGCTGATGTGAAGTGGATTACAACTTCAGAAAGTATGGGCTTTATATCATTAATTTCATTATTAGGTTGGGGTTTGGGTTATTTTGGCATGCCCCATATTTTGGTTAGATTTATGGGAATAAAATCCGCCAAACAGATTCCTATTTCTCAGTTTGTAGGAGTCACCTGGGTCGTAATAAGTTTAATTGGTGCGGTGTTTGTAGGTATATTAGGAATTATAGCTGCACCGGAAGCTTTAGAAAACACAGAAACAATATTTTTAGTTTTGCTGCAAAAACTATTTAATCCCTGGATAGCCGGTGTTTTTCTAGCAGCTGTGCTTGCTGCTATCATGAGCACTATTGATTCACAACTGTTAGTTTCATCAAGTGCATTAGCTGAAGATTTTTATAAATCCTTTTTCAGACCAGAGGCTAGTCAAAAAGAGTTGCTCTGGATTAGTAGGGGAGCAGTAATTTTAATCACAGTAATAGCTTTATACTTTGCCCTTTCGGGAGGTACTATATTAGATATAGTTTCATATGCATGGGCTGGATTAGGTGCTTCTTTTGGACCGGCTGTATTATTTAGTCTATTCTGGAAGAAAACTACGAGAAATGGTGTGCTAGCTGGAATAATAACCGGTGGTGTTGTAGTAATTATTTGGAAAAACCTATTGGCTTTTACAGGTCTATATGAGATAATACCAGGCTTTTTCTTATCAGCCTTAGTTATTTTTGTAGTTAGCTATTTTGGTGATGATCCGACTGCTGAAGTTGTAGAAGAATTTGAAAGAGCTATGAAACCCTTAATTAACGAATAATTGAATGAGGGGGAGTTAAATGAGAATAGAAAACCATCCAATACTTGATTTAGATAGAGACGAAGAAAAAGAAATTACCTTCACTTATAAAGGAAAAGAGATAAAAGCGTATGAGGGGGAAACAATTGCTGCTGCTCTTTATGCAGCTGGAATAAGAGTTTTGAAAGCTAGTTCTAAATATGAAAGACCACGCGGTTTATTCTGTGCAATTGGAAATTGTTCTTCCTGTCATATGGTTGTAGATGGTATTCCGAATGTAAAAACATGTATAACCAAGGTAAAAGAAGGTATGGTTGTCGAAGAAGAAGTTGGAAAAGGTGATATAGTTGATTAATACAGATATCTTAGTAATAGGTGGCGGGCCAGCAGGAATGACAGCGGCAATTAAGGCTTCTGAGTCTGGAGCACAGGTAATAATTATTGAGAGATACCATGAACTCGGCGGCCAATTAATAAAACAAACACATCGATTTTTTGGTTCAAAAAAAGAACAAGCTGGAATAAGGGGTATAAGTATAGCTCAAGAATTAACAGAAAAAATTGAAAACCACTCTAATATAAGAGTGATGACAGAAGCAACAGCAGAAGGATATTATGAAGATGAGGTAGTTACAATCTCTCATGAAAATAAATTTAAAAAGATTAAGGCAAAAAAAGTAATAATAGCAACCGGGGCTTCTGAAAATATGCTGGCATTTGAAAATAATGACCTACCTGGAGTTTATGGAGCTGGAGCAGTACAGACTCTAATGAATCTCTATGGTATCCTGCCCGGTGAAAAAGTAATAATGGTTGGAGCTGGTAATATAGGCTTAATTGTAAGTTATCAGCTGCTACAAGCAGGAGTGGATGTAGAAGCAGTTATAGAAGCAGCTCCTAAGATAGGTGGTTATCTTGTTCACGCTTCAAAAATAAGAAGAGCAGGAGTTCCAATTTATACAAGCCATTCTATAAAAAAAGCGATTGGTGAAAATTCAGTTCAAGGAGCTGAAGTAGTAGAATTAAATGATAATTGGGAGATGAAAGTAGGCACTGAAAAGGTTATAGAAGCTGATATCATCTGCCTAGCTGTAGGTTTAAACCCTCTATCTGATTTATTAATTCAGGCTGAATGTGAAGTTGTATATACTCCTGAACTGGGCGGTGATGTACCAATTCGTGATGAAAATCTAAAAACAACAAAGGACCATATCTTTGTTGCAGGTGATGTAGCAGGGATTGAAGAAGCAACTGCCGCAATGTTAGAAGGAGAGATCGCCGGATTAAAGGCGGTTTCCGAAATTGGATATTCAAATGAAAATATTTTTGAAGAATTAAATAGATTAAAAACAGAACTGAATAAATTACGAAGTGGTCCAGTAGGGAAGGTTATAAAAAATGGTATTGAAAAAGTGAGGAGGGGAAATTATGTTGGAAAAAACCGGTATTCCCACCTCCGATGATTTAAAAGCTATTAAACCCGATAAAGAAAGACTAAAAAAGGGACCGGTAGCTTTAATAGAATGTTTTAGAAAAATACCTTGTGACCCTTGTTTTTATAGCTGTCCTTTTGATGCTATTGACGAATTTAAAGACATAAATGACATCCCAAATCTTGATTATGAAACTTGTACTGGTTGTGGTAACTGTATAGCCAGCTGTCCCGGCTTAGCAATATTTGTAGTTGACTATAATAAAAACACCTTAAGTTTACCTTATGAATTTTTACCAGTACCAGAAAAAGGTGATTTAGTGTGGGGACTAAACCGGGCAGGTAAAAAGGTAAAAAAAGCAGAGGTAGTTCGGGTTAAAGACCCAGCTAAAAATGATAAAACCGCTGTAGTTACAATCAAATTACCAAAAGAGTATTTAATGGAAGTAAGAAATATAGAAGTTGGTGAACTTAATGGATGATAATACTATAGTTTGTCGATGTGAAGATATTACATTAAAAGAATTAAGAGATTTAATTAAAGAGGGGTATACGACTTTAGATGAAATAAAGAGGGCTTTACGCTTAGGCATGGGTCCCTGTCAGGGTAATATTTGCTTAGATATTGCTGCCAGAGAAATATGTAAAATGACAGACAAAACCATGGAAGAAATCAAAATGCCCAGAAAAAGACCCCCTGTTTTAGGTATTAAAATGGGTGAATTAGCAGGTGATCAGGATGAAAAGTAAAGCTGAGATAGTAATTATCGGGGGAGGAGTAATAGGAGCTTCAATAGCCTATAATCTAGCGGATAAAGGAATGAAAGATATCGTAGTACTTGAACAAAATTATATTGCAAGCGGTTCAACTGGAAGTTGTGGAGCTGGAATTAGACAACAATGGGGAACAAAGATGAACTGCTTGCTTTCTAGAAAAAGTATGGAAATATTTGAAAACATGAATGAAATTTTAGATACTAAAAGAGATATAGAGTTAAAACAGGGCGGTTATTTACTTTTAGCTTTTTCTAAGAAGGAATTGGATCAGTTTAAAGAAAATGTTAAATTACAACACCGTTATGGGATACCATCAGAACTATTGACAGTAAAAGAGGCTAAAGAGATAGTACCACAACTTAATACTGAGGGTATAACTGGTGCAACTTATTGCCCTACTGATGGACATGCTAATCCATTTCGAGTAACCCAAGCTTATGTAGAAGCAGCTCAGCGTAAAGGAGTAGAGTTTTACACTTATACTAAAGCAGAAGACATTATTACCGAAAAGGGGAAGATTAAAAAAGTAATTACAGATCAGGGTGAAATACAAACAAATAAAGTTGTTAATGCAGCGGGAGGCTTTTCTAAAGAAGTAAGCCAGATGGCCGGAATAGAAATTCCAACGAAATCAGAACGCCATGAAATATTGGTTACAGAACAGGTGAATCCTATTTTGAAACCAATGGTAATGTCCTTTTCATATAATATATACTGTCAACAAACCCCTGATGGTAGTTTTGTAATGGGTTATGGAGATCCAGATGAACCGGAAAGTCATAATATTAAATCCAGCTGGCAGTTTTTAGAGGAAATGTCAAAAAAGGCAACCCATCTATTACCGTTTTTAAAAAAGATAAGGGTAATAAGACAATGGGCTGGATTATATAATATTACTCCTGATGCACAACCAATTTTAGATGAAGCTACTGATTTAGAAGGCTTTTTTATGGCGGTAGGTTTTAGCGGGCATGGGTTCATGATAGCCCCTATGACTGGTATATTAATGTCGGAGATGATCTTGGGTGAAGAGTTAAGTATAGATATAGAATTAGATCTTGAACGATTTGAAAATGATAGATTGATCTTAGAACCATCTGTTGTTTAAAAAAACAAGGAGGGATTAATTTTGAGCGCAAATGATATTTTTAGTTTAAAAAGACCAGACAATGAACCAATTTTAAGTTATGAACCAGGTAGTGAAGAAAAGATAGAACTAAAAGAAAAATTAAAAGAATTAAAAAGTAATCCTGTTGAAATACCTTTGATTATTAATGGTAAAGAAGTAAAGACGGGAAATGTTAAAGAAATTAGAGCTCCCCATAATCATGATCTAGTTTTAGGTAAATACCATATGGCAGGTGAAGAGGAAATCAATGAAGCCATTTCTGCTTCCCTTGCAGCAAAAAAAGAATGGGAAAATACTTCTTGGGAAAAAAGAGCTGCAATCTTTTTAAAAGCAGCTTCATTATTAGCAGGACCTAGAAGAGCAGAAATAAATGCTGCTACAATGTTAGGGCAGAGTAAAAATGTTTTTCAGGCTGAAATTGATTCAGCATGTGAATTGATTGATTTCTTACGTTTTAATGCATACTTTATGACTGAAATTTATCAAAATCAACCTAGTTCAACTGAAGACATTTTAAATAGAATGGAATATAGACCATTAGAAGGCTTTATTTTTGCAGTACCTCCCTTTAACTTTACTTCGATTGGTGCAAATCTACCTACTGCACCAGCACTAATGGGTAATACTGCACTTTGGAAGCCTGCTTCTACAGCGGTATATTCAAATTACTTCTTTATGAAGTTATTAATGAGAGCCGGTCTCCCTGATGGAGTTATTAACTTTATTCCAGGTAAAGGTTCTGAAGTGGGGCCAATAGTCTTAGATAGACCTGAATTAGCTGGGATTCACTTTACCGGATCTGTTAATACTTTAGATACCTTATATAAAGAAGTGGGCCAAAACATAAATAAATATGATACCTATCCAAGAATCGTTGGTGAAACTGGAGGTAAAGACTTCATTTTTGCCCATGAATCGGCTGATAAAGGTGAACTTGAGACTGCTCTTATTAGAGGAGCTTTCCAATATCAAGGACAAAAATGTTCAGCCGCTTCCAGATCATATATACCCAAAAAACTTTGGTCAGAACTCAAAGAAGACCTTGTTGAAAAGGTAGAAAGCATAAAAATGGGACCAGTTGATGATTTTACTAATTTTGTAAATGCTGTTATCGATGAAAGTGCTTTTGATAAGATCTCCGGTTATATAGATTATGCAAAAAAAGCAAATGATGCCCAAGTTATTGTGGGAGGAGAATATGATAAAACAGATGGATATTATATTAGGCCAACAATAATTGTAACATCTGATCCTAAATTTAAATCAATGGAAGAAGAAATCTTTGGACCAGTTCTCACAATTTATATATATGATTCTGCTGAATTTGAAAAAACATTACAAATTTGTGACCAAACTTCTCCATATGGATTAACGGGAAGTATATTTGCAAAAGATCGTAAGGCAGTCAAAACTGCAGAAAAAGTTTTAAAACATGCAGCAGGCAACTTCTATATTAATGATAAACCTACCGGTGCTGTTGTGGGTCAACAGCCCTTTGGAGGAGCTAGAAAGTCAGGAACAAATGATAAAGCAGGAAGTCAGTGGAATTTAATGAGGTGGGTCTCTCCAAGGTCAATCAAAGAAAATTTGAATCCACCGTTAAATTATAAATATCCATTTATGAAAGAAGAATAAAGCTTTAAACACTAAATATTCAGGGGTTTTAACATTAGCCTCCTGAATATTTTTTTTAACTAATTAAAGGTTTTTTATATTTGTTATTGAAATAATGATTTGGTTGATGTATTATTCAAATATGAGTTTATGCAAACATTAATAAAAATCAAAAGTACTATAATTTAAGGAGCTGATTTGATGTCGAACAAGGGTAAGGTTAAAATTACTCATCCAGAACGTTGTAAGGGCTGTAATATTTGTGTTATGTATTGTCCTACAGATATTCTGGAGGTAAAAGATGGACAAATAACCATTACCGATATTGATAATTGTGTTGGCTGCTATAACTGTGAATTAAGTTGTCCAGACTTCGTATTAGAGGTGGTGGAAGAAGATGACGAATAAACC
>Ga0207414_1000063_pt1 | contig 51274 bp, 52 predicted proteins | sample PonA231FremontCA_2_FD_187269 | JGI IMG/M metagenome (GOLD analysis project Ga0207414, IMG submission 187269) | Marine sediment microbial community from Fremont, CA, USA - Pond A23 Sediment 1 (SPAdes) | ecosystem: Environmental > Aquatic > Marine > Unclassified | place: USA: Fremont, California...
TTCGGGTTATAACCTGTGAGTTGAACCGCATCTGTTCCCATCTTTTGTGGTGGGGATCCTATATTATGGACCTGGGGGCTAGTACACCATTTATGTATGCATTTCACAACCGTGAAAGAATCCAGGATTCCTTGCAGCGTATAACAGGTTCCAGGCTGACCTATTGTTATTATCGGTTCGGGGGAGTGTACTGCGATATAGATGACAAGTTTATCTCCGAGATCCGGGAGATATGTAACTGGATGAAGGAACGCGCCAAGATGTACAAGGACCTGGTTACAGACAATTTTATCCTGCGCAAACGTGTGGAGGAAATAGGAGAGATCTCCCTGGAAACCTGCCGCAAATACGGCGCTACCGGACCTGTTCTTCGGGGTTCGGGGTTGGCCTACGATGTTCGGCGAGATGAACCCTATTCAGTCTATGACCGATTTGATTTCAATGTGCCCAGCTATGACAACTGCGACGCCATGGGGCGTTATTTGGTGCGCATGGACGAAATACAGGAAAGCATCAAAATCATTGAACAGGCTTTGGATTCCCTCCCAGAGGGTGATCATATCCATCCCAAAGCCCCGAAACGACCTAAACCTCCTGCAGGCGATGTTTATTTTGCCCTGGAGGGAGCCAGGGGCAAAATCGGACTGAATCTGGTTAGTGACGGGGGCAAGTCACCTTATCGTATAAAACTGCGGGCTCCGGGCTTTTCCAATCTGAGTCTTTTTGCAGAAGTTGCCCAGGGAACCATGATCGCGGACGCGGTTTCGATTCTGGGAAGCCTGGACCTGGTAATACCGGAGATTGACAGATGATGGATATAATACCGACACAGTTTATCGTAATATTTGTGGGTCTGTTGGCAATAATGACTTTTATTGCGGTAAATGCGTTGATTCTTGTCTACCTGGAAAGAAAAGTGGCAGGTTTTATCCAGCGCAGACCCGGACCGTATGAGGTGGGCCCCCAGGGTATACTGCAACCTGTGGCGGATGGTGTAAAACTGCTGGGAAAACAGATTTTCACACCCAAGGGGGCGGATAGCAAGCTATATTGGTTAGCCCCCATAATTTCAATTACTCCGGCTATAGTATGTTTTGTGGTCATTCCCTTTGGTCCCTTTTTACAGGTCATAAATTCCAACGTGGGGCTAATTCTGATCCTGGCATTCACCGGAATCAATGTCTTGGCCATCTGCGTGGCAGGATGGACTTCACAGAACAAATACTCCTTGATAGGGGCTGCCCGGGACATTTCCCAGGGGGTAGCCTATGAAATCCCTTTATTACTGTCCATTTTGCCCCTGATTTTCATGACCGGGACTTTGAACTTGTACGAAATTGTTATTGCACAGGGAGCTTGGCCCTGGCAATGGTTCATCGCTTCTCAGCCTCTGGCCTTTTTTATCTTCTTTATCTGTTCACTGGCAGAAGCCAATCGGACCCCATTTGACTTGCCCGAAGGAGAAAGTGAACTCACTGCCGGATTTCACACCGATTATGCAGGCATGGGATTCGGCCTGTTTTTCTTTGCAGAATATACTTATATGACAGTGGCATCTTGCATTGTAGCTATTCTATTTCTGGGCGGATTTCAGGGCCCTATTGCATCCGGATGGTGGTGGTTTCTGGCCAAGGTCTATGTACTGTTGTTGATAATGATCTGGATTCGGTGGACTTTCCCCAGGGTCCGGTTCGATCAACTCCTTAATATCTGTTGGAAATGGTTGATTCCACTGGCCGTACTTAATTTACTGCTAACTCTGGGAGTAATTGCCATATGCTAGTTAAAAGCTTACGAGACACTGCAGTGGGACTTTGGAGCTTATTGGTCGGGCTCAAAGTTACCGCTTTCAATTTCGTTACTCCTAATATTACTATACATTATCCCCGGGAAGTTTCACCTACCCTGGAAGGATTCCGGGGTCATATAGAATTGGTCCCCAGCGAGGAAGACCCTTACAAGTCCAAATGCATTGCCTGCGGGAATTGTGTGCGAACTTGTCCCTCCGCCTGCATCACAATGAAAGCGACCAAACCCAAAAAAAAGGAAGAAGATCAGCAGGAATCTTCTTCATCCGACACCGAGTCACAATCCGGGGAGAAAAAAGAATCTTCGGGCAAGAAGGCAAAGCCGGAAATGGTGGCTTTTAGTGTAAATTTCAATTATTGCTGTCTGTGCGGACTTTGTGTGGAAACTTGCCCCTCGGGGGCCTTGAGGTTCTCCGATAATTATTTTCTGGCAGGCTTTAGCCGGGAAGAATTCGATATCGATCTAGTGGCCAGGCTACAATCCAAGGCAAAGGAGCAATAAATGGAAAATCTGCAGTACGAAAACTTGGCCTGGGCTGTGCTCTACGGGCACATAGCCATCATCGCGGTTGGCGGCTTTATCACGGTCTTGTCCCAGAGCTTAGTGCGAGCTCTAGTGGGTCTTATCATGACCCTCTTCGGTGTGGCCGGACTATTTTTTCTTATGGCTGCACCTTTTATCGCACTGATGCAACTCTTGATCTATGTAGGAGCAGTGAGTGTGCTTATCTTTTTCGCCATTATGCTTACCAACGCCTGGCCCGGGGGAGACGAATCCGTAGCGAGGACAGGCAAAAAGACGGTATACGCACTCCTTGCAGCCATGCTTCCTGCGATTTTTCTGGGCTCGGCCGCTATCAAGACCGCTCCCCCCTCGGATTTGGTATCCAAAGAAATTGAAGTAAGTGTACTGGGACAATTCTTCATGGCAGACTTTATTCTGCCCTTCGAGTTGATTTCCCTGCTCTTGACCGTGGCAATGGCTGGAGCTGTTGTACTGGCGCTTGAAAGGAGGAGACAAAAATGAGTGTAATGACCATCTACCATCTGGTGGCCATCTTTTTGTTATGCCTGGGAATATTCGGTATAGTGTACAGAAGAACACTGGTGGGTATAGTTTTGGGGATAGAGCTTATCTTGAACGGAGCTGGCCTGAGTATTATGGCCTCGGCTCAACTTACTCCTGCTCCCAACGCATTGGGACAGGCGGGCGCACTTCTGGTAATGGGACTTGCAGCAGCAGAAGCCACGCTTCTGCTGGCCATCCTTTTGGTAGTCTCTAAACGCTTTAAAAACGTTGAGGCTGATAAACTGATAACTATGCGAGGTTAGTTGAATCACATTCGGAATTTCCTGATTTCCGGATGTAAACGAGTTAATATATTTGGATCGAAAATGGTGCATTTATTCTGCTTCTAGCTCAAAAAAGGATGATGTGAAATGATGTCCTCAATTCTACTTCAGTCTATATTGGTTCCTGCACTAACGGCCCTTTTTATCCTGCTGTTCAGATACCAATTGGGAAAAGCCGCAGGATGGGTGGCGGTAGCAGCTCTTGCGTACACCACTTTTCTGTTGATTATCGGTCTGGTGAACGTGCACAAAGGCTCTCCCCTGGTGGAAGAATACCAATTGCTCCAGGATCCCAACATCAATGTTACTCTGCTGGGAGACGGATTGAGTATAATACTGGCCTTGATATGCAATCTTCTCTGTCTGGGCCTGGGCACTTACTCCATAAAATACGTTTACCATAGGATCGAGATCCTCTACCCTGCAACCATTGGAAATTCAGGAGAAATAAGCTATTTCACCTCCTTTTTCTATCTGTTTTTGTTTTTTCCCGTAGGCTTTATGGGAGTCAGTTTCGCCAGTGACCTGGTAGTAATGTATTTTTTTCTGGAAATATTGACCCTGTTCTTATTCTTCCTGATGGCATATTTCGGCTACTACGAACGGGTCTGGGTAGCAGTTATGTGCACTATCTGGGGTGTATTTTCAGCCCTGTTCTTTTTGGGCGGAGTAGCGATCATCTACTCGCAAACCGGGAGTTTCCAAATAGAGCATATCCACTCCATGGCCGGTAATCCCATGGCTTTTTGGGCGATATTGCTTGTGCTCATCGGAATGATCGCAAAACTGGCCATTGTCCCTCTCCACGTCTGGATGCCCTGGGTACATGCGGAACATCCCACTTGTATTGCGGGACTTTTGGCAGTATACGCCAATATTGCCGCCTACATCATAGTCAGGATTCTGGTACTCCCCCTGTGGGGGGATTTTCAATGGTTCGGACCTCCCATCATGGTTTTGGCTGTAATCACAATGATTTACGGATCACTCTTGACACTTGCCCAAACAGACATGAAACGTATTCCGGCCTGTTCCACCATAAGCCAGAGCGCATATTCCATGTTGGGTATAGGCGCCCTGACTGCGACCAGTATCGAAGGCGGACTATTTTTCTTCCTCAGCCACATCATGGGCAAGACAGTTTTCTTTTCCTCCTGCGGCCTGGTTGTCTACCAGACCCATATCAGAGACAGCAACCAACTGGGCGGACTGGCAGTCAAAATGCCCATAACAGCATTGCTCTTTTTGAGCGGCGGGATGATGCTGGCAGGCATACCCCCTTTCAGCAGCTTTGCAGCTGAAGTGATCATGTTTGCCGGGATCTTCGGGCGAGGGGACATTTTCGGCCTGGTTATCGGTATTATCGGGCTACTGGCCATCCTGCTCACGATTTCCTATGCAGTCTATTTTACTCGCAAAATATTTTTCGGTCCTATACCGGAAAAATTGGTCAATGACGATCATGTCAAGGATCCGCCCTGGAGCATGATATTGCCCTTGGTCACGATCATACTGTTTTCCGCGTTTCTGGGACTTTATCCCACATTGGTAATGGAACTTTTTGAACCGGTGATCAACGCTCCATTAGCCAATATGTAATATGAAAAAAGAAGTTTTTAAGATCATAAGCTGGTGAGTTTCTGAACAATAAAAACAGAGAGATTATGAAAACATAACTTCTTAACTGCTTCTTGTTCAACAGCTTAACAGATCAACGGAAAATTTGTTCGAAGGTACAAGGACTTAACAGCTTTTTCATACTTAGTTGTCCCCGGCAGGTAAAAAGGATTAAGATGAAAAGATTTTCCGGAAATACAAAAATGCTAACAGATAATAAACGCTAAACTTTTGAGGTAGGACGAATATGGATACTCAGCTAGCGTGGCTCTGCATAATTTTTCCCTTCATCGGGGTAATTCTGGCACCGATTCTGGCTCGCATCAGCACCTCTGTCATGAACTTCGGAGCAGTCTTTTTCTCCTTTTTGGCCGCGGTTTCTGCGGTTATGCTCCTGCCCCTCTTGTTCGAATCTGGAAGCCTGCCCATGGAGTCCACGTATGAATGGCTGCATACTCCCATTGATGTTAGCTTCGGAGTGCTGCTGGATCAACTGAGCATTATCGTGGCCAATGTAGTGGCAATAATCAGCTTTTTTATCATGGTCTACTGCCTGGGTTACATGAAGGGCAGTCCCGCTATCATGCGCTTTTGGATGCTCATGAATACCTTTATCGGCAGCATGCTCCTCTTGGTTCTGGCCAATAACCTGATAATCATATTTATAGGCTGGAAACTGGTGGGGCTTTGCAGTTACGCACTGATAGGATTTTACTACCAGGACTCCGAAGAATACTGGATCGGTGGCCCGGCCCCGGATAAATTCGAAAAGCCCTCAGCCTGCGGAGTAAAGGCATTTATAGTAACTAGCGTGGGGGATATGCTCATGCTGGGCGGCATGCTTATCATGTACTTTTACTCCGGGACCTTTAACGTATTGGAGCTCTACCAGACTGCGTCCGAATGGATTCCGGCCATGGCAAACACGCCGGGAATGATCATCCTGGTGAGCATTCTGCTTATCGCCGGTCCAGTTGGCAAGTCTGCCCAGTTTCCGCTTCACGAATGGCTACCGGAAGCAATGTCCGGTCCGGGTCCGGTTTCTGCTCTTATTCACGCCGCGACCATGGTCAAAAGTGGGGTCTTTTTGATCGCTCGTTTTATTCCCATCTTTTATTACGGATACTGGATGGCGGGGGCGGAAGAAGCAATGGCCTTTTTCCTGATCGTGGCCTGGGTAGGTGCGATTACAGCATTTTTGGCAGCCAGCCAGGGATTGGTGGCTGTGGAACTCAAAAAGGTCTTGGCATTTTCCACTGTCAGCCAAATCGGATATATGATGCTGGCTCTGGGTGTAGCCGGATTCAGTAAGGGTGTATTGCTGAGCGGCTATACCGCAGGCACGTTCCATCTGTTAAGCCACGCCATGTTCAAGGCCTGTCTGTTTCTCTGCGCCGGAACAGTAATACATGCAGCGCATTCCATATATATCGACAAGATGGGGGCGATGCGCAAATTCATGCCCTATACCTGGCTATTCATGGGACTGGCTACTTTGTCCCTGATCGGAGTTCCTCCCCTGCCCGGATTCTGGAGCAAGGAAGCAGTACTGCATACTACCCTGGAAACCCAGCACTTCGGGCTCTTTGCGTTAGCCTTGATCGCTGTCATATTCACCGCTTTCTACTCCATGCGCTATTTCGGGATGATTTTTCACGGCAAAGCTAGCTTGAATATCGAAAAACAAACCAGCAAGGAGCACCACCACGTAGAGGAGGGATATTTCTCCCAAACCTTTGCCTGCGGAGCCCTGGCTGCTGGACTTGTAGTATTGGGAATTTTGGGCTTAAAAGCTGAACACTGGCTGCACCATCTGTTCGAAACCCAACTGGTGCACGATCTGGCACTTTCCACTGTAGACCATGTAGCCCATTATTCCAAACTGTTTCTGTCTGTACTATCCATAGGTTGCGTACTACTGGGAGCAATTCCGGCCTACTTTTTCTATTTCTCCGGAAGGTGGGATGTTAATGCTGTCTACCAGCGCTTTGGCATTGTTCGCCTGGTGCATGCCTTCCTCTGGAACAGGTGGTACATCAACAGCTTTTACAATTGGCTTTTTGTAGGCGGAGTTATGCGCTGGGCCGGTTTTATAGCAGCCAAGCTGGATCCGGTTGTGGACGCGGCGTTCCAGAAACGACTGCCCAACGTGGTCAGCCTCCTTTCCAGGGCATCAGTTTGGTTCGATCTCAAGGGCATTGACGGAATTCTGGACGGTACAGCCTATCATGTTCAAAATTCCGGCGGCGGAGTTCTTTCCAGATTACAATCCGGAAGGATTCAGGAATATTTAGCAATGGCAGTGATCATTGCCTTGATAGTTAGCGGCTTTATTTGGCTATTTTAAATACTGGTGAGTTAACAGTTATCGGTTATCAGTTAGGTGGTGAATAACAGACATTCCAGTTAACAATCTAAAACTTTTTATAAACCTTTTGCCGGAGTTGTCGACCATGCTTAACACAGGATTTCCCGTGCTTAGCGCCCTGATATTTTTTCCCCTTATTGCGGCTGTAGTGCTCTTTTTTCTGCGAGGCGACAATACAGTCAAGGTCTTTACTTTGCTGGTGAGTTTGATCGAATGTGTGCTGGTTTTGCCCATAATATTCGGCTTTGAGAGTACTGCCCAGTTTCAATTTGTTGAGAGACAAGCCTGGATTGAATCCTGGAATATATTTTATTATCTGGGCATAGACGGCATCAGCGTGCTCCTTATCCTTCTCACGGTTCTTCTATTGCCGATTTGTATCCTCTGTTCCTGGAGATACATTGAAAAACGGGTCAAGGAATTCAATTTCTGCCTGCTTCTTATGACTACTGCCTGCCTGGGTATTTTCAGTGCCCTGGATTTTGTCCTGTTCTACGTTTTCTGGGAGGCCATGCTAATCCCCATGTACCTCATAATCGCGGTCTGGGGTGGCCCAAACAGGCGATACGCCTCCCTGAAGTTCTTTTTATATACCCTGGCGGGGAGCACTCTTTTTCTGGCCGCGATTGTTGCCTTGTTCATCAAGACAGGTACCTTTTCCATACCGGAACTCATGCAGCATCAGTACACCTTCCAGTTCCAGGCCTGGATCTTCCTGGCCTTGGCCCTGGCTTTCGCAATCAAGGTTCCCATGTATCCTTTTCACACCTGGTTACCTGCGGCTCATGTGGAAGCGCCCACTGCCGGAAGTGTACTTTTGGCTTCCATTTTGCTTAAAATGGGCACTTACGGGTTCCTGCGTTTTTGTCTGCCCATAACTCCGGCAGCCAGCGATTACTTCGCCCCTCTTATGATACTGCTGGCAATACTTTCCATCATAGTGGGATCTTTGCTTGCATTCGGCCAATCCGACATGAAAAAACTGATTGCCTATTCCTCGGTTGCACACATGGGTTTTGTTACCCTGGGCATCTTTGTATTTGCCTTCAGGGGAATAGAAGGGGCAATTATGCACATGGTCAACCACGGAGTTATTACCGGGGCCTTGTTTCTCCTGGTGGGCCTTATCTACGAACGCAGCCACAGCCGCGAACTGTCCGAAAACATGGGAGTAAGCAAATATTTGCCTGCCTACACCGGGTTTTTGCTTTTATTCGCTTTTGCAGCTTTCGGCTTTCCCGGTACCAACGGCTTTTTCAGCAAGCTCCTGATTTTGCTCGGAATATTCCAAGTGAACTTTTGGTTGGGAGTACTCTTTATTATCGGGCTGATTTTGGGTCTTGCCTATTTGCTCCGGTTGCTTCTGACCGTAGGTTGGGGATCCCCCAGCAAGGTCCAGGGTTGGCAGGACATGAACCTCCGGGAATGGATCTATCTCGTACCCCTGGGACTACTGGTCATCTACCTGGGGGTAGGCCCGGGCAAAGCCCTTGACTTCATGAGGCCATCCATAGATAACCTGGTGCAAAATTTTGAACAGGAAAAGAATCTGGTTATAGATGAACACAAACCTTCTCCTGCAATTGTTTTGAAGAAAGCACCGAATCTTGAGCCAAAAACCATCGAATTCATTGATATGAAAGCCTCGGACTAGCCCACGGTTCATCCGGGTGATTTCAGGATGCAAATAGAAACAAGTGGATAACTTTACCTAACAGGTTAAAAGGAGACAAGCCTTGCTTAACTTCAATCCCCAGCTTATAATTCCGGAACTGTTCATGGTGGCCATTTTGGCTGTCCTGTTCGCACAGAGCATATCTAACCAACATAGGGACAAGATTGCCTGGGTACCTTTTGCTGCCCTGATTGGATTCCTATTGACTGCATTTTCCACTACCGGACCGGAATTCATGTTTTATCAATCCTACCAGATAGATGGATTATCCCAATTCTTCAAGAGCATCATATTTCTGGGGCTCGCAGTTTGTACCGGCAATGCCCTGAGGGTTGGTACATTGGTGCAGGCCAATCGAGCTGACTATTTCTTTTTCATGTGCATGAGCGCTTTCGGCCTACTTCTTCTTTCCAGTACCGTGGAACTCTTCACCATATATCTCTCACTTGAACTGGCCTCTTTCAGCCTGTATATCCTGTTGCCCCTGAGAAACAGGGACCCCCGTGCAGTAGAGGGGGCTATAAAGTATGTCCTGTTTGGTGCGCTAGCTACTGCAATAGGGCTTTACGGGGTCTCCTATATTTTGGCTGGACATCATACCACGTATGTAGCCGAACTATTGGCCATGGATTGGTCATATGCCCAGCAGCCCATGGCTCTTATCGGGCTGGCCATGTTCTTGCTTGCCTTTTTGTACAAATTGGCTTTGTTCCCCTTTCATTTCTGGGCTCCGGAGGTATATCAGGGGGCCAGCAATGAAACCGCAGCTTTTGCCGCCACACTACCCAAATTGGGTGCAATCGTGATTATGGTGAGACTGATGGCTTTCTCCCCGGGGATGGAAGTCAAAATCATCCTGGCAGTGTTTGCTGCAGTATCCATGACCCTGGGTAATCTGACCGCCTTGGTCCAAAGGGACGTCAAGAGACTTATAGGCTACTCCAGTGTTGCCCATTCCGGATTCGTGATCATGGGACTTATAGCAGGCGGGGTGCACGGTTTGGCTGCAGCCTCCTACTATGCCCTGGTCTACATGGTCATGAACCTGACCATCTTCTGGGTAATCACTCGTATCTCGGATCGAGGCAAGAATGTATACATAAGCGATTTGCGCGGACTGTACTCCAACTCACCGATTTTGGCATTCGTGCTGGCGGTTTCCGCATTTGCTCTGGTTGGACTTCCGCCTACAGCAGGATTCATAGGCAAGCTGTTCTTGTTCAGTTCTGCCTGGGACGCCGGCTTTCACTGGCTGGTAATAATCGGGGTAGTCAATACCGCTCTGGCCATATTCTACTATTTGAATCTGGTAAGACATGCCTATACACTGGACGAAGTGGTCAAAAACAAGATCAGCCTGGGCCCGGCCGGGGCCTCAGTAGCCATTATCCTGGCTTTGGGGGTGCTCTACCTGGGCATTTTACCCCAAAACATCTTCGCTTTGCTAATGCAGGCCAGCTCGGGCATTTTGTCCTAAAAAGCTTAATATGAAAGATGTGGTTACGTGATTATGTGATTACGTAAGAAAAAGAACAACTTAACAACTCTTTCATGCTTCCTTGAGTCCGCTAGGGCATGAAAATTAACATGTAAATCATACCTCTATTTTATTAAGCCGCATTGTAGTGACTCACCAATTAAACAGCCATAGCCTGTAACTTACCTTGCAACTTGGTTACAAGATTGCCAGTATCCCTCCAATCCGGAAAAACCAGTGTTGGAGGGTTCCAGCAAATAATCGAGTAAATGTATTATCAGTACAAAATCCCTTGTTCTCTATCCAGTCCATAGCACTCCTTGTTGCTATCCGCATTTAGTGTACCCACAGGCGTAACACAGGAAACACCCTTCCTGGAACACCAGTTCCTGGCCACACTCTGGACAATGCGGGCTGACCAAACTCTTGGAATCGGTCTGCGGCTCCTCGCCCTGGAGGTATCGATTCTCCAACACCCAGGCAACCGCATCCGGAATGGACAAAAGAAGACCCTTTTTCTTGAATACTGGATGTTCACCTCCGATGCCCTTTAATTGCTTCACGATATCCTTTACATAAACACCTGAACGCAGGGCAAGGGACACGAGTCTTCCTATGGCTTCGGTCTTGGCTGTAATCGATCTGCCGGATTTACCTATGGTGGCAAACACTTCAAACGGCTTGCCGTCGATTTCATTTATAGTCAAATAGAGTTCACCCAAGCCGGTCTCAACTTTCTGGGTAAAACCAAACATAACTTCCGGCCTTTCCTTTACCACGGAATCTTGAGTTGATGTGTCCTGTTTGGACTCGGTAGACTTGGTCAAGACCTGTTCGCTCTTGCTCCCGTCCCGAAACACGGTCACCCCTTTACATCCTAGTTCGTGCGCCTTCCAGTATACATTGTATATATCATCCTGGGTAGCAGAATTGGGAAGATTTACAGTCTTGGACACAGCATTGTCGGTATGTTTCTGGAATGCTGCCTGCATATTCAAATGCCAATCCGGTTCTATATCCATTGAGGTTACAAAGATTTCCTTCATTCTCTTGGGCATATATTCCAGGTCCCGGATTGTACCCTTGGAAGCTATTTCCTGCAGCCGGTCCGGTGTATAGTATTCCGTATTCTCGAAATACTGCTTGAAATAGCTGTTCAACTCGGACAATTTCTCCCCGTCCATTACCTGCCGCACAAAACTGAGTGCAAACAGGGGTTCAATCCCTGAAGAACACCCGGCTATTATGGATAAAGTCCCGGTGGGTGCAATTGTGGTTGTAGTAGCGTTCCTGTAGGGCCCTTCACCATTTTCCGCATAAACCGAATCGTCAAATGCCGGAAAGGCACCCTTTTCCTGGGCCAGTATTCTGGAAGCCGCCTTGGACTCCTGTTGGAAGAATTCCATAAGGACTTCAGCCAGGCTCAAAGCCCTCTGGGAATTGTACGGAAGCTCCAGACTGTACAAAAGATCAGCCCATCCCATTATTCCCAGACCGACTTTCCTGTTTTCGATCACCTTTTGATTGATTTCATCCAAGGGATAATCTGAACTGTCTATAACATTGTCCAGAAATCTTATGGACAGGTGTATAACCTCCCTCAACCTGTCCCAGTCCACACCGTTTTTTTGGTCCGGGGAACAAAAATTGGCCAGATTTATCGAACCCAGATTACAGGCCTCGTATGGGAGCAACGGTTGTTCTCCGCAGGGGTTTGTGGACTCGATTTCCCCCTGCTTGGGCGTGGGGTTGTCCCGGTTTATCTTGTCTATGAATATCATTCCCGGATCACCGGATTCCCAGGCCTTGCGCACCAAGAGTCCAAAAACCTCCATTGCTCGAAGCTTTTCGGTCACTTCTCCGCTGTGAGGATCGATCAATGAATATTCAGTATCGTCTTCAACAGCATCCATAAACTGCTCGGTCAGAGCTACGGACAAATTGAAATTGTTCAACTGATCCTCGTGCTCCTTGGATTTGATAAACTCCAGGATATCCGGATGATCCACCCTCAACACACCCATGTTGGCACCCCTGCGGGTACCTCCCTGCTTGACCTGTTCAGTGGCGGTATTGAATATCTTGAGAAAAGACAATGGTCCGGAAGCTATACCTCCGGTAGAACCCACTTTGCTATTTTTGGGCCTGAGCTTGGAAAAGGAAAAACCCGTTCCACCACCGGATTTGTGGATAAGGGCGGCATGTTTTATGGAATCGAAAATCTTGTCCAGGGAATCTTCCACAGGGAGTACAAAACATGCTGCCAACTGCCCGATCCCGGTGCCAGCATTCATAAGTGTCGGGGAATTTGGCAGGAAATCCAGGGAGGCCATAAGATTGTAGAAATCCTTGGCCAGTTCCTGAGGATCATACACAGATCCTTGATACTTCTGTTCTTCGGATGCAATATTGGAGGCCACTCTCCAAAACATCTGTTTAGGAGTCTCCTGCACATCTTCAGAATCCCTTTTTAGATACCTCTTTTCCAAAACCACTTGCGCATTGGGACTTAAATCTATATTTGGCAGTTCATCCACAGAGATATCGTAATTCATTGAAATCACTCCTTTCATTTTTTCTCTTTTTTCGAACACAGGTCTTTTTATACATACTAACAAAAACAGTCTAAAATCTAAACATACCCAAGTGTCAACCAGGACACATTTGTGGTAATAATTTGATATATCAAATGGTTATAACAAGTTGTCCAACACGTTTATATATTTAATTAATAGTTTCTATTATGACAATTTGCCCTGGAGCCTACAAAGGAACTTGGTTAATCAATTCCCACTGCAAACATCACTATTGCATTTGAATTAAAATTGTGCGAATCAATCGATTATTAACACAACACAAAGGAGAATAAATATGAATGAACATTCCAACTCACAGGAAAATCCGTTTCCGGTTGACCTGGGGCACGCAATATCCATCGTTATTGAGCACTACAAAGGATACGACGATGTCGAAGTACATCTCTTCAAACCCCAATGGGACAAAGAACTGGAAGAAGCATTGGATTGGGACGAAATCCTGGGCTCTCCCATAAGGGACGAGAGCCTTGCCGATCCAGTAAGGAGCCGCAAGATCCTTTTGGAGACATTTAGCTCGCAAGAAAACGAAACAGTGCTCAACTACTTAAAGAGCTACTATGAATCCAGACTCAACAGTCTTCATACAAGGATAATCGGGTATCCCATACCCAAGGACCTAATACCTTTGAGTTACATCCCGGAATCTGAAAACATCGGTATAATCCGCTTCGAAGACAATCCCAACTATCCTTTGGACTTTCCGGTGCACGGTGTATACGATTTAAGCAAACACAAATAATTAACTAATCAATCTGCGTTATGCAAGCAAACCCTGAAAAAAAATCTGCTTGAAAAAATCAAGCATTCTGGAGCAGTAAATTCAACAACATCACCAGTATTTTTAAAAAACTATTGTGAGGGAATTTCACAATTATAAATTTTTTCAAAGGAGTTTCAAATGAATTACGCAGTAATTGGTACCGGTGCCATTGGCGGATTCTACGGTGTATTGTTGCAACATGCGGGATTTAATGTACATTTTCTACTGCACAACGATTTCGAACAGGTAAAAACAAAGGGCTTGAAGGTGGAATCCGTAGACAAGGGGGATATATCCCTGTCCAATGTTAATCCATATTCCAGGGTTCAGGACATGCCCTATTGCGACGTGGTTATTGTATCCTTGAAGACCTATCACAACGAGCTATTAAAGGATTTAATCCCTGAAATCTGCAAAGATGACACCATCGTGATACTACTGCAGAACGGACTGGGTATGGAGGCGGAACTCCGGGAACTTTTGCCGAAAAATATCATAATCGGAGGAATGTGTTTCATTTGCAGCAACAAGGTGGGTCCAGGGCATATCAAACATTTGGACTACGGTTCTGTCACCTTGGGGGAATACGCAGGTGAGACCCAAGCTGCTGGGATCACACGGAACCTGGAAAAGGTGGTGGCGGAATTCAAGACTGCGGGCATAGATGCACAGATGAGCGAGAATCTTATGAAGTCGCGCTGGATAAAACTTATGTGGAACATGCCTTTTAACGGCTTGTCAGTCGTATTGCGAGCCACTACCGACGAAATAATGGGCAACCCATATACCAGGGAATTGGCAGAGTCGATAATGCGGGAGGTAAAGACTGCCGCCGCTTACTGCGGGATTACCATCGAGGAGGAAATGGTGTATACCCTGCTGGATGGTACTTCCAAAATGGTATCCTATAATCCCAGCATGAAGCTGGATTTTGAAAAATCATCTCCCCTGGAGACGCAGTATATTTACTGGAACCCTTTAAACGCCGCCTACAGTGCGGGCTATGACATGACAGCCACCAAAACGCTGGCCCGCGAACTGGAATTTTTCAATCAATAAGAGATGCAATCGTTCTTGGTTCACGGTTTAAGAAACTGCCGTGAACCTACAATAAAGTCTCAGCTCAATTCATACACTAGCGGGCGTCAACGAACGCTTTCGTTGCGAGAAAGGGCTGTTAAGTTGTTCTCGCCCCGCCCTGCCAAGGCAGGGACGGGGTCGAGATTGCCGAGTTATTAAGCTGTTAAGCAAGACTCAGAAGACATAGCCCCTAACCCTTCTTTCTCATACCAAACAGCTTATGAGCTCAACAACTTTCTCATACTACACACCTTTCCTTTTCAGGGCCAGCCTCAGGCAAATCAGCGCCCCGCCCCAGGTCACACCCAGACCAAAAACCATCATTACAATTGCACCGGCACTCATATTATCTCCTTTTGATATGTCCTATATGGAGCAATACAGGCTTATGTCCTATAAGCCCTGTCTTCCAACACAAAGCTCCCCTTGGACTTTTGCAGGGCAAAGCTAAGCACTAACACTGCAATTACTATTCCCCATCCAAACCAAAGTGCACTCACGGGATACTCGTTGTAGGGAGACATTATATCCCCCACAAGATTGCCTATAGCCATATATCCCAATACCAGCGGTGTAATTACGATCAGGCAAAAATTCCACCACTTGCCTATGCTGAAATCCGAATACAAGTTCACGTGCTGGCGTAAGGACTCCAAACGGAAGAACCAGGACAGGAATACCACTTCCGCCAACCCGGCAAAAACAATACCGAAATTGTTTATGAAATGGTCCGTAATATCCAGTACATATTGGCCTCCGTTAGTCATGAAAATCAAGCTACCCAGAAACCCGAAAAGGCAAAAGAATGTCACCGTGGGTTTCCTGTTCCAATGGTATTTATCTATCAAGGCAGAACAACTTGCCTCTACAATGGACACCATGGAACTAAGCCCTGCGAACACCAGGGAGAGAAAGAACAAAAACCCGAAAAATTCCGCAGCAGGAAGCAGATTGATAGCTTTGGGTATGGTAATAAAGGCCAAGCCCACTCCCCCTTGAACCACTTCTTCTATGGGGACATCCTGTTGAACAGCCATATAACCCAACACACCGAAAACCATAACACCAGCCAATAAACTGAATCCACAATTTATAAAGGAAGCCATCAGTGCATTATTGTTAATATCGGATTTTTTGGGCAAGTAACTGGAAAAGGTTATCATTATGGCAAAACAAATACTCAGGGTAAAAAATATTTGACCGTAGGCGGCAGCCCAGACATTATAGTCCCAGATAACACTGAAATCGGGCTTGAAAAGCCAGTCAACTCCCATTGCCGCTCCTTCCAGGGTTACTGCCCGGCCAAGCATGACCAAAAGCAATATCAACAAAACAGGCATAAAGATCTTGTTTGCCGATTCTATACCCTTTTTTACACCGCTAAAATTGACATACCAGATTATCAGCCAGACCACCAAACTAGCTATAAATACCGGCCACACGATCCCGCCTAATTCCAGTGGACCGCTGGAAGACTTCAAGAATTCCTGTGTAAAGAACTCGGCAGTATCTTTTCCCCAACCCAGGTTGGTTGCAATCAGGGTATAGTTCAGTGCCCAGGCTATAACAACTACATAGTAGATCGAGATAACAAATGCCACCAGGACTTGCCACCAACCCAACCATTCCCATTTTTTGATTGCATTGAAAAATGCCTTTGGAGCCGAACCCTTGTATTTGTGCCCCATACCGAATTCCAGAATAACAATCGGAATGCCGGCGGTTAACAGTGCAAAAAAATAGGGTACAAGGAAAGCCCCTCCGCCATTATCATAGACCATATAAGGAAATCTCCAAATATTGCCCAAACCAATGGCAGATCCCACTGCAGCCAGAATAAATCCCAATCTGGTCCCCCATTGTTCGCGATCCGACATAATTTCCCCCTTGCCAAAGATTCTTGGAAAAGATTGATATTAAAATCAATCTGCTTTACACAAGTTTCATAATGTGCGAGCTAATGGATTAGTAAGTATTCGGAACATTTCCATTGCAACCTGGCTTCCAAGCGAAGCAACAAGATATTACATTTTCCGCTGCTTTCCAACAAGTAATAACTCCAGGGTTTAGTAGCAAAAATAAACAATATTCACAAGTCAAACATTTATACGATTTTGAATGCCTTAATAGATCGAGAGGCTTCGCCATGGATATCTTCAATTTGCTAATTGTCTTTTTGATCATCTTACTGCAAGTATTTGCTGCAGGACATGCCCTGTTGTACAAAAGAGACCCCAGGGCATCCTGGGCCTGGATAGTCACCTGTGTCTTGTTTCCCCCTTTTGGGGCCATACTTTACTTTCTTTTGGGAATCAACAGGGTAAGAACCAAGGCACAAAAATTGAAATCCTATTGGCCGGAATATGAATTCGGGATTAAAAAATCCGAAGATATCACAACTGTTTTTGATTTCCGGATTGCAGCGGATGATTTTCATTATTTCGCCACCCTTTCAGATGCAATAACCATGCGCCCCTTACTCACCAACAACCACATAGAGATCCTGCACAACGGAAACCGCGCTTACCCAAAAATGCTGCAGGCCATAAGAGAAGCAAGGGAGTATGTATATCTATCAACTTATATCTTTGATACCGGAAATACAGGCAGAAACTTTGTTGCGGAACTTGACAGGGCACATCAGCGAGGAGTTGATGTAAGAGTACTTGTGGATGGAATTGGAGAATTGTACTCCTGCCCCAAGGTAAGCAACTTGTTGAAAAATAGACAAATCCCTTTTTCCAGATTTCTACCTCCCAAACTGTTCCCTCCTTCACCCTATATCAACCTGCGCAATCACAGGAAACTTATGATTATCGACGGAGTACAGGCATTTACAGGAGGTATGAACATAAGGGACCACCACATTGTAGAACAAGGGGAAAGTTCCACCAACGAGGTGCAGGATATTCATTTCAGCCTTACCGGTCCGGTGGTCAATCAATTGGAACAAATCTTTCTCGAAGACTGGGGGTTTAGTACAGGCAATTATGATCAAAGCCCCAAAGCACCCGCACAAGAATCCGGAACAGCGATATGCAAAAGCATAACCGTAGGACCGGACGAAGACCTGAATAAACTTACAAAAATATTGGAAGGAACTATTTCTCTGTCCAAATCCAAGATATCGATAATGACCCCTTACTTTCTACCTACCAGGGAACTTGTAGGTGCATTGCAATCCGCTGCCTTGAAGGGAGTGGAAGTAAACGTAGTCCTTCCGGCCAAAAACAATCTCTTCTATGTGCACTGGGCAACCAGGAACATGCTTTGGGAAGTGCTTCAATACGGGGTGCGGGTGTTTTATCAGCCCCCTCCCTTTGCCCACACCAAACTCTTTCTGGTGGATGGGTTCTACGCACAAATAGGTTCCGCCAACTTGGACCCCAGAAGCCTAAGGCTAAATTTCGAAGGAATCGTGGAAGTATACGATCAAGAATTTGTAGAGACCTTGACCCGGCATGTAGACTCAACAATAGAAAAATCCCGGGAAGTGACACTGCAGGAAGTGGATTCCAGACCTTTACCCATTCGGTTGAGGGATTCACTATTTTGGCTGTTTTCACCTTATTTTTAATTTCAAGTAATTAGGTTTTGGAGTGTTAGGGTGTTAAGGATTTTAGAGAATTAAACCACTAGGGGTTTTAAGGTACAAGTAGTGGGTTAGAAATTTTAAGGTGCTACAACTTTACGCATTTTTTGCTTGCAGCTTTAAGCTTTGAGTTTCCTTGTTATTTTTTATATTTTCCCTGCATGAATCTAACCGCCTGTTCCAGGCCAGAGATACTCAATTCGAACATGGGGAATATCTCACGGATCATTTGAATTGACCTAACATAGGGCCATTCCCAGGACATTCTGGGATTGAGCCAAACAGAATAGGGGAAGTTGGAGGCGATGAACTTGAGTCTCTCAATACTGGGCTGATTGGTTTTTTCCTCCACATGGATGGACCCGTCCCTGGCCATCAACTCATAAGGTGCCATACTGGCATCTCCCACGATAACGAATCTGGTTTCCGGGTCAGACCTGACCAAATCGTCCACTTTGCAAGGTTTCTTGATCCTGGGTGGATCTTCCCATAGAAAGTCATATATAGTATTGTGAAAGAAAAACGTCTTTAAATCCTTGAATTGATAGCGGGCATAATTGAAAAGGGTCTGAACTACTTCAGTAAACGGGTCCATGGACCATCCCCCGTTATCAATAGCCAGGACCACCTTTAATTTATCCCTCAAGCTGTGATCGTATACTATCTCGATCTCACCTGCATTCTTCATGGTCTGCCGAATGGTCTCGTCTATATTCACCTGGTCTTTCGGACCTTCAGGTACAAGGTTGCGGAGCTTTTTCAGGGCCTCTCCAACCTGGGACTGGCTTAAGGGTCCCTGATCAGTATAGTCCTTGTACCTCCTGTCCATGGCCACTTTGGTGGCGGACTGATTTCTGGACACACCGTTCACCCGCATACCTCCGGGATGATATCCGGAATGACCCACCGGAGAGGTACCACCGGTTCCGATCCATTTGTTGCCTCCGTGGTGTTCCTCTGTTTGTTCGTTCAGTCTGTCCATAAAATACTGAACCAACTCTTCCGTGCTCATATTCTGCACATCCTCGGTATCCATACCCAAGGCCTCTGCCAGGGATTCAGGGTCCTGAAGCCAGTCCTGCAGCATAGTCCTTACTTCTTCCGTGAGTTCCAGACTGTTGTCGATATCGAGTTCCGCACCCTTGAAATAATGTGCAAAGATCCGGTCATAAAGATCGAATTGCCTCTCGGTCTTGACCAATATACTCCTGGCGGCGATATAAAAATCGTTCAAGGAAGTAACCAGCCCCTTGGACAAGGCCTTCTGCAACCTCAAAAAGGCTGTGGGACTTACCGGAATTCCGGAATCCCTCAGTAAATAGAAAAAATTTACAAACATAGATTTTCTCGATCTGTATCAGTGCCCTGACTCCAAAATCAAAGTTCATTGTTGCTAAAACCGCTCTTCCCTAACACCCTTAACACCTTGACAATCTCGAGTAGTGAGAAAACTTTAAACACTTAATCACGTAAACAAGTAATAACAAGACACCCTAAAACTTCATTTTGGGGGTGGTCTCTCTAGCTATATTGTAATCCTGGCTCTTTTTGAACAGCACTCCCAAATATGGCAGTTCACCTTTCTTCAACTTTTTGGGATTAAAGTCAGGATCGGCTTTCAGGGCCCTGATCCAATTGATGAGTTCCCTGGTGGCAGGCTTTTTCTCTATACCCCTCAGTTCCCGCAAATTGTAAAAAACCCGGATACAATTATCCATCAACTCATCGCTGACATCCGGAAAATGAACACTCACGATCCTGCGCATCATATCCGGATCCGGAAAAGCGATGTGGTGAAAGTTACATCTACCCAAAAACGGCTCTGACAAGTCCTTCTTTGCATTGGAGGTAATGATGATAACCGGCCTGTATCGAGCTTGCATCTTTTTATCAACCTCGATTATATCGAACTCCATCTGATCCAGTATATCAAGCATATCGTCCTGAAAATCGGTATCAGCCTTGTCTATTTCGTCTATGAGCAAAACATGTCTCTGGTCCGCCACAAAAGTCTGCCCGATCTTCCCCATCTTGATGTAATCCTCAATGTTGCTTACATCCCGAGTGGAATCACCGAACCTGCTGTCGTTCAACCTGGTCAGTGTATCGTATTGATAAAGGGTGTCCACCAGTTTCATATTTGACTTTACATTCAGGATTGTAAGGGGCATATCCAAAGATTCCGCAATGGCGTGCGCCAACATGGTTTTCCCGGTTCCTGGCTCGCCCTTTAACAACAAAGGCATTTCCAGGACCATGGAAATATTGACGATCTGCGCGAGTTCTTCATCCAGGACGTACTTACTGCTGGACTGAAAAGTGGACTGAAGATAATTATCAGTATACATACTTTGTCTCCTGTGGATATTTTTTCAGCTATCTGCCAATCAATCTGATACCCTAACTAAGTCCAAATAAAACAAAATTTTAAGTATTTTCCCATGAAATGGGTAATTGACTGGCAAGTGACGGCTTGCAAGATGTAAAATACTTCACAGAAACAAGTATGTCAAATCAAAGAGAACACATCAAATCTACTGTAATATCGGAAAATTAGCAATTATTCTAATGTTCAAGAATCGCCACTTTCAGGTATGACTTAATTATTCCCTTTCCAGCTCCTTGTTGGCTTCATCCGCCCTTTCCATTTCCCTCTCCACACTGCTTTCATCCAGGGATTTCTTCTTGCCGCCGCAAGAAAAAGTGCCGACGCTCAAGCAGGATAAAAAGCCCAATATGATCATTAAAGTAAAAAATTTTTTAAACATATTTTCTCCTCTTGGAAACCACTGCAAAAATCAGTTTTAGCTAGTGATTGGACGAAAACTCACCCATCTACATCAAAGCTTTAAGCCTTTGAAATCCTCATGTATTAATATACACTGCGGTTTCAAAGTTTTTTGCTCCTTGTATATGGGCAAGTGCACATCCAATCAGTGTTTTCGTTCAGGCACTAGCTATTAGATTTTGAAACGTGTTATTTATAACTATTTTATTTTACTTAAAACTTTGGCAATCTCGACTACGAAGTAGCGAGAAAACTATAAAACGACCTGCAGAACAACTTTTTGCAGGCGCGTCCTCTTTGGATTATAGCAAACATCTAGAAACACAAGGACGCAAAATCAACTGCTTTAATCAGTTCCCCATTCCATCATCAATAGTATTATCAAGGTTTGCACTCAGCCCATTTTTTCCCGGAGCCAATCCGCCAGAGTTTCCGGCCGGTTCAAAATTATTTCATTGCCCAGCATTTTCTGCACGAAAAAGTCATCCGTCCTGTGATGCCTAACCACGTTCTGCCTGTTTGCAATCCGAAAAACACACTTGAATTCCGGGGACTGTATTCCCATGGGTGCACTGTAGCAGGAAAAATTAAAGGTGGAGAGATTCATCTCGTGGTAAAGTTGCAAAACTTTTTCCAGCCCCTTTGCCAAACTCTGCACATCTTCCTCCTCCCATTCCAGGAAACTCTCCTTTTCCGGCCATACTGCCATGATCTCGTTAAATCCTCCGGGGGAATAGGAGGCTATCCAGTCGCAAGTACCCGTGTTTCCGATCCAGCGTTCTTGTAGTTCCCTTTCCCTGGTAAGGAGCTCGTTCCAATAGCATTTGGCGGTGTCTTGATAGAACGTTCTGCTGTAATCCAAAAGCCTCTTGTGATAGGTAGTGGGTTCAGGCAAAGCCATGATCTGGAAATGCGGGTGCATAACACTCGCCCCGGCAGGGAACATGTAATTCGCATTCATAGTGCAGTAGCGAAGGTTGGAATCGTACTGATGACACCGTTTGATGTAATCCAGGGAAACTTGAATCCCCTCTTGCAAAAGATCCGCCGGCATTTCGTTCAAAAAGCGCAGGTGCTCATTACCCAGCCTGACAACTGCGTGATTACCTCCCACAGGAAAAAGGTTGGGGAAAAGACAGGCCCGATTTTGTTCCAGGATTCCTTCAGAGATCATTTCCTGCGGGAACCTGGGTACGTTCTCCTTCCAGTTTTCCGGGCAGAGGAAACAACTGGCCTTGGACTCCTCTGCCCTCTCCCGCATATAATCAAAATCCGTATCCGGATAGAGCATCTGGGACTTGCCTTCCATTCCGGGATTGAAAACGCTCTGATGCCTGGTCAGGGGATCGTACCTCAGTTCCAGTTCATGAGTGGTCAGTTCACCTCCCATAAGGGGATTGTGAAAACTTGCAAATTGAGTGGATTTCTCGAATATGATCTCTGGCATACCGACTGCTCCTTTCTTTTGCATTACAAAAACATTGCATTTAAAACACTTTTGTCATAACGGAAATATCAATGACTAAAGCTTAGCTATTTGCATAATTCAAAACTCATTATAAAAAGCGCAATTGCAAAAATCAAGGATTTTAACCGTATCAAGCAGCAAAAAATCCCTGCCTGGAAAAATACCAACTCCCGGTTGCAACTGAATAATAACTCAAGTAGTATTTAACAGTTGATATAAAAGGAGTTAAGCAATGTGCAGATTCAGGGCTGTGGGGCTCGATCTTTTCAATACGCTTATAACCATTGAAGAGGAGGCCTTGGAAACAGCAATACATACTTTAACCAGGAATTTGCAATTTGAAGGTTTTGCAATCACCTTGCAGGATTTTAACAGTGTATATACCAATACCGCACTCAGTTATATCAGGGAGGCAAAACAATCCTACCGGGAGACCCACAATCGCTTCTGGATAAGCGGTGCCCTTGACAAGCTCGGTTATTCCGTAGATCCGGATGATCCCAGGATACTTCGAAGCGTAGAGCAATACTTCGCCGCCTTTTTGGAATATTCAAAGCTAATCCCCGGAACAACGGAAATGTTGAGCAAAATATCCCAAAACTACAAACTGGGTCTTCTTTCAAATTTTACAGACGGGGCTGGAGCTAGAAATCTATTGAATCATCTGGGATTAAGCCGTTTTTTTTCCAGCCTGCTGATCTCTGGAGAGCTGGGCTATCGCAAGCCGCATCCCTTTGTGTTCGACGCTCTTGCAGAATCACTGCAAGTAAAGCCCCGGGAAGTAATCTACATCGGGGATGACCCGGAAGCCGATGTAAAGGGAGCATTGAATAGCGGACTGCAGCCGGTATGGACAACCTATGTGCGGGACAACAATGTTTCATTCGCACCCGGGGTTGATCAAAAACTAAAGGAACCACCAGAGCCAAACATTCCTAAAATATGTCATTGGCAGGAACTTTTTGAATACTTGAATCAACCGTTCACAAAGTCATAGTTAAATATTTTATGAATTTTAGGGTATTGGAAGAATTTGATTAAAGTGTTGGTTTTCAGTATACTAGCCTTCAATTTCTGCAACTGGAAACTTTATGGAAAAATTACTGATCCCAGGAAATTACCCCGCAAGATTTTCTATATATCCCAGGTCCCTTTTTTGCGTATCCTTGGTACCTATATTCAGTATATGGATTTGTGAATTGGAGTTCAAGGTCCAGTATAAACGCCCGTTATAGGAAAATTCTGTTTCCAAAACTTTCATATCCCCTTTTTTCAGAAAAACTTTCCGCTTGACCTTTACTTGATTATGATCCAGATCAAGTGAATGGATCAACTTTTCAGCCTTTAGCTGATGTTCCAAATTCAAATCCAGGAAACCCTGGACTGCCTTTTGCTCGAAATTCAAATTCTTGTACAAGGCATTGAATCTTTTCAAGACTTGTTTTTCCTGTTTTGCCTTCTTGTTCTCCTGCTTGTTCTGTGTTTGCTCAAACTTTTCAATCTCCTTCTTCAGTGCTTCAATCTCAGATTCCTTTTCCTTTCTGGATTCAACATTTTCCTGCAGTTTCTTTTCCAGGTCCTCGATTTCCTCCAGGGCGTTTTCTTCCGTGGATTGAAGCTTGTGGTCTGTCCGGGTCAATTCCTTGCGCAGGTTCTGGATTTGCTCTTGATACTCCCTTTCCCGGTCGTAGGTACTTTGCAACTTGGCTGAAGCGTTTTCCAATTGCTCCTGGTATCTCTTCATTTCCTGATGCTGTTGGGTCAACAGTTTTTCCGCATGCTTTACATTTTTTCGATAACTAAGGATTAGAATGGAACTGAAAATCAAAATATAAAAGCCCAAAACCAAACCAGCCAACAATGAAGATCTGGGGATCCGTACATCGAGATTCAATTCAATCCCGTCCTTCAAGATCTCCAGGTTCTGTTCAGCTATCTCGCTCCTCTTCTCAATATTTTCATCCTGGGCAAACGAATCTTTGTCTGAAAACCCGAATTCCTCATAATAATCATACCTGGGATAAATTTGTTTTCCGGAATCAGTCCGGACCAGAACCTTGGGTTGCGCACCCATCTCAATCCCCAAACGATCTTCCCAGAATTTGTCAACATTTTCCTTGACTTCTTCCTGAACTTTCTTGCTGCCCTGAATCAGCTTTTCAGGATGGGAGATAAGATTCGGTCTTAAAGCTTTTTTCCACTTATGTTGCAAAAACGCTTCCATGCCCTGAATAGAGAATATATACAGCACCGGTGGTAATACAACGCAAATAAAAATTATTTTCAGAGACAAGTGCTTCAAGGCAACTATCCGTTCTAATGATTTTAATTCCTAGATCTTTTAACCCGTTGAAGATGACACCAATGTCAGGGGTACAAAATACGGAATTGATATTGATTAGTCAAACTTTCTGTCCAGAAAGTCCAAAATTGCGCTAAGCCAACTTTCCGGTTGATCCAGCTAACAAGGATATCTGGGTCCGTTCCGGAATAACTAGTTCGGCATCATGAATTTCATTATTCTGAAAACGGGCATTTTCTAAAGAAGACTTGGAAGGAATATAGGGTGATGTTAGATTCAATGGTCATGGTGTCAAAAACACACTCAAAACTGGGAAAATCGAAATAGAATCCTAAAGCAGCAATGGAATCCAACCTTGAAAGAGCCGGATAAAAATCCGGTTCTTTATTTAGACTTGTTATATCCAAACACACAACGTATTTTGCACCTGTTTTAAAATCGGTATCGCAAGCCGCTAGTAATATAATTGGAACCACCTTTAACACCATTAAAGAGTCCATAGACTCCGGATCTGTGATGTACACGAAGCAGCCATTCCCAGTGCCGAACAAAAGGAACCCGAAATCCTAGATCAACCATCATGTAGTTCAATAACCGGGATTTTTTGTTGTTCAAAATTACTTTTTTTTCGTATTCTGCATCCTCTGTAAGGTAGGACAATCCATTACCGAAGCTGAAGTTTTTGATAGGAAACCATTGGTCCCGGTCGAATTCATATCTTAGGTTTATGGAAGCAACAACATCCTGATACTGTCGATCATCCCCCTTCCAATCCCCCCACTTATGGGCCAAAACTGCTTCCCAGTCCAAATATAAATCTTTGGGCACAAAATTAAATTTATCATTTAAATGGAACAATTCCTTGCGAATTGAGACTCCTAAAATTTGTCGTTCTTCAAGCTCGGATGCAGAATAAAAGATCTCTTCAAAATGTGATTGAGTAAGCTGTCCGTAAAACAAGTTGAATGACCAGTCCTTATCAGTTGCATGCAGTACGTTGTGCATAAGAACGAGGTTACACACACTGATACCAACTAGAACAAATATTGTCTTTAAAATTCGATTTTCCATGCAAAAATAATGAAATATTTCTTTTATAGAGTAGTTACTGGATTCACAACGCCTGTATATTACTATTCAAGGGCCTTAAAGCGCTGCATGAACTTGCGGTCCACACGATCCTTCAATTTAAAAGCCCATTTACCATCAAGTACCAGACTGCCCCGCGCGAATATCCCTTTGCCGTCACCTGTATTGAAAATCAACATATATTTACCCTGGGGCTGGAAGGATTGCAACTCCCCTCCATGAACAGCGGACATAAGGTTGTTCAAAAGGACCGAATTCTGCCTGACTGCATAAACACCCACCTTGTCAAGAGTTTTAGGCTGGAAACAGATACAGTCCCCGCCACCGAATATCTCCGGGTATTCCACGCTTTGCAGATATTTATTCACTAATAGTCCGCCATCCGGACCTGTGGGAAGCTCGGATTCCTCAAACAGGGAAGAGGGCCTAACGCCCAGGGCAAGCAAACTGAGATCCGGTTCCCATAAGCTGCCATCCTCCAAAACAATCTTCCTGGTATCCACCTGGGTTACATATCCTTGTTCAATTACCCTTATGCCCAACTTTTGCAAATGCCCGGAAACCTTTTTGCGCAATCTCCGGGAGAAAGCTGACATAAACCCTCTTCCAGCGAATATGGCTACTTCCGTAGCATCATTTCCCTGATCCTTGACCAACCGACGTACATTGGCGGCAATTTCCAGTGCCGCTGGTCCTCCCCCGACAACTGCGAAAGAACAATCACCCTGCTTCAGCAATTCCTGGATTCTTTCCCTTGCTTCCAGGAGCTTTGCTATGGGTTTGACAGGAAAGATATCTTCTCCCTGCGGAGCAACAATTTTGTCCGGAACAAAGCTTCCCACATTGCAGGATAAGACATTGTATTCCAAAACCTTGCCTGACTGCAGCTTGACTGTTTTTGATACCGGATCGATCAACTCCGCCTTGTCCTGCAAGAATACGGAGTGTTTTCTCTCTACTATATCCCGGGTTGCAAAACTAATCTCCCTGGGGGAATACATTTTGCTCAGCATTCCGGGTCCCATTCCGGAGTAATAGTGTATAGGCCCAGGCTGCACCACAGTAACTTCGCAACCAATTTCCCCAAACCGCTCGAGATTGGCTAGAGTGACCATATGAGCGTGACCGCCTCCTAGCAATACAATCTGTTTCAATTTTACACCCCTTTTTTGCGCTAAGACCATTTACTCACAGTTACAAGACTTCTTCCATCAACTCGCCCAAGCGGAAAAGATGCTCTTTTTCCTCCCCACTCATCCTTTTGAAAAAGGAATTGATCTCACTGTCCTGGTAACTATCCGCAGCCCGCTGATAAAGATCCAGTGCCTGGGCCTCGATGGACATGGCCAGTTCTATCACTTCCTGCGGGGAATCCTTGTCCGGTTTGAATCTCTGCAAATACTCCTCAGTGGTCATCCCCCCTTCCATATAATCGGCTTGTATCTGTTTTTCAAAATCCTCCTGGCTCGAGGGAGCAGCTTCGATATCCTTGTATTTGTCATAAATCAGATCCTTGTGCTTTTCCTCGATTCCGGCAAGGCGCTCGAAAATCAATTTGGCACTATCGTTTTCCACTTCCTTGGCCATGACAAGATAAAATTCCTCCAGGCCCTGCTCCAATGAGTAGGAGGCTATCAATATCCTGCCCAGGGACTCGATCCCACTGAAAACATGCATACCAGTATCCTCGGGGCCAAAGGCGGAGTGACCACTCCAGGCCCTATAGCCGCCCTTGAGGTTATAAACCTTTTCAAATCCTTGATAGGAAAGTGTTTGAGCAGCAACTCTGCTTCTACCCCCAGCTGCTCAATACACTATGGTAGGCTTGCCAGGGTCCAGTTCATTCAACCTGTTGTCCAACTCCGGAAGGGGAATCAGTTTGGTACCCGGGATGTGTCCCTTTTGATACTCCTTGTGCTGCCGCACATCGAGTAATTCCAACTCCCCCTGACCGGAACTTTCGATCATCTGTTTGGCCTGATCCTGTTCAATATTTTGAACCGGAGTGAAAAACTGTTTCCAACGCATAATCTGTTTTCCCCCTTTTTTTATATTCTTTTGCTACATACAACACGTTATAAGATTTGTTAAAAACAAAATTCTTGCATGTTTAAAATGAATATACAACAATCCTGATTAAAGTTAATCAGAATAAAAACTTGCTGCAAAGCATATTGACAAGCCAAGAACCCAAAAACAGTTAAGCAGTAAAGGTTTTTATTGATAGAGGGCAAATAAGCCAAACCAGATCTTGCTTGCAAAATATTCCGGTGTCCAGAAACAAAAAACCGTGAAGATCGATAAAACTCGCTTATCACCAATGATAAAAAAACCGGCTTGTCCATTCAAGAGTGTTAGTATATACTAGTTGGCAAACTTTAGCTTAAAATACATTCAACGCAAATCTTGTAACCAAGTTACAAGCAAACACAGGCCGAGCCTGTTTAAATTCAGGGAGATAAGCCATGGCATTTGAAAACATTACCGTAGAAGTCGATAAAGAAAATGTAGCCAGGATAACACTGAATCGCACTGAACAACTAAACACTTTCAACACTCCTATGGCCAAGGAACTGGAACAAGCCTTGAATGAACTCGATAGTGACAAAAATGCACGGGTAATATTGATCAAAGGTTCGGGCAAGGCATTTTGCGCAGGAATCGACCTCAAGGAATTCCACAACCAAAGCCCCATGCAGTACCGGGGATGGATCGAGACCATGGAAAAACCCTTGTCCACTATTAGCAGGATGAACAAACCGGTGCTGGTCCAAGTCCACGGAGTGGCTGCAGCAAACGGGGCGGGATTGGTTGCGGCAGCAGACATTGCCATAGCATCCGAAGACGCCAGAATAGGACTGACAGCCATTAATGTGGGGCTGAATTGCGTTGGTCCGGTCGTGCCGGTAAGCAAATGCGTAGGCAGAAAAAAAGCTCTGGAAATGCTCTTTTACGGAGAGCTGTTACCTGCAGACAAAGCTCTGGACATGGGACTGTTCAACAAGGTAGTGCCATCCGGAGAACTCGAGCAGGAAGCAGAGAAATGGGCAAGGGAACTGGCCCTAAAGAGTCCGCTTGCGGTACAAAACGCAAAACGGGCCTTTTATACTTCTGCGGACATGGAATACCAGCAGGCAATCCAGTACATGAACGAGGCCTTTTCCAGACTCTGCACGACCGAAGATGCCAAGGAAGGGATTTCCGCCTTTTTGGAAAAACGGCAGCCCAATTGGCAGGGGAAGTAGCTAGTTTTCATCCGGAAATTGCCCTTTTTCCGTTTGACTACGTCAATCTGCAAAATTACTCGTCGACGTATTAAGATACGCCTCCTCGTAATTTCTTGATTTCCTTGTCAAACGAAAAAAAATCTAATTTCCGAATTGAAAACTTGCTATTTCCGTATCCGAAAATTCAGAATTTCCGGATGGGAAGTAGCTAGAGGCAAAATATAACAAGACAACGAGACACTGATCGAAGTCGCTGACAAAAACCTTACAAGCTCAAGAACAGGGACGTAACAGGATTGCCACTGATTAATGCTTCGATCCATGAATTTAAATAGCTTGGAGTAATGTTATGACCATGAATAATACAGAACAGATCAAACTGGGAGCAAGTAGTTGCCTACTCGGTGAACAAGTGCGTTACGACGGCGGACACAAAAGGAATCGCTATTTGACCGACACATTGTCCAACTATTTCCAATTTGTCCCGGTATGTCCTGAAGTGGAGTGCGGCATGCCGGTCCCCAGGGAAGCCTTGAGATTGGTGGGTGATCCCAACAACCCCAGTCTTGTTACAATAAGGACCCAAAAGGATTATACCGAGCAGATGCAGAGATGGGGAAAAGAGAAATTAGAGGAATTGGCTGAACAAGACCTCTGCGGATACATCTTCAAGAGCGCTTCTCCTAGCAGTGGCATGGAAAGAATAAAGGTATACAATCACAAGGGTAATCCCACGCCTACTGGAGTGGGGATCTGGGCTCGCATGTTTATGGAGCATTTCCCGTATCTCCCGGTGGAAGACGAAGGCAGGTTGAACGATCCCAAATTAAGGGAACAATTCGTTGAACATGTGTTTGTCTATTCCCGCTGGCGCCGGATGATTAAAAACGGAGGTACTCCCGGACTCGTAGTGGACTTTCACTCCAGGCACAAGATGCTGTTAATGGCACACAACCGCGAGCTATACGACGAAATGGGCAAACTCACCGCAAATGCGGGTAAAATGGAACCGGAACAACTGCGAGCCGAATACTTCCAGCTTTTGGATAAAGCGGTGCGGGAAAAGACCACAGTGAATAAGAACGTTAACGTCCTCCAACACCTAATAGGCTACTTCAAACAAGAGCTCACCTCGGATGAAAAGCAGGAATTCCTGGAAATCCTGGATAACTACCATCAAGGGAACCTCCCATTGATTGTACCTGTAACCCTGATCAATCACTTCGTTCGCAAATACAATCAACCTTACCTACAGTACCAGTACTACTTGAATCCGCATCCCATCGAACTCAAGCTCAGGAATCAAGCATGAGGATATCCTTATTCGAATTGCAGCAAGAAATTTGACAATCTCTGGTTAAACTCTTGTGCATTCTCGATATTGCAAAGATGTCTGGCACCAGGAATAATCTCCAATCCAGCCCCAGGAATTGCATCATGTATTGCCCTGGCCATGCTAACCGGAGTTCCGGGATCGTCCTCCCCTACCATAATTTGTGTGGGTACCGTAATATTGGGAATCTCATCAGAGACATCGAAGTCAGCTATGGCCCTGCAACAGCCTACAAACCCCGGAACAGAAGTATTTTCAATCATTTTTTTGATATATTCATTAATAGCGGGATTATTTTCCCTGAAATTATCGGTCAACCAGCGTTGCATAGTAGGTTCCACCTGAACTTCCATCCCCTCGGTCTCAGCCACCTGGATCCTTTCCTCCCATACAGGGACTGCGTCAGCAGGGACTTTACTGACCGTATCGCAAGGCACCAGGCTCTTTAAACGCTCCGGATAATTAACAGCAAACATTTGAGCAATCATTCCGCCCAGGGAAATGCCCACAAAATGACATTTCTCCACTCCCAAACGATCCAACAGCAGCTTGATATCCTCTGCCAGCCCTTGCATGGTATATGCTTCTTCCGGTGCTGAAGATCCGCCATGTCCACGAATATCGTAGGTCAAAACCCGATAGCTGCCCTTGAATTCCGCCACTTGATACTGCCACAGCCTTTGATTTGCTGCCAGGCAATGACTGAAGACCAGTACCGGGGCACCTTCCGGACCATCTATCTCGTAATTGATGTTGAGTCCGTTAACCTCCACTTCCATACCGACCTCCTTGGCTCACTTATTTTATCTTGGATTAATAATTATCCCACAAAAAGATTTACAAGGTCAATTATGTTTTTTATTATAAGCAGAATATTTTGAGGTATCAAGATACGCCTCATCATAACTTCTTGATTTCCTTGTCAAACGAAAAAATCTGATTTCCGAATTAAAAACCAGCTATTTCCGTATCCGGAAATTAAGAATTTCCAGATGAAAACTAGTCCTAAACCACATATAAAAAGGACTTGTCAACAAAATCCAATCTCTCTACAATAATATTAAAATAAGACACTTAATTCCAACTTTAACCATTGTGGAGAAATAAATGCCAGAGGATTTTTCAAACCAGACTATCATGAGTATCCTTAACAGGAGGAGTGTAAGGCAGTTCCAGGACATACCCCTGGAGGACGAAAAGATAAGAACGATACTGGATGCTGCCAACCGGGCCCCTTCTGCCCATAACCAACAGGCATGGAGATTCATAGTAATTCAGGGACAAAAAAGGAAAGATCTCTCCGCCTTGGTTGCCAAATACGCACCTGATTTCAACAAACCAGTATCCACAATACTACGGATGTCAGCCAGGACAATAGCCAGTGCACCAGCGGTTATCGCTGTCATGAACACCGGACAATTCATAGCCAATGGTTCCACCCTTTTCCGGGTAAATCGTGATGACGCCCTGGATTTCTTTCGAACCATGGAGATCCAGAGTTCAGCAGCGGCAGTGGAAAACCTTTTACTGGCAGCCAATTCCCTCGGGCTGGGTAGTGTTTGGCTGGGAATCCTCTATGTGATCAAGGATCAGATAATGGATTTTATTGATGAACCTTCCGGTGAATTCATGGCGGTTGTACCCATAGGTTACCCTGCCAGGGTCCCGGAAGGTCCGAAAAAGAAGCCTCTGGACGAAGTAATCAAGTATCTTTGACCAGCAGGAATCAATATACGCACCTGATCAACGATTTTAGGGTATCCTGAATCAGGAATCCGTAATTTCCGTGTCTTAAAACAACAAATTTGCAATTCCAAAATTGGACAAGTCCAAATGTAGCCGAACAACTAATAACTTGGATATCGTATCAAATCAGTTTATGGTTGAAATGCTTTCACCAACCTTCTAAACCCGGATCAGGAGGCCAGCATGACTGACTTTAAGCAGGAAAGAGTCTCGGAATTGAAACAGGAATATGCCAAAGGGGCTATCAGCAGACGCGATTTTATCAGGATGCTGACAGCCCTCGGAGTTTCTGTTTCCGCAGTGGGGATGTTTTCAGACAGTGCACTCGCGGGGGAACAAGACAAGGCTTCGGAACCAAGGGAAAACTATACCATAGTGTTTGATCCCACCAAATGCACTGGCTGCTTGTCCTGTGCTGTGGCATGTGCGGATAAGTTCATGCAGGAGATCGCACCGGAGCAGGCCAAGGACAGCATCAACCTGGAATTTTCCAGGATTCGACCCATGCGCTTCCAATTCGTGGACTTTGTTAACATCTGTCAATACTGTGAACTGATAAAATGGGCAGAAGGTACAAGCCAGCACCCTTGCCAAGCTGTCTGTCCCACAGGGGCAATCCGGACAGTCGAACAAGGAGAAGGCAAGGAGGGCTATACCGGAATGGGCTATATGACTGTGGACCGGGAAAAATGCCTGGGCATCCAAAACTGCGGCAGATGCCTGGAAGTCTGCGAAGAACAGTTTGGAAGCGGCATATCCTTTGATCCCATCGAAGGCAAGGCACAGGTCTGTACGCGCTGCGGGGGAGACCCGGAATGTGTCAAGGCCTGCCCGGAAGAAGGCGCGCTCAAGTTCATGCCAACACTGGTCAACGGCCGCTACTATGCAAACCAACCCGAAGAAGCGGCAGAACTACTTTACAAGAAAATGTACAACAAAAATAGGGGGTTATAATGAAAGAACGTTATGGATTCACCGGCAAGATAGCCAGAATAGATCTGGGTTCCAAGTCTGTAAGCACCATACAGCCCCCGGAAGAAGTATACAGAAAATTCCTGGGGGGATGGGCCATGGGAATGTATTTCCTGTTCAAGGAAGGGCTTGCAGATCCGAAAAAAGAAGCACTGGGACCAGAAAATATGCTGCAGCTCATGGTAGGTCCTGTTACCGGGATAGCTCCCAATGCCCGCACTGCCATCGTGACCAAGAGCCCGTACAATTTCAACTGCGTAACCTTGTGCGGCGGACAGGGCGGATCGAATCTCAAGTTCGCCGGCTGGGACGGAATTCAAATAGTGGGCAAGGCAGACAGGCCAGTCTATCTGGCAATAATAGACGACGAGATAGAGATCCGTGATGCGGAACAGTACTGGGGCATGGGAGCCGAAGATGCCGAGATGGCGCTCAGGAAACAGGTACTGGCCCCTCTGGAGATCTCCGGGAGCACTCTGTCCAAATCGGACATGACCAGAAGATGGGCCAAGTTAAGGCCACCAAGGGAACAGGGCATTGGTGCCAAGAGATTGTCCAGTGCCTGGGTTATCGGACCTGCTGGGGAAAACAGGGTCTGGTTCGCCAACATGGTCACCGAGGGAGCCAGGGCCCACGGACGCTACGGTTCCGGAGCAGTGGCAGGTTCCAAGAACCTCAAGGGTATCGTGGTGCGGGGAACCAAAGGTCAAAAATTCGCTGACAAGAAAAAATTCATGCAGGTAACTAGCAAAATCAAGAAAAAGGAGAGTAAGAGCCATTTTTGGCGCTCTTACGGAACCGCAGGCATATCTGCCAAGGAGAGCAACGTCCTGGGAGGTTATCCGATCAGGAACTGGCAGTGGGAATCCTGGGCTGATCCCAAGACCGTAAAGACACTTTCGGGTCCCTTCATGGACAGGCTTAGCTTTGTGCGCAAACAATCCTGCCCGGGCTGCGCCCTGCACTGCCTCTATCCTACAGAGGTAACCAGTAAAAAGGAATTCATGGACAAAACCATAACCGATATGCCGGATTGGGAAGCCATGGGCATGGTGGGCGGCAACGTCGGCTACCTGGAAACAAAGGACATGGACCCGGGAGATCCCTACCCTGGAGATTATAAGGACATGGCTGAAAATGCAGCCAAATCCCAGTACACTACCAGGATGTTCGACAACAAGGGCATGGACTTTATCGAAGGAGGTGCTCTGCTGGGACTTTTAATGGAACTCAGGCAAAGGGACCTGATAGGTGCCGGGGACCTGGACGGCATTGACATAAGCTGGGGGGACGTGCAGTCAGTCGAGGCTATTATGGAAAAAATCACCCAGGGCAAAGGGATCGGCAAGATCCTTGGCAAGGGTACTTATGAAACTGCGAGGCATTTCAGCAGCAAGAAGGGAAACCAGGAAATCATGTACTACAGCATGACCGGGAAACGCTATGCTCAGCCCGCGCACGGCACCAGGAGCAATCGCGACCGCAATGCCCTGGAATACGTTACCGTGGTAAGGCCCTGCGAACATACAGGCGGAGGATCGGGCTCGTTCATGAAAGATCCTATCGACTTTGAAGGCGCTATTAACGGACAAAACTCCACCGCAGCAATCAATTCCATGGTGTACTGCATGTTTGCAGGTGGATTCTGGGGAGACGAAGGGAACGTGGAAGTCCTCAAGGCAGTCACCGGCTGGGAGGATTTCAGCAAACAGGAACTACTGCAGGTAGGCGAGAGGGCGTACGCACTCTCCAGGCTCTTCAATCTCCACACCCAAAATATCAAAGACCCCAAAAAAGAATGGGACAGCCCCAAAATGTTTCCGGCCCGCTGGTTCGAAGAACCCTTGCCTACAGGGCCATTCAAGGGCAGGGCGGCTTTTGACGGCGATATTTCCAAGCTGTTTGACCAGGCACTACCCACTTACTGGAAGAAGAGGGGTTGGAGTGAAGACAAAGGCATACCTAGCAGGAAAAAATTGAAGGAACTGGGAATTAGCGATATCGCAGAGGAGATCGCAGCGAAACTCAGATCTTGATAAAGCAAGCTTGCAGTAACTTTTAATCAGGAGGTTCAGCATATGCAAAGCAGTGGTAAAACCTTTATTGTCACCGGGGGTGCTTCCGGTTTGGGAGAGGCTACTATCAGGAAACTGGTACAAGAAGGCGGAAAGGCTGCCATATTCGATGTATCAGACGAACAGGGAGAAAAACTTGCACAGGAATTGGGAGACTCGGTTGTTTATTGCCATACCGATGTCTCGGATGAAAATTCGGTGCAGGAAGGTATTCAAAAAGTCCTGGACTCCTTGGGAAAAATCCACGGAGTGATAAATTGCGCTGGGATAGGTATCCCTTCCAAGGTATTGGGGAAAAAGGGCCCCATGCCGCTGGACTACTTTAACAAGACCTTGCAGATAAATCTGGTGGGGAGCTTTAATGTAGTCAGGCTCGCAGTGGAACACATAGCAGAAAATGAGCCCAACGAGGAAGGAGAGCGAGGAATTGTGGTAAATACAGCCTCAGTTGCAGCTTTCGAAGGCCAGATCGGTCAGGTTGCCTATTCCGCTTCCAAGGGAGGGGTAGTCGGCATGACCTTGCCCATGGCCAGGGAATTCGCCCCGCACGGAATAAGAGTGGTAACTATAGCACCGGGACTTTTCGACACTCCCATGTTTGCCTCTCTGGGGGATGAAGTCAGGCAGTCCCTGGCCAAGCAATTGCCATTCCCGTCCAGATTCGGCAAGCCCAGCGAATACGCACAAATGGTATCCTCCATAATAGCGAACCCGGTTCTAAACGGAGAGACCATCAGGCTGGATTCCGCGATGCGAATGCAACCCAAGTAGCTGGAATTGATTTTGCTCATCCACAAAAAAATCCCGGTACGCAAAGGATTGCCTTTTTTCGTACCGGGATTTTTTTAGTGAGCGTACTTTTTGACTTTCTACTTTTTGCGCTTGGGTTGCCCCAAAGACTGGGTTATCCGGTCCAGGACCATGGCGGTTAAAACAATGCCCAGGCCACCGATACCGGCCAAACCGACCCTGAGGCTGTTAACTCCCTCGAAAACCAGTACTCCCAGTCCGCCAGCCCCGATCAGGGAAGCGATAACGACCATTGCCAAGGAGAGCATGATGTTCTGGTTTATGCCGGCAAGTATAGTGGGCATGGCCAAGGGAACCTGCACTCTCAAGAGCACCTGTTTCTTGGTAGCTCCAAAGGCCACGGCGGCTTCCACCAGTTCCGGATGCACCTGCCTGATCCCCAGATTGGTGAGGCGGATTATAGGAGGGATAGAGAAAATAATCGTGGCTATAACTCCTGCCACGCTCCCTATACTAAACAGCATAACCACCGGCACCAGATACACAAAAGCCGGAGTGCTCTGCATGGCGTCCAGAACAGGCCGGATTAAAGTGTAGAACCTGTCGCTCTGGGAAGCATATATCCCTATGGGTGTCCCCACTACGGTACAAAAGATCAAAGAACTGAGCACCATGGACAAAGTAGTCATTGCCTCTTCCCAAATCCCGATAAGTCCGATAAACGACAGGGCAAGCAACGCGAATATACCTATGTTCCTGCCTGCTACCCTCCAGGCTATAATTGCAAATGCTAGTATGACAACTTCAGGTGGAAGCCAGTGCAAAAACCCCTCGATCCCGTTCAAGGTCTTTTCAATAGGCCATTTAATGGCCTGAAAGATAAATCTGTAATTACCTACTACCCACTCCACCGCCAACTTGATCCAATTGTCCAGAGGCATGGTGTAATAATCGAATATCATATATCCTCCTTATTGCATTCTTTATTTTATAAAGCATAACTTCTTGACATTATTGCTTTTCCCGCTGCATGGTCCTCAAAAAGCGGTTCTTGGATATAACTCCCTTGTAGACGTTGTCATTGTCCACAATAGGAACCGGCACTGGACTGTCAGCTATAAAGGACAGGCTGTCCTGAAGGGAATTCTCCTCGGTTACCGCCTCCACATTGTCCAGGAAGGCCTCGTCCAATTCCAAATTGACATTCTCGTTTTTCTCCTTTTCAATGCATGCAAGCAGGCTATCCACGGAGACAACTCCCAGAAACCGCCGTTTCTTGTCCAGGACGTACCCATAGGAGCGGTCATAGGACTGGAGTCTCTCCAGCGCCGGGTGAAGTTCGTCCCCCCTATGCCTGATAATGGTTACCTGATTGTCGCGGGCAATATCACCGGCTCTAAGGACATTTGTGGGATCCACGCCCCTGAAGAATGCCTGCACATAATCGTCTGCAGGATATTTGAGTATTTCTTCCGGTGTACCCACTTGAACGATATTGCCGCCTTCCATCATGGCGATCCGGTCCCCGATCCGCATGGCTTCGTCCAAATCGTGGGATATAAAAATGACTGTCCGGGAACTCTCCGCCTGCAGGCTGAGCAAAAGATCCTGCATTTCCGTCCTGATCAAGGGGTCAAGGGCGGAAAAGGCCTCGTCCATGAGCATGATACTGGGATCTCCGGCCAACCCCCTGGCCAATCCCACTCTCTGCTGCATCCCACCGGAGAGCTCGTCAGGATAGCTGTTGGCATTTGCCTTCAGGCCAACCTGTTCCAGGGACTTCATGGCTCGTTCCTCTCTCTCTTTCTGCTCATAACCGGATATCTCCAACCCGAACGCCGCATTTTCCAGAACCGTCATATGGGACATGAGTGCAAAGGACTGGAAAACCATGCTCATTTTTTGTCTTCTGATTTTAATGAGCTCATCCTCTTCCATTGTGGCCACATCCTTCCCTTCCACGTAGACCGAGCCGGATGTAGGCTCTATCAATCTGTTCAGCATGCGCACTAGCGTGGACTTCCCTGAACCTGAAAGTCCCATGACCACAAAGATCTCGCCTTCCTTGACACTAAAATTGGCATCCCGGACTCCCACAGTAAGCCCTGTCTGTTCAAAAATCTCCTCTTTTCCGTAGCCCTGATCTATAAGATCAAAAGCCCTCTCCGGATTGGAACCGAAAATTTTATAAAGATTTTCGACCACCACTGGATAATTATTTTCTGACATAGAAAACCTCGCTTCTTAGTTTAAGCAGTTCTTCATTCTATCTTTGCAGTTAGTTTGGTACATTACTCAAGATACTATTCTTCACCACCATATATTCCAAAAGTAAATATTTTGCATGTATCGCTTGCAATCTACTTCTTCTTGCCCGGCACTACCAAAACAGGTATGGAACTCCTGTTCACCACAGATCTGACCACACCTCCCATTCTGGGACCTTTCAACTTACCGTGTCCCCTTCTGCCCAAAACCAACATATCGTAAGAACCAGTATCTATCTCTTCAATAATTTCTTCCACTGGCTGACCTATACGGATCACCGAACTGTCAATTTCAACATATTGTCTGGACTCGCGAGATTTAAGCTCTGTGACCACGGATTTTATATGATCCCTTACTACTTCCTTTGCCTTTTCCATTTCCTGCTGTTGAGTTTTCCTCACCTTATCTTTTTGTTCCTGCATGAATTTTTCCTGAACATTCGGAGAGATACCAACAGATCCGGGACCATATCCCAACAAAACATTCAATCCCCCGCTCTCCTTTAGTTCCTGAGGGATATCAGGCAACACATGGATGCAATATATGCGTGCCTCCACCTTTTTGGCAATAGCTACCGCATGTTGCAGCGCGTACCCTGCACCTTTGGAAAAGTCAGTTGCATATAAAATACTTTTATAATCACTACTCATTTTTTGCTTTTCCTCCTTGTTTGTTTGAAGTTTTATGAATTAGCAAACATCCTTGGCTTTGACAACAATTTTATAATATTGCCACCTGTTATTGAGTCCTGGTTCATGACTGTATCAATGACCTGACTTTACATATTGGACTGCCCCAAACGCTCGGAAAGCAACCGGGCCAAAGCCCTTGCAGGTTCCTTGGGCCTTCCGGGAGCCCGGTGTAAAGCTATCTCCACCTCTGGCAAATTTGGCAAACCGACATCATCTCCCAAATCTTGCAAATCCTGGTCAAGCATACTGTGAATAGCTACAGTGATACCCAAACCAACCTTCACTGCAGTACGAATCCCTGCTAGGCTCTGGCTGGTATATACTATCCGCCAACTAAGGTCAGCCTCGCTTAGCACGGTAAGTGCCGAATCCCGAAAAATACAAATCCCTTGAGGATAAAGAGCCAAAGGCAGGGGGCTGTGTTTATGTAGATCCAACATGGGATCCCCTGCCCAAAGCAAAGGCTCGCGGCGAAGTATTTCACCTCCCGGACTCCTGGGCTGCCTTGTTACCAAGGCCAAATCCAGATCTCCAGCCTGTACTTGCTCTACCAAACTGACACTCAATTCGCAGCGGACTTCCATTTCCACATATGGATACTGCTCTACAAAATATTGCAGGGTATCGGACAAATAAAAACCGTAATCAGCAGGTATTCCCAGTCTTACTACTCCACGAACCGGTTGTGCAGTCAAATCCGACCAAGCAGCATCGTTTATCCGTATCAATTTTCTCGCATAACCCAGCAACTTCTCGCCCTCCTGGGTAAGAACAAATCCCTGCTTGGACCTATGGATAAGCAATGCCCCAACCTGCTCTTCCAGCCTACGGATCTGCATGCTTACAGCAGACTGAGCATAGTGCAATTTCTCTGCTGCCGCGGTAAAACCCTCGGAATCCGCCACAGCTATCAATGTCTGTAATTGTTTGAGATCAAAAACCGGATTTTTCATGTCTTATCACAATTCTTGATCGCCATTATCATATAATTTCGTTTGCGTGATGGCGATTAAGTTGTAAATTTATTTCAGTAACCCCCTCTATTACAATAGAAAAAAACATGAGGTAAAAACATGAAAACACAAAGTTGCTATCAGCAAAATCTAAAATTAAAAGGGGTTTTTTCGGGCCTCTTTGCCATAGTTCTCTGGGCACTTTTACCCCTGCTGCGCCAGGCAACTGCCATAATACCTCCAATGCAACTTGTGACCACGGCCCTGGCAGTTGCGGGAATTGTCAGCACATTGTCCTGGCTGCCCGGAAATGTACGTCCCTTTTTCCACCTCAAACATCCGGCATTCATATGGGCAGGTTCGGTCGGTGGACTTATCGGCGCCTTGTACCTGTATTTTCTGGCCCTGGTGCGGGCACCTGCGGCAGAGGTCACCTTGATTACCTACATCTGGCCTCTCATGTTCGCACTGGTAACAGAAATACAGGCACTAAAACGCCCCCGCCTCTCAACCTTTCTGGGAGCAAGCATTGCGTTCACCGGAGCAGGACTATTGATATTGCAGGGATCCGGGCTGCAAATTGAAACCGAGCACATCGCCGGATATCTAGCTGGCATTGGCAGCGGGGCTTGTTGGGTGATCTATTCCCTGGTCGTACGCAGCTGCGGAGGAGTAAAGACACCTGCTTTCCCCTGGATTTTCCTGGCTGCTTCGATTCTTTCCCTGATCCTGCACTTGACTACCGAGTCCACTTGGCTGGGAGTTAATACTGGTGTTTGGTTCGCAGCTATCCTTATAGGATGCGGACCTTACGGTCTGGCCTTTGTCGCCTGGAGCTTCGGGGTCCGGATGGGGCCCCCAGGTATAATCAGTTCCCTGGCTTACGGGACTCCGGTACTTTCCACCATCTTTCTGGTAGCTTGCGGCCAAGCGCAGGTAAAATGGCAATTGGCAGCAGCAATATTTTGCATTTTATCCGGTGCAGCAGTTGCCGGTTCCAATCACAACCTGATTCACGGGAATATCATTTTCAAGTATCTAGCTAAGATACACAAGCCCAAACCCGGAAAAAGCAAGACTTGATTTCCTGATTTTGCAATTAGTTGTTGATCATCAACTATATTGCGTGCAAATACTTTCCTGCCTAATTTTGAATAAAAGCTTCAAAAAATAGAATTGATTAATTTTAACCCTACCGCAAAGTCCAGTCTTTCCCCGGATGACTTCGACACTTTCTCGCCCGTAATCCGGTTTGCCCAATTTGGCGATTTCCTGTTGCTTAAATTTTAATATACTCCTATCATAAAAACAAACAATTTTTGTAAACAACAAAGGAGTGTTGTTATATGCAACTTCAAAAAGCAATCCAAAACAGACGGGCGGTCAACTTTTTTGATCCTGAAAAGGATGTACCTGAAAATCTGTTGAAACAAGTCGTTGAAACTGCAAGCCTTACACCTTCCAGCTTCAATTTGCAACCCTGGAACCTGATAGAGATAAGGGCCCAAGCAGAAAAATCGAAAATTAGAGAACTGGCCTGGGATCAGCCCAAAGTCAGCGAAGCTCCGATCATCCTGGTAATACTTGCAGATCGCAGTGCTTGGCAAGAAAAACATCCAGTGTTTGAAAAAAACTTCCATGAATTGACGCAGGCCGGCTACATGAACCAGGAACAAAGACAGTGGCTCCTTGGTGCATGCGAAAACCTGTACGGCAAAAACGAGGAATCCAGACAGGCATTTGCCTGCAAGAACGCCGGCTTCTTTGCAATGTCACTTATGCTGACTGCAAAGGATTTTGGCCTGGATACTCACCCCATGGACGGGTTCGACCACGAGGCTGTCAAACAATATTTAAACATCCCTGAAGAGTATTGGATACCTTTATTACTCGCAGTAGGTTACTTCCGGGAAGACAAAGAATTGCTCCCGCCGAAATGGAGGAAAAGCTACGAAGAAATCAAGGTATCATTCAAATAAACATGCACAGCCGTTTTTTTGCCACCAAAACATGAACATCAAACTCATATTGAACAAGTAATGTGCTATATGTATTAGAAGGAAAAATATCAAAGCGGATCAAATATGAACAAAAACAAAACAGTGCTGACTAAGGAACAAAAACAGGAATTCATGGAATGGATCCGGAATGTTCTGCAAAATCCGAGAGTTCTTGTTATGGCAACTGCCTCGGATAACAGACCATATTGCAATTTAATGTGCTTTGCATCTACCCAGGAGTGTTCCATAATTGTAGTCACCCCCAGGGACACTGCCAAATACGCAAACCTGACGCAAAACAATCTGGTCTCTGTTTTAATCACCGACAGTGAGGAAAAACCCGGGATTGGAAACACCACTGCAATAACCATAAACGGTAGGGCAAATGAAGTTGAAGAGCAGGAAAGAAAGGAACTGGCAGATATATTCATAACCAAGTATCCGGAACTGCAGGATTTTGTATATTCCGAAACTTCAGCGCTATTCCGGATAGACCCGGTGGTAATCGTAAGTCCTGAGGATTTTTACCAGGTTAAGGAAGTGCACTTTGAATAATCTCTTTATAGCAATGTACCAAACGGTTCAAAAGGCCTCCAGTGTTTATGCTTGAAACTCCAAAACTATCCAGATTCATACAAATTACGGGGAAAAAGGGGTTAATCTTTACTGCTGTTCTTGCGGTGATAGTTATAGCCACAGCTATAACTTATGTTTACTGGCAGCAGGAACCCAGACTGACTGACCTGAGTCCCGACAAAATTGTTGGGGAAGTTGAATTGCCAAAACTATCTGAAAAATTAAAAAAACAGCCCCAAAAAGTTTCACCTGGCAAACACACTACCGAGTCTGAAAAAATTGAATTACATAAAGATTCTGCTTACCAGGATCTTAACACCAGTCTCCCGGATTTTTCCCAATACAACAACGTGGAAGAAAAAAAGATCGAATTCTTTGAATTCCTGAAACCAATTATCAAGAAAGAGAACCAACGGGTATTAAAGGAACGTGCTTTTGTTCTCTTGAAATTAAAGGAAGTAAAAAATGGTATGGAGCCAACCCCGCAAGAGATTGACATACTGGAGCAATTGGCTTCCAAGTACCGTGTCAACTCCGGACCTTCGGCAGGAATCGAATTTTACACCAGGTTGCTTCTGCATATAGACATCATACCAGTGGAACTGGCCTTGATTCAAGCCGCTAATGAATCCGCCTGGGGGACATCCTATTTTGCCAGGAAAGGCAATAATTTGTTCGGGCAGTGGTGTTTTGAACAGGGCTGCGGCATCGTTCCACGCAGGCGGGCCCAGGGCGCAAAGCACGAAGTAAAGGATTTTCCAGATGTTTTCATCTCGGTTAGAGAATATATTCAAAACTTGAATTCTCACCCCGCATACAAAAAATTGAGAATTGAACGCTACAAGGCCCGTTTGAACGGAATGGATCCTGATGCGAGCGATATAGCGATCGGCCTGCAGAACTATTCAGGTATAGGAATGGAGTATGTAAATATTGTGCGCCAAATGATAAGCCACAACCAGATATACATGAACTGAACACTGAACTGCCGTCATGCGGATGAGATCCCTTTACAGGAAAGACATATTCTTATTATCCTTTAGGCTGCGTGGAAACATTAAATCTTAGCTGACAAATATTAACCAAGGCAATGAACTTGATTCAACCCCGAAAAAGGATTAAAAAAACCGCCCCTTGAAAAAGAGGCGGTAATCTTTGCCTTACTTCTCGATATGTTACATTCAATGAAACTTGGTACTTACCGAGGGCTATGTGCGAGGTCTGGCCTCATTCACCTTGAGGGTCCTTCCTTCAAACTTGTCTCCGTTTAAAGTTTCCATTGCTTCTTTGGCATTCTCTTCACTCATTTCAACAAAACCAAACCCTCTTGATCTACCTGTTTCCTTGTCGTAAATGATTTTTACGGACTCGACCTCTCCATACTGGGAAAAAAGGTCCTGAACATCCTCTTCTGTTGAAGAAAAAGGCAAATTCCCGACATACATTTTCTTTGTCATAACTTCTTAACTCCTAAAAAATAAAAAAAGAAATAAAAAAACCTCTATCCGAACATTGTATAGACTATTTGTTGTGAAAATGAAAGTCAAGAAAAAATGTCAAATATAGTCAACATGTTTTAAATCAAGGCTTAAAAAATACTGTTATCCAACTAATGCTGTTATCTCTTTGATTATCTGGACAATTCAAATCTTAGCTCAGCCAACTAATAAAGTTTGATTTTATTTTTTTGAAATGACAAAATGCCTTTAGTTGTAATCAATTAATATACAACAAGAAGAAGATTTGCTCTAACATAATAAAATTTCCGATTTGACGACTCTTGTTTTCAAGTCCCACTCTGGAGGAAAGACATGAAAGAATCATTGGGTTTTATCTGCGACAGTTCCGCAGACTTCCCACCTGGCCTGGTAGAAGAACTTGGAGTCCACGTACTTCCGGTACATATCTTGGTGGACAACAAAGATTATCTTCACGGACATACAATAAATAACAACGAGGTCATTAAGGCACTAAAAAACAAAAGGGAAGTCTATACCAAACCTTTTTTTCCGCACGAATGTCAGGATTTTTTAAGAAAACTCCTCAAGCGTTACGAAGAAGTGATTTTTCTGCATGTCTCCTCCCACCTTTCTGATATCTATAAAAGTGCGCGTATGGGACTGGATCTACTTAGTGACAAAGAAAAAGAAAGAATTCACCTGATCGACCTCAAGACTGTCAGCATTCATATGGGACAAAGTGTTAAAAAGGCCATTCAATACATGCGGTCTTCACCCGGGAAATCCCTGAACGATTTAAAGTCCATGCTCTCCTCCAACAAAGGGAATTCCTTCATGGGATTCACAGTGGACAGCCTGTACTGGCTGAGAAAGGGCGGGCGTATCAGTGCACTACAATCTTTAGTGGGCGGAATTCTCAATATCAAGCCAACTATTGTGCTTGAAAACGACCGATTGCAGCCCAAGGAAAAGCACAGTGGCAAAAAGCCGGCCCTGAAAAACCTAGTGGAGATGTCGGCAGAATTAAGCCGTAGACACTCGAACAATTGTGACATCTGGCTGGGATACACAGACAATCTTGACGAGGTAATGTTTACCAGGGAAAAGCTCGCCACTATAATAGACCGCAAAGTTGAAGATATGAAACTGATTCAGATCGGTGCCACCATTTCAGCACACACCGGACCTGGATGCGTAGGGATCTCCATAATGGACAACAACTGGGACTGATTCCTGTCTTATCCTCAAACACACCTGTTAAACAGGATACCATCCACCCTGGGTTGAACTGTTGTTTGTTTTTACCATTATTGTGACAATTCACAGATAACGCCGTATCTGCAAGCGATTACAAGTAAAGAAACCGCCACCGCGATTTCAAAAGATTTACAAGGCTGCCCCCAATATCTCTGGTCATGCCCTGAAGCGAAAAGATTGTTAGTATTCAGCTTTCTAGGTCAAATCTGTAGGTCAAAACTAAAAAGGCGGGGTTTCGAATCACTCGAAAAACCCCGCCAATCGAGAGTCGGGATGCTCGGATTTGAACCGAGGGCCTCATGCTACAGTGATGTACGTCTCCAAGTTCTTGGCCCAGGTTGTTTACTCGGGACAATAAATCTGTTCCTGACTTTAAACGGCTAGTGTTGTCGGGGTTTAATTCTTCGAGTTGTGCTTTTTGCCATTCAAACAAAAGATTGTTTCCCAAAGCTCGACAAAGTTTTGGTATTCTATAAAAAGACGGGAAATATTCAGAATTGAGATTATCTTTAAAATATTGTTTTATAGTCGAATAAGGCAAATTACTTTTCTCCGCTATATCTTCACAATCCATTCCCGAAATGCTTTTCGCCAGAATCAAAACCTGTTTCCCGGTCATGTTTTTAAGATCGTACCCCATGTATCAACTCCTGATATTTTGGTATATTGGCAAATCAATATTTTTAGCTATTCTTGAATTATAACCGTCTCCCCTGCTAAATTTTGAGTGCCGAGAGCCAAGGGAGGTGGTTTATGAGTGAACAAGGCTATATCTTTGAATTTGATTCATTAAAGGGAGTTGGAAAATACCTAACAACATTTGCCGCCCTGGCTATGGGTTACTTGAGCCTTATCTATAACCGTGTAGATAAAGGCGAATCATTGACTAAGGAGCAGGAAACCCAATATTTCAACCAGGGAATCCAAGTTCTTAAAAGTCATTTGAATGATCAATCTGCCGAAAAATAATCTTATTCATGGATCCTGAACTGAATGTTGTAAGATGCTCTTTCTTGTACTTTGTTGAGTACGCGCATCATGTAAGTTTCCAGGTTCTTTTGCTTCTTTTTACGAAATAGTCTGTTTAATAAACACATAGTTTAACTTTTATTTTTATAGTTTAGGCTCCCGGCTAATTAGCTTTTTTATTTGCTGGATGTTTGTCGCCGTAGAGATAAGGCCAGAGTTTTTTTAATGTAGAACTGTGAAACCCTTGACGTTCGCCCCGAACAACTCTGCTAATTAATATCGGGTGTATATTCGCTGCTCTGGCAAGTTGAGCCTGACTCCAACCGGCTTCTTCGAGAAATTTTTTGATATCTTGTTGAATATTCATGCTGCATATTGTAACCTTACGGATATATTATGTCAACCGACCATTTCCTTATGGAGATAGACAATGAAACATTTATATGTTGTGAATTTAATATGGGCATTTATGAGCAAATATATAATTGGCTAAAAAACCAGATAGGTGAGAACAAACCGTATAAATCGCAAAATGCGTTTGCCGAAGCATATGGTGTGGACAAGATGCGAATCAATCGCATATTTAATGATAGTAAAGTACAAAGATATAAGGACTTTGCGAACTTTTTAGATGCACTTGGAATTAAGATTTTATTTCCAGATCAATCCGTGGATACTCAAAAAAGTGTGCATTTTGTTAAACCTGAAGTTATATCAGCAGAGGATTTGGGCGAGGGCCCTATTGACGAAAACTACATGGCCGTTCCTAAATCAAAGAGGAAAGTGGCTGCTGGAAGAGGAATTATCCCGGATGATAAAGTAGATAGCTGGATCCTCGTTTGGAAAGGACAAGAAGCAGTAAGGCATAAATCCAATCTTGCCGTTGTTGAAATTGATAATAGAGAAGGCACATCAATGGAACCCACCCTACACCCTGGGGATCTTGCCCTGGTAGACAGGAACGACTGGGAACCTAAGCATCCTCCAGGAAACATATATCTTATTCAAACTCCCGAAGGCGATGAAATGGGAATGACAATCAAGAGAGTAAAAAAACAGATGAAAAACGGAAGGGAGTTCATAATATTTTACCCTGACAACCCTAATCACGAGCCAGAAATGTACGATATGGCTACAGATTACGATAATATGTTGAGCAGGGCGATAATTGGCCGGGTAATCTGGTCCTGGTCTGACATGACGAAAAAATAAGGAGGCTACCATGGAAGGAATGGCTGCTGTTTCGGGGATAATTACTGCAGTACTAGTTTTAATTGGAATTGTCGCCGCAATTCTGGGAATTTTTGTGCCATTTTTTATTTTGAGGATTAGAAATGAAATTATATCCGCAAATCAGAAACTTTCAACCCTCATCGATGTCATGCACAAATCTAATAAAAACAACCCTTCTCAATAATTAAATATAGAGACCTTGCCATCCGGTCAACAAGCTAAAATTTGCCCTTCATGTGGAGCCCAATTTAAATTGAGTGACATTAAATGCAAAAAATGCGGGGAAAATATCCCATAAGCAGAAAGTTTTGTTGTTAATTTTACAGATATAATGAAGAAGCAAAGAAGGTGAAAAAAATGGAGGCAATGATTGACATAGTATTTTCATTGTTGTTGCTGACTTCCATTGTAGGCCTTGTAAAGCCAGACTTGGTGATCTTTTGGGGACAAGACAGATCAAGATTAAAAGCATTTGGAACCTATTTTTTATTAGGCATGGCATTGAATACAGCAGGTGCTATCTTAACAATTTCAACTGAACAAGACACACAAAACACCTCAAAAGAATCAACAGAAAAAGTTAGTCAAGAAAATACAAAGGCTAAAGAGCCTTTTTGGTATTTAAACAGTATGTCCAAAACAGAAATCAAGAACAAGATTAAATCTCTAGATGAAGAAATTCAAAAGGTGCGTTTTGTAGACCGAAAAGATCCTGCCAGTCTATGGCTGTTAATTTATTATCTTGAAGATGGTTTTTGGGATAAAAAGGATTATTTAGATCAATTATGCTTAAGCCTTGATTCCGTTTTTGAAAAAATCCTAAGACATGGAGGCACTCAAAAATTTCATAAAATACTTGTATTTGCTCGTTCTCCGACTGTAGATAAATACGGAAACTCCGAAACCTCATTGGTAATGAAGTTACGCTTTAAAACTTCTGAATTAAATAAGTTAAACTGGGATTCGATGGTACCACAAAGACTACTCAATACAGTTGGCAGGATAGAACGTAGGCCCTTAGGTACAAAAGTTATAAATAGCTTTTGCAAAACAGATAGTGCTAAGCTGGCCTGGGCTTTTTGCAATAAATTCGCAAATTAACTTATTGCAGCGATTTCGGCTCCCCAGGCAGAAGTCCAACGTTCTTTTCGAAGCATATCAACCTGAAGACCCCATAGACTTGATGGTGACGGGGCTGGGGTGGCTTGTGAAGGGTACAGGTAAAAGTTGAAGTGCTTCTTGACAGAAAGTCAAACTTTAGTAAATATAAATATTGACTAGATGACAAAATAATAACAAGGTCGTTAAATTTTTAATGACCCCAAGGGTTAATGACATGACTGAAAGCCAACCCAAAGCAATCACCAAAGATCTCATTGAACGAATTAACCACCTTCAATATCAAAAAATTGTAAATGGCCATTTAAATGATATTGAGTTTCAAAAAATAAATCATGAGGTCAATAAGCTTTATAATGTATCTTTCGAGGAGACTGAGACAATAAAAGGAATGCTAGCTTGCTTAAAGGCAGATGAAGTAACATGCAGAAAGCACCATGAAAATGCTATTAACATCGCTCATAATCCAAAAGCTATCGCCCAATATATCCTTTCTTTAATTAACCTTGACCATATTGAAGAAGCTTTAGGTAAAGCAGATTCCATCTTTGAATATTTGATTTGGAATGAGGATTTTTTACTAGTGGTTCTTCATGCAGCAGAGCATATATCAGATATTTCTAGGTATCGTACTTATTTAGATACTTTTCAAAAAATGACAGGCAAAGAAGTTCCTGCCGAATTTGGTTTCCCTGAGGATGAAACTGAGAACATGGATAAAATTATTGAACAAATTGAGCAAGACATTGAAGTAAACCCAAATAAGGTTATAGAGTGCGATGAAAAAGAATTTAAAGATATGCTATCTTTGGCAAAAGAAATTGAGAACAAGACATGACAGAATCAAAAACTTGGAAAAGACGTTATTACATCCTCTTCTATAAGCGATTAAAAGAACTTTATGCATATACTTTAAAGTTGAAAGAACAAGACCCAGAGAACTACCACCACAACGCTATCGCTAAGCTATTTGCTCATGTAATCAAGGCTATTGAAAGCATATCTCAAGATCCTACTGATTCTCGTTATATTTTAGGAAAGTCCTTGGGACCAAAACACAAAGACTGGAGACGTGACAAGCACGATGTGCCTCCTAGATATCGACTTTTTTTTAAATTTTTCAGCTCGGAAAAAGAAATTATATTTGCATGGCTTAATGATGCACAAACTTTGAGAAAGGAAGGCTCAAAATCAGATCCTTATGTTCTTTTTAAAAGGATGCTTGATCGATATGAGGTGCCTTCAGATAAAGAAAAATTAAAAGAAAACTCACATAATCAAGAACCATGGAAATAATACAATATAATTGCTAACAATTTATAATTGTTATATAGCCCGCCCCTTCGGTGGGCTTTTTTTATCGTCTTCACGATTCTAGACCTCATGCCCTATGGCCGTAATTTGCTTACATCACCCCCACCAATTTAGTCACATTTGACCGTATCTTGTCGCATTTCGATAAAACCTGTTGAATTAAAAAAATTATCTATTTTATATCCATATTGATATTCATTATTGACATTATATATCCATATGGTTATATTATACCTTATAACAAATCAACACGGTAAAGCATCGAGGCAGGGGACAAACCATATTATCCGGTTGATTTGGATTTGACTCTTTCCACCCAGGACAGGGCGAAAGGGCAGGGCTAGGAAAAATTCTAACAAAGAGGATAAGCCATGTCTGATCATTTAATCGCAATTACTTATCAGGACGGCAGTAAAAGAGTCCAGTTAGCACAGGGTGGACTAAATGGCCGAATGGACAGTTTCACTTTAATTGACGGTGCAGTTTATCCCGCCACTGAACGCTGCCCGATTGAATACAATCCTATGATTAATGAAGTTCGCACCCTCCCTAATCCAGCTAAATATAATGGGATTGTGGATATTCAAATTAGATAACCTAACTGGGAGAAAAAAGTCCATTGACAGTTGGCAGAAGTAAAATAATCAACTCCAATCCAAAAGGAAGAATGTATGCCCAAATATTTAATATTCATAAAAGATGATCGGTACGAAGAAAGAGATGTCCACGATCATATAATGAAATATGAAATTCACAAGACAACTCCTAACCACTGGGACTCTGCCAACAATCTACACAATGCAATACACAAGGCGGAAAAAGGAGCACAACTGGCGGAAGGGGACGCTATCCTGTATGACGATGAGGATGGCTTTATCGTGGAAGAAGTGCCGCATCAGTTATTGACGGCGGAGCAACTATAATTTCCTTTAGGTATAACAATGAAAAGGTACCAAGGAACCTACATAAAACCACTACCTGATTATGCGGAGATTGACGATGGACCAAACTATCAAACTTCTACAGTTCCTTCGCAAAATTTGGACATTGCTATCACCAGCGCCAAATACGAAGCACGTAAGGGTCCCTTTCCTTACTGGTGGATGGTAGAGGAATTATCCTACAACAAACAAAATGGATGGGTAAAAACAGGCAAAGCTTGGAGAAGTCAAACTGCACAAAAAGAGAATACTAATCAACAAAAACGATTGCCAGGAATATAGCCATGAACCTATCACAATCCAGACGAAAACAACTTGTCGCGATCGATATTCTGGAAGGGCTAATCGATGCTGTTAGGGCAGCCAATCCTGAACACGAACGTGTAGTTGAAATTACAAGTAGGCTTGCTACAAA
>Ga0207414_1000064_pt1 | contig 51238 bp, 34 predicted proteins | sample PonA231FremontCA_2_FD_187269 | JGI IMG/M metagenome (GOLD analysis project Ga0207414, IMG submission 187269) | Marine sediment microbial community from Fremont, CA, USA - Pond A23 Sediment 1 (SPAdes) | ecosystem: Environmental > Aquatic > Marine > Unclassified | place: USA: Fremont, California...
ACACGCGGCGGATGGGCCGACCGGCGCTCGAGGAGCAGCTCGGCGAAGCGGGACGGCTCAATGGCGCGGTCGATAAGGAAGCCCTTCACGGGAAAGGCGAACCCGTGGTAGTTCATCGTGGCCGAAAAGCCCGTCTCTTCAAGGTAGCCGGAGGCATCCTCCCACACCTCCGACACGGTGTACGCCTCCGGGTTGATCTCTCGCACGTGGGCGTTCCACTCCCGCCAGAAGCCCTTCGGCACCTCTTCCGCCACGTCAAGCCGCCAGCCATCCACGCCATCGGACGGGTCGCCGTCCCCGTTCGGGTCCATCCAGCGCTCGGTGGCATCCAGGATGTACTGCCGGGGTCCGGCCTGCAGGTTCGTGCCGGCCTCGTTGTTGGCGAACTCGGGGAGCGATTGCACGCCCCACCAGCCCGTATAGTCGAACTCGCTGGTGTCGGGCGTGGCCGGGTCGTCGAAGGAATTGACCGCGTACCAGTCGGCGTAGCGGGAGTTGGCCTGGTTCTCCACGAGGTCCTTGAAGGCAAAGAAGTCGCGCCCGGTGTGGTTGAACACGCCGTCGATGACGACGCGGAAGCCACGAGCGTGGGCTTTGTCCAGAAGCACAAAGAAGAGCGAGTCGGCCGCGGTGGTGCGCCAGGTGGAGGGGTCAGTGGGATCCTCCTGGGCGATCAGCGCCTTGTCCCCCGCGGGGTCCGGCCCGAAGTGAGGATCGATGTGGTGGTAGCTCCGGCCGTCGTACTTGTGAAGCGAGCGTGCCCAGAAGACGGGGTTGAAGTACAGGGCCGTGACGCCGAGGGAGTCGAGATACGGCAGGCGGTCGATCACGCCCTGCAGGTCGCCGCCGTAGCGGCGGTCGTAGACGCCGTCGTAGAAGCCGCCCATCTGCCGTTCCCAGTCGGCCTGTTCGTACCAGTCGCGCGTCCAACGAGTGGGCCGCCACGATGTCGGCACGTCGCCAACAGGCCGCTGCAAAGACGCTCGGACCGGGTCGTTCGACGGATTGCCGTTCCGGAAGCGCTCGGGAAAGATCTGGTACCAGACCGCATCCTGGGCCCAGGCCGGCGTGCGTTCGGCGGGCGTGGTGGAGGGGCGCTCCTCCGGTGCGGACCGGCAGCCGACGGCTCCGGCCCCCACCACAAGTATCAGCCCAACGACAACGGCGGGGAGAGACGACGGGGACTGGGTGGAGCGGGACCTCATGCGATCGACCGTGGAATCTGGACGTGAAGCGGCCCATCGCTGCCCGGCTTCGCAACTGCCTCCTCAGCGGAGTTGGACGCCGGGACAACGAGATGAGCACTATTGGGCCGATCCGGCGGCTCCGGAAATTTCTCATCGTCGCCGTCGTCTCCGTTCCCCCCCGTCAGCCCGCACGCGGGCAATACGCCGAGAACCCCGACGAGAAGGAGACCGATCAGAATCCGAGAACCGGCGGAATATGTCACGGCGACCACAACGATTGGGTGCGGAGTGCAGAAAAGAGCGACGCCTACCGGACGAGGGTCATCTTCTGGGACCGCGTGGCCCCATTGGCCTGGAGTCGAACAATGTAAAGCCCACTGGCGGCGGCCGTGCCCCCGCCGTTACGGCCGTTCCACGTAACCCGGTGCAGGCCCGCCTCTTTCCGTCCGTCGACGAGGACCTGCACGCGCCGTCCCAGCAGGTCGTACACCTCCAGCCGCACATCGCTTGCATCCGGCAGGGTGTACTCGATGGTGGTCCGCTCCCGGAACGGATTGGGATAATTGGACCACAGCGTCAGCGACTCGGGCTGGAGCTGGGACTGCTCCTTCTCGACGAACGACTTGGATCCGGTGAGGAGGGCCCATCGAGTCTGCTCCTCGGTCGGGGACAGCTCTACAGACGTGCCGCTGCGAAGATCGTGGGACGCGCCCGTTTGTCGATTGACGAGCCGAACCGTCGTTCCGGCCGCCGGCAAGTTCTCGACGGAGACCCGAACAGGTGCATCCGGGGTTGCTCGCAGCACCAACTCGTACGCCTCTCCCCCGTCGTCCTCCCCTGTGGCCCGGAGCGAACGCGCAAGCGACCGCGACCGCGCCGACGCGTCCCCGTCGTTGGCTCGCACGCGCAGACTCAAGGACTCAAACTGACTCGGCGGGGCAATGACGTCCTCCGTCCCGACTCCATTCTCGGCGTCCGGCCCCCGTCCCACCCGCACCGTCGAGGTGGCCCCGTCGGGGCCACGGGCCGTGACGGTGAGCAGGTCTGCCGCGGCCGTCTGTTCAGAAGCTGATTCCGCGCTATTGTCGCCAGCGACGAATGGGACCTTCAGGCGCGCCCGCCCTTCCTGATTGTGGAAGTAGAAGGCTTCGCCCTGCCGTGCCGAGGCAAAAGTGCCGGTCTGACTGAAGCTTCCGTCGAACCGCCAGAGGGGCTGCAACGTCCCATCGTTGGCCGCCTCCACTTCGCTCCACGGCACGTCGACCGCCAGCGGGTTTGAGATAATATTCCATCCCTGTCGTAGGCTGATGATTGCCACCTGACGACCGGCATCTTCAACGAGAGACACGGACGTGAACTCGTCCTCCACGCTCCAGGACGATTCGCTGATGGCCCAGAAGCCCCGTCCGGAGGCAAAGTCGAACGTCGACGACCCGTCAAATTTCTGTAGGTAGTCCTCCGCGGAGCCGTCGTCCCAGTACGCCTGCCACGCGTCGCCCGCGGTCCCCTGGAAGGTATCACCGAGTCCACGACTCACCTGCCCCGGCAGGGCGACGAGTCGGTAGTCGCTCTTGGTGCTGCCGTCCCCGAACGACCGCGATGCCGACACCGCCACGGTCGACGGACGCAGAAGGACGCGCGCCGACGAGGAGGCGCTACTCCGCATCCCGTCATTGTCCTGGGCCACAACGCGGTAGTAGTATGCCGTCCCCTGCGTAACGGTCGAATCAGTGTAGCTCGTCGTCTCCTCCCCCACGATCGCGAGACGCTGCCCCGTCGTGTCGAAAGTCGCCGTGGTGCCGCGGTACACTTGATACCCGGTGACATCGCTCGCTGCACTTGCCTCCCAGGCGAGGGACGCAGTGCCCGCCTCAAGGTCGCCCGACGCCTCCACGTTCGTGGGAGCGGTGGGGGGCGGTGCTACAGCATCGTAGGGCACGAGGCCAGCCTCCGGCGTGTCGACCGGCGCGCTGGTGTAGATGTGGAACTCGCCCGGCGCCATCGGAATCCCGTCGCCGCGCTCCTCCTCCTCGATCTGTACAGCTTCACCAGTAAAGTAGTCGTACCACGTGCCGGCGGCCGGGAAGTCGGCCGTCACGTCGCGCGCTTCGACGCCGAAGTTGCCGACGACCACCGCGTCCATCGACGGGTGCTGAAGCTCGATGCGCCGCCCTCGGGTTTCGGCGTCCACCCGCAGACGTACGTCCGTCTCGGGCGCGGTAAACACGTCGTGCTCTTGGCGCAGGTTAATGAGGGCACTCCACGTCTTGTAGAGCGCCACCCGGTCTGGGCTCTGGTCTGGATTCCGATAGTCCCAGCGAATGGGCTTCGGAGCAGTCCGTCCCGGAGCCGCACTCGGGCACTCGTCCCCGGATCCTTCCAGGCATTGCTCCCCGTTGTTGCCGTAGCCGTAACCGAGTTCGCCAAACTGCCACAGCATGCGCGGGCCCGGCACGGTAAAGAAGAAGCTTCCAACGAGCTTCTGACGCTGCAGGGCCGTCTCCAGTTCAGTAATGTCGTAGCCCTCCCCATTTGAGTTTCCGTTTGCCCGGTTTCGGTACATGAGCCACTGCTCATCGTGGCTCTCCATGTACGTGATGTAGTTGGGGACGCTGAGGCCGCGGTTCTCGTAGTACGTATTGGCGAGGTCCGATCCCTCCATGTAGCCCTGCGCAGCCTGGCTATACGGCTCGTTCATGTTGTTCCAGAGCATCATGCCCGGACGGCCCTGGTCCACCTTGTAGGACGCCAGCGCCTGCTCCTCCTGAGTCGCCGCGAAGTGTTCGAGGATAATATACGCCTCTTCGTCCACCGACCAGATGTCATCGGCCATCCGCTGGAGGAGGTCAATGCGACTCTGGTCGTAGCTGCTCCAGGCCGCCACGTCGCCCCTTGTATCCGTCTGCGTAAAGCCCTTCGAGAGATCAAACCGGAAGCCGTCGACGTTGAATTCGGTGAGCCAGTACTCATTGGCCCGGTCCAGCCAGTCCTGTGTGCGGGAGCTCTCGTGGTTAAGGTCGTTGAACACATTGAATGGGTGTCGTGCTTCCGGATTGGCCCACGGATTTTCGGGCGTGGGGGGGCCAAAGGCACCCTCATTGAAGAGCCGGATGAGCGGGGACTGCCCAGTGGCGTGGTTGTACACCACATCCAGGATGACGGCGATGCCCTGCTGGTGGGCGGCCTCCACCAATTGCTTCAGTTCATTGGCCGGACCGTAGTACTTGTCCGCCGCCAAGTGCATCGACGGGTTATAGCCCCAACTTTCGTTTCCGTCGTACTCGCTAACCGGCATCAACTCGATTGCATTTACACCGAGTCGGTCTAGGTAGGCCAGCGTGTCCTGCATCGTCTGGTAGTCGTGCGCCTCGATGAAATCGCGCACCAGGAGTTCGTAGATGACGAGGTCCTCCTGGGCGGGTCGTTCGAAGCTCGAAAAACTGAAGTCCGACTGGCCCGGCCGTAACACCGACACCAGCTGATTGGCCTTGTCGTCGGGGTAGGGCTTCAGATCGGGGTAGGTCTGCTCCGAGATTGCGTCGTCGTTCGGGGTGAGCACCTTCTTCGCGTAGGGGTCGGGGATGCGAAGCGCCCCGTCGACCAGATACTGAAAGCCATACTCCGTCCCCGGCGTGAGGCCAGTGATCTCGGTCCAGTAGCGCACGTTGTTCCCCGAAATCGTCTCCCGCTTCATCTGGTGAGTGGGCTGGACCTCCCAATCGGAGAACTCCCCCACCGCATGGACGAACTCCTTGTTCGGGGCCTGTAGGACGAGCACGGCCGAGCCGGTTCCCGTATAGTTGATGCCCTCCTCGTAGCCGTCGGGAACAGGCTCTTCCTGCGTCGCCGCGGCGCGCACGGCGTAGAGAGAATCGCGGGCCGTGTTGCCGTCCGTGTCGGTCGCCTCTACCACCACGTCTCGCCGCCCCGACGACGTAAGCTGCAGGTCGTACTGCAGCGTATCATCCGCCACGCTAACCTGCTCGGTCCCATTCACCGACAGCGTAAACTCCTGCGGCGCCGTTCCGTCGTTGGTCTGTGCTATGGCCTGGATCGCAATCGTGGTGTCGCGATTGCCCACGACGAGCGGATCGACGAGGCTCGCGGAGGGGGTCGTAATGTCGGTCAGGACGGTCGCGTCGGGATCCCCAAGGTCGACGATAATGTCGGCACCCCCTTCGGCTTTCCCTTCCTTCGAGCCGTCGCTATTGCGGAAGACGAAATTCATCGTCTCGATTGTCTCGCCCGCCCCGAGCGTGCAACCGGTGCTGTTGTCGTTATAATACTCCCGAATGGTGCGGCCTTCTATCGCGAGACGGTATCGATTCGGCCCCACCTGGGTCAACTGCGTGTCGTCCCGATTGCCGGTAAACTGGTCGCTGGTAGGCCAGTGGTTTTTGACGCACGTCCACTCATCGGGACTCTCACTGGTGAAGACGCCGGTGTGGGCGTACACCTCACCGTCGTGGTCTTCGAGCCCGCCGGTGCCCTGCTCTGCGTTAAAGTACACCGTGACCGACTGGTCCGCCAGGGGGATGGGCGGCTCCGTTTCCACGACGGGCTCGGAGCCATCCTGGGCCAGGCTGGCCCCGGGTCCGCCCCCCATCAGCACCACAGCCAACGCGAATGCGGCGAGAACGAATCGGCGAGGCATCACAGCAGGCACAAGTCGTGCAGGGACGGACGAAAGACACATGCGTAATACATAGAGGAGCGCTCCCCCCAAAGATGGACGAGAGCGCTCCGGAACGGGGTGGACCCCCCACCGTCGTTAGTTGCTGGGCTCGAACCGAATGTCGTCGATGAGAACCTGCTGGCCACCATCAAAGCCCACGTTCGTGATGCCGGCGCTCTGCAGCGCGGACGGATCGTCGCCGAGGGTTTCGACGGGCACCTCGACCTTCGTCCACTCGTTGCCACCCGGAATGGTCACATTTACACCATTGTCGAAGTTGTATCCCCCGGCCCCTTCAGCGGTCTCGACGAAGACCAGGCGCGTCTGCTCCTCGGCCGACTTGGCCCAGAACGAGAGCACGTCGCCGGCCTCCGCATCGACGAACAGAAGGTCGTAGTTGTACCCGAAGCATCCGCCCCCCGTCACGTTTCGGGCCCGCACGCCATTGCTCATTTCCGCTACGTCCTGCGTCGATTCCAGCGCAGGACAGTTGTACTCGAGCGTTGTTTCCTCGAAGTCGTGCACCTCCGCCAGGGCCTGACTCTCATTGGCAAAGGCGAGTTGGTCGACGTAGTAGGTGACGTTCTGATCGGTCGCCATGCTAATGCTCTGAAGCGCGCCGTTCCCGCCGGCCCGCGACGCCACCGGGTTGAAGTCCGAACTGATTTGATTGAGCGCGATCGCATACTTGGCCCACTCCGTGCCTGCCGGCACCTGCACGTCGAGTTCACGCGTGGTAGTACCGCTTCCTGTCTCTTCGGTGAACGAGAACGTAAGGGTGAAGTCCGTGCTCTCGTCGCCGCGAAGGAGAAACGTAAACCGACTGGCACCGGGTACGCTCGTGGTCCGCCCAATTGTCACGCTGCCACTGCCGGACACCTCCAGGGCCTCGTTGCCGGTACTATTCTCCGCCACAACCATCTCTGTGGTGTCCACTGTCGCTCCGCCGGAGGTACTCAGAGGCCGCTCCTCAAAGTCCGACACCGACGCACTGGTGGACGAAAACTCGCTCTGGATGAGGAAACGACTCACCGTTACGTTCACTGTGTCGGCGACGGTGCGCCCATCCCCTGCGGCCTGCACGATGGCCTGTTCAGTCACCACGCCCTCCACGTCTCCGTCGTAGGACAGGGACCAGCGCTGCTCCCCGTTCCGGGGCGACCCGGACTGGTTTGCGCTTTCGGCCTGGAGATTGCCGGTCGTCTCAAGGCTGGGGTGGTCGTCTAATCCCTGATACGTGAGGGAAAGGTCAGCCGTCCCCTCCGTCAACACCAGCGAGACCCCAGACGGCGCGTCCAGGGCCGGCTGGACATCAAAGTCCTCAACGCTGGTGGGGCTGTCGTCACACCCGACGAGCCCAACAGTGAGGAGCACAGCGAAGGAGATCTTGAAAAGCAGCGTGGCGGTACGGCGCATGTCGCAAATTGAGGAATGTGAAAAGCAAAACAGGCAGAGAGTGGCGGGGCAGACAACCTTCCAGACGGGGCGGTGCGCCGCGGCTCTCCGCCGCGCACCGCCCGCCTTCGGAGACACTAGTAGCCTTCATTCTGGTCCAGATTCGGATTGGCTCGCAGTTCAGAGGCCGGAATGGGGTAGAGGTTGCGGAACGACTGCGTCGTCGTCCCTTCCTGCACGCCCCCCTTCCAGGGCCACACGCCATTTTCCGAGAACTGGTCGAACCGAATGAGGTCCGTCCGCCGGTGTCCCTCCCAGAAGAGCTCGCGACTCCGCTCATCCAGGATAAAGTCGAGCGTGAGATCGCCCTGCGAGAGGTCGCGTCCAATTCCGGCGCGCTCCCGTAGGTCGTTGAGGAGGGACAGCGCAAGTGCCTCGTCGCCGCCACCGCCCCGGAGCGTCGCTTCCGCGTACATCAGGTAGGCATCCGCGAGGCGGAACATCGGAAAGTCCGTGTCCGGGAACGTCACGTTGGAGCCCGGCTGGCCGTCCGACGTGACATTCTGAAATTTCGGCGCCGCGTATCCTTGCGAGAAGGCCCCAATCGGGTCTTCCGTCGTCTCTCCGTTCGTGAGCGTCGCGTCGATTTCCTTCTCCTGCCCTTCCGTGAAGAAGAAATCGTCCCGGGCGTCTGTCCCCGAATACCGCTCGACCGCCGCGCTCGTGGTGCGAAGACCAGCCCACCCAAAGTCGAGCCCAAAGGTCGCGGGGTCCATCTCATTCCCGACCGGGGCGTGCGCGAGGAAGGTCGTGCCGCCAAAGTGGCGCGTGTTCTCTCCATCCTGCGGAATGGCGAAGATCACGCCGTCGGCCGTGTGGTTGTCGGCAAGAAACAGGTGGCGCTGGTTGTCTTCCAGGCTGTAACCGGCATTGATGATCCGCTCGGTGTACTCGACGACGTCCGACGAGCGGTTCTCACCGATATACGTGGGCGCGTTCTGGTACAGCTTCGCCAACAACATCCACGCCGCCGCCCGATCGGCGCGGCCGTACTCCCCTTGGCGCGGAGGCGGCAGCACCTCTTCGTTGTCACTGTTGGTGATAGCCTGCAACTCGCTTTCGATGAAATTGAAGATTTCCTCCCGCGTGCTCTGCTCCGGCGCCTCTGCTCCGCGCGGGAAGTCCTCCGTCACGAGCGGGATGTCGCCGAAGAGATCGATGCCGTGCCAGTAGCTCAGCGCCCGGAGAAAGCGGGCCTCAGCCCGGTACTGCTGGATCTCCTGCCGCCGTTCGGCCCCGACGTTGCGCTCAGACAGCCGTCCCTCCGTGGACTGGCGCAGGAATTCGTTGGCCTGAGAGACCTGGAAGAACACCCGGGAGTACATGCCCACCGAGAACTGGTTGGAGGCCGTCCAATTGTGATTGTTCAGCCGGCGGATGCCGTTGTCATTCCAGGCAATCACTGCCTCATCGGTCGACAGCTCCTGCATTTTCCAGTAGAGGCGCATGTACTGCGAGAAGCCCTCGTCACTGATCGCCCCGATGTCGGCGTCACCCGCCGGGCCTTCCTGGCCGGTCACGTTCAGCCCCCCGTACAGCTTCGCGAGATAGGACTCGTAGGCCCCCTCCTCGCTAAACACATTGTTTGCCGTGGCACTGCTTTGTGGATTTACCCCGACGTCCGTACAGCCTCCGAGGCCGACGAGGCCGACCGCAGCCAGAACGAGAAGGAGAGGAGAAAGAAATCGATGATATGTCACACCAGTCATAGCGATAAAGATGGTATTTGTCCGAATGTATCTGTGCGGGGGCCCGCTTCGTTCTGCGTCTTACATCTGGAGGTTGATGCCCGCCGTAAATGTCCGGGACCGCGGGTAAATCTGATTGTCAATCCCGATGTTGGACGATCCTGGGCCTCCCACTTCGGGATCCGGGCCGCTGTATCCCGTCAGCACGAACAGATTGCTCGCCCGGGCAAAGATCCGAAGCTGGTTGACCGACGGGATCGACCCGAAGGTGTATCCTACCGAGATGTTATCAAGACGCAAGAAGTCGCCATCCTCAACGTACACGTCGGAGAAGTACTGCGGCGTCTCAAAGCCGTTTTCCACTGCGGACTCGTGGACGTTGGAGGGCGCGAAGTTCCGGATGTTGTTAAAGTGACCGAAGTTCGACGCCACATTGTTGTAGACCTGCTGCCCGAGGTGGGCCCGGAGGGTAAAGCTCAGGTCGAAGTTCTGGAACGTCATCTGGGAGGTATGCCCCAGCACCCAGTCGGGCTGCGGGCTCCCCGTGACGGTTCGGTCCTCTTCGTTGATGGTCTCGTCCCCGTTCAGGTCTACATAGAGGTCCTGTTCGTCGATCGTCCCATCTCCATTCACGTCCTCGTAGATGGGATCTCCGTTCTCGTCCCGCTTGTGGCGGAACGTAAAGAAGGAGTTGACTGGCTCTCCCTCCTGAAGAATCTGGATGGTGTTGCCGACGCCGCCGCTGATGAAGCCCGTCGAAATCCCCTGGAAGCCTTCCACGTTGCCTCGGTTGAGCTGAAGCAGCTCGTTCGAGTTTGTGGAGGCGTTGACCTGCGCACTCCAGGAGAAGTCCTCGGTGTTTACGACCTGCGCGTCGACGCTCATCTCGAATCCTTCGTTGCGCATCGACCCGATGTTGGTGAGCACCCGATCACTCAGGTTGGCCCCACCGGCCACCGGCACCGTAAAGAGCAGATCGTCGGTGTCCTTGACGTAGTACTCAAAGGACCCGGTAATGCGCCCATCGAGGACACCGTAGTCAAGCCCAATGTTGGTCGTCGTGGTCTCTTCCCACTTGAGGGTCTCGTCGGCAGCGTTGGGGCGGATGGTGTTCACAAAGCGATCCCCGAACTGAATTTGCGCCCGCGGCCCACCCGGCACCCAGAGCGGCTCGAAGAGAAAGTCACCAATTTCCTGGTTCCCCGTTCGGCCCCAAGACGCCCGAACCTTCAGGTTTGAGAGGAAGTCGACATCTTGAAGGAACGGCTCCTGGTGGGCCCGCCACGCGAGGGCACCCGAGGGGAACGTTCCCCATCGATTCTCCGGCCCGAAGCGGGACGACCCGTCACGTCGCACAGTGAAGGTCAGGAGGTACCGATCCAGGAACGTGTAGTTGGCCCGGAGGAAGCCGGAGATGAGGCGGTTCGGGATCTCCGTGACGAACGTGTTGGTCTCGGAGGCCGGATCCGTGCTGTTTGGCCCAAAGATGTCCGTGCCAAGTCCTTGGGCAGTGAACTCCGGGTACTCCTCGTAGAAGTCCTGATAAGAATAGCCGGCCGTTACATCGATCGAGCTGTTGATTTCCGACAGCCCCCGATCGTAATTCAGGAAGGCATCGAGCAGGGTATTCGTCCGGGTGAAGCTGGCCCGCTCAACCGTCCCAGGGTTAGCCGAGAGGACTTCCGACTTCAACACCGAGGGGGCAAAGAATTCTCGCTCCCCGGTCGTCACGTCGTAGCCAAACTTCACTCGCGCACTCAGCCCGTCAATAAAGTTCGGCTGATATTCCGCCTCAATGTTGCCTAGGCTGCGCCAATTTTCCCCAACGTTGTTCGTCAGGATGTACTGGGCTACGGGATTGCTCTCCGCGTTCCCGTTCTCCCACTCGAAAAACCCGCCGAAGTCGCTATCCACGTCGCGAATGGGCTGGGTGGGGGCGAAGAGGGCCGCGTTGCCGAGCATGCCCGGCTCAAACTCATCCTGGGTCTTGGCCCCCCGGACATTGGTTCGCACGATCAGCTGATCGTCGAAGAGAAACTGGTTGTACCGAACCGACGCGCTCATGCGCTCGGTGCTAGAGGTTTGCAGAATGCCCTCCTGGTCGAGGTACCCAAGGGAGAGGCGAACGTCGGAATCTTCGTAGTTTCGCGAAATTCCCAGCGAGTGCTCCTGCCCGAACCCGTCCCGCTGGATGGCGTCCTGCCAGTCCGTGTTGGCGCTCCCCAACTGACTCATCTGGTTCGGGGCACGCTCCTGCACGACATCCACGAATTCACCGCGGTCCAGCACGTCGATGTTGTCGGCCACGACGGAGCTCGATACCGAGCCGGAGTAGGAGATCCGGGCCCCATCGCCTTCGGCCTGTTTCGTTTCGATGAGAATGACCCCGTTGGCCCCGCGGGCCCCGTAGATAGCCGTCGCCGAGGCATCCTTGAGCACCGTAATGTTGTCGATGTCGTTCGGGTTCAGGAAGTTCAGCGGATTCCGTCCGGCTGTATTCGGCTCATTGCTCAGCGGCACCCCGTCGATCACGAAGAGCGGCTGGCTGTCCGCATTGACGGACGTAGCGCCCCGAATGCGGATGTACGACTGGCTTCCCGGAGCCCCGCTGCTCGACGATACCTGCACGCCCGCAATTTTCCCGGAGAGGGCCTGGTCTGGGCTCACGTTCGCCGACTGGTTAAGCTCCCCGGCACTCACCTTCGAGACGGTACCTGTTACGTCGCGCTCTTCCTGCTGCCCATACCCCACGACGACCAGTTCGTCGATCTGCTGGGCGGCCGGGGCGAGGGCGACGTTAATCGTGGTGCGCCCCGCAATGGCGACGGTCTGTGCCTGAAAGCCCACGAAGGAGAAGCGCAGCGAATCCGCGTCGGCGGGCACACGCAGCGAATACTGGCCCTGTGCGCCGGTGGCCGTCCCGGTGGTGGTTCCCGGTACAGACACGTTGGCCCCCGGCAGGGGCTCGCTGTCGTCGGCACTGGTCACGGTACCACTAATCTCCTGATCCTGCGCATGCACCGCCCCCACACAGAGGGCCATGCCGAGAAGCACGAGCGTTAGGATTGAGCGTCGGTATTGCATAAGTGAAATGCTGTATCGGTGATGCAAAATTGTATACGGTTTCAGGGACCGCAGACCGTCAGGTGTCGAGGCAACGCCCCCGAAGGTGTGGGTCATGAATTCAATTCTTGTGACGCTTGCCCTGCGCGATGTCCCATGCGCGGGCGGGAAAGCGCTTCCGGCCCGAAATGTCGACTGCCAGGGATGCCGTCTGGTCTGTTAGTTCCCTCCTGTTAGTCCCCTCCCATTAAGATCCGATCCGAGGCATCATCTTCCATTTCGCCGTTCCCCCCACACGTGCGCCGGACGACAAGCTCCGGGGAAAACACGGTGCTCGAGACCGGGCCGTGACTGGGTGCCTCGATGCGTCGCAAAAGATTCTCGGTGGCCCGCGCGCCCATCGTTCGGGCGGGCTGCCGGAGCGTCGTAAGGCCGGCGCACCGGCTCAACTCAAGGTCGTCGAACCCGACGATCGCGAGGTCGTCCGGTACGCGGAGCCCTCGCTCCTGAACCGCGTGGATGGCCCCGAGCGCCTGCATGTCCGACGCGGCGAACACTGCGTCCGGCGGGGGATCACGGTCCAGAAGGGTGTTCATGGCTCGGTAGCCGCCTTTCTCCGAAAACGCAAACGGGCGTTCATCGCTCGTAGCAATGAGGCCGTCCCGCACCGTCCGTCCGTCGTCGCGAAGCGCCTGCTCGTATCCCTCTCGTCGGAAACGGGCCGGGGGCGGATCGTACTTCACAGTAATGTGCCCAATTCGCTCATACCCAAGGTCGATTAGGTGCTGGGTCGCCTCGTACCCTCCGTGCTTGCTGTCAACCGAAAATGACTCAAACATCGAGTGCTCGCCATCCACGAGGACGACGGCCCGACTGGTTTCCATCAGCCGCTCGGCCCACTCGTCCGTCAGGGGCATCGAAAGCAAAAGAATGCCGTCATTGCGCCCGGGCTGAAGGGCCCGGGCCATGTACGTGTTGAGGGATTCCGGATCGGGTTGTTCGTGGATCCGGTCCTGGGGATTGGCAGGCGCATGCACCATGAGGTCCATGTCCCGGTCCGCCAGAACATGCTGAATGCCCCGCATCACGTGCATGTAAAAGTAGTTCGCCACCACCGGCGCCACGACGGCAATCTGGTTCGTATGCTGCCGCGCCAGATTCTGCGCCGAAGCGTGGGGGCGATAGTTAAGCGCTTCCGCCGCGTCAAGCACATGCTGACGGGTTTCATCACTCACCCCAGACTCGTTGTTGAAGACCCGAGACACGGTTGCCGTCGACACATCCGCCCGTTCGGCAATGTCATAAATGGTCGTCGACACGAAACCTTGATGCGGGAATGATTTCAAAAGGCTCTTTTGCGTAAGCGCTTACATGGTAATCTGGGCTTAATGCAATGTCAAGTCGAAGCGCTTCGATGCCCTCCCCTCCTCCAGAAACCTGACGGCCGGACCGAGGAGATCCACGGCCACCGGACGCCAAGCGGGGATGCGCGTGAAAAGCAAAGAGTCTGCAAAAGCCCGACCTCCCGCTCCAGGGCGTGTCTCCCGTCCGATGCCCCCACCTACGGACCGGTTTCGGGGACAGGACGAAGCCACAGCCGGACCCGATGGGGCTCGTTGGCGGGAACGGTATACTGGGGATGGGTCTGCAGGCCCCAGCTGTCGTCCCCGCCGACCCCGTGGAGGGCCGCGTCAAGGTGCACGGTAGTGGTCCCGGCCCGACGCAGGTCGTAGGTGTGGTCCGCGGCGGCGAGTGTGGAGTCGGTGTACGGACGCGCAGACACATTGAGGGGCTCGTCGGCCACGACCTGCAGCCCTTCACCTGCATCGTCCACGAACTCGACCCACCGCACGTCGGTGCGATTGGCATTGTCCTGCGGCTCCACGTAGGGGTGCGGCCACGCCGCAACGGGCAGCGAATGCACGGCCACCCGCCCGCTCGTCTTGCGGTCCGGGTACGTCTCGTGCGGGCCGCGGCCGTACCACGTGGTCTGGTTGTACGCGTCGTCCAATTGAAACTCAAGCCCCAGCCGGGGCAGCGACGGCACGTCGCTGTAGGCGCCCGGCGTGTAGCGGGCATCCACCTGCACGGTTCCGTCCCCGTAGACCGTGTACCGGAGCTGCAGGTCCGCCTCTTCGACCGGCAGGCCGACGTCGGCCGTCACTACGACGCGCCCGTCCGTGGTGCGGCGGGCCGTGACGTCCTGCACGGTGCGGTTTTCGACCGCGGTGCGCCAAGGGCCGAGGCGCTCGCGGTAGTCGTTGCCGCGTTGGTTGTCGTTCGGCACCTTCCAGGTGCTGGGGGTGAGGGGCGCCGCTAATAGCTCTGTGCCGCCGACGCGGTAGCTCGCCAGCGCGCCCGTCACGCGACTCACGACGGCGCGGATCGACCCGGCCGACGCGACAAAGCGGTCCGCCTCGCGGGTGAGTTGCGCTGCGCCCTCCGGCACGTCCCCGCGGGCGACGTTCGCGTTCCAGTCTGCTCCCGGCAGGGCCATCTGCTCCCACGCCACCACGTGGCCCGCCTCTGCCCAACGGGTGTCTTCGGCCAGAGCGAACGAGACGGCGAGGTGGTGCTCCCCCGAGGCCGCTACAGCGTCGACCGGCACCGATACCCGCGTCTCTCTGCGCGGCGGTACGTTGAGCCGCCCGAGCTTCCCCTCGTCCACGACCCGGCCGTTGCGGCGAAGCATCCAGGTCGCCTCAAACTCGCGGAGATTCGTGAAGAAGTGCTCGTTTTCGACGGCAATCGTCCCCTCGGTAAGATCGAGGGGCTGCACGTCGATCTCTTGGTGTACCTTCTTCATCTCCTTCAGCTCCGGATCGGGCTGCCGGTCGGCCTTCACGACCCCGTTGACCACGAAGTTGTCGTCGTTCGGCACGTCGCCGAAGTCGCCGCCGTAGGCAAAGTAGGTGCCGGTCGCGGGATTCTCGACACTGTCGGGCACCGGACGGCGGATCCCCTGATCGACCCAGTCCCAGATGAAGCCGCCCTGGAGCTGAGGATGCGACTCGAAGGCGTCCCAGTACTCCTGGAAATTGCCCAGGCTGTTGCCCATGGCGTGGGCGTACTCGATGTGCCAGTACGGGTCTTCGTGGTCCCCGTGGGCGTACTCGATCATCTCGGGGACCGTCTGGTAGGTGGGACTGTAGGCGTCGGTGTGCTCGGGATTCGAGTGGCGGTAGATGGTAAGGCGGGTGGGGTCGCGCTCTTTCGTCCAGTCGTACAGCGTCTCGAACGTCGATCCCTTTCCGGCCTCGTTCCCCAGCGACCAGGCCACGATCGACGGGTGGTTCTTGTAGCGCTCCACCATCCGCCGCGTGCGTCCCAGGTGCGACTCGACCCAGTCCGGGTCGCTGGCCAGCGGGTTCTCGTCCCCGAGGCCAAAGTAGTGCGATTCGATGTTGGCCTCGTCCACCACGTAGAGGCCATACTTGTCCGTGAGTTCGTACCACTCGGCCCGCATGGGGTAGTGGCTGTTGCGGACGGCGTTGACGTTGTGCTGCTTCATGAGCCGGAGGTCCTCCACCATCGTCTCGCGGGAGACGTAGTGGCCGGTCTCGGGATCGTGTTCGTGGCGATTCACGCCGCGGAGAAGCACCGGCTCGCCGTTGACGAGCATCTGGCCGTTTCGCTTCTCAATTTCCCGAAAGCCCACGTTCTCACGCCGGACCTCGACGATATCCCCCTCTTCGTTCCGCAGCGTGAGAAGGAGTGGGTAGAGCGTGGGTGTCTCGGCCGTCCACTTGTCCGGATTCTCGACGGTACCGGACAGCGTCAACGTCGTCGCCTCCCCCGCCGCGACCGTCCGCGGCTCGCTCATGAGGGTCCGGACGCGGTCGGTGCTATCGGGCGTCAAAAGCTCGGCCTCCACCGTGTACGTCCCGGCATCCGCCCCGAACTGGGTCAGCTCCGCGTCCACCCGAAGCTCCGCGTCCTCGTACTGCTCGTCGAGGTCGGTGCGGACGAAGAGATCGCGGATGTGCCCCCTCCCGGCCGACCACAAAAACACGTCGCGGTAGAGACCCGAGAGGCGCCACATGTCCTGATCCTCCAGGTAGCTGCCGTCGCTGAAGCGGTAGACTTCCGCGGCAATCACGTTGTCCCCCTCCTGCAGGTACTCGGTCACGTCAAAGACCGCCGGGGTGCGGGCGCCCTGGCTGTAGCCGACGCGCTGCCCATTCACCCAAAGGAAGAGAGCAGCATCGGCCCCTTCGAACTGCAGAAACACCTGCCGGCCGTCCCACGACTCGGGCACGGTGACCGTGCGACGGTACGAGCCTACCGGGTTGCGAGCATCGTGCGTGGTGAAGGAGTCCGGCGGCGTCCCCATCACGCGCGGCGGGTCCACCTTAAACGGGTAGCGGGTATTCAGGTAGATGGGGGTGCCGTAGCCCTCCATCTGCCAGTTGCTGGGCACCGGGATCCGGTCCCAGTCGCTCACGTCGTAGTCCGACTGGTAGAAGCCGGCGGGTCGACTCTGGGGGTCGGGGGCCCAGTGGAAGCGCCAGTCGCCATTCAGCGAGCGGGTGTACCGGCTGGCGAAGCGCCCGCCCTCAACCGCGGCGGCCTGAGTCGCAAACGGCACCCCGGCGGTCGTCGGGGCCTCGGTGCCCTGCCGCAGCACGTCGGGGTCCTGGATTTCGGGGGGCACGGGGGCCAGGGTCGTCTGTTGCGCCGTGGCGGGCCCGAGCGATCCGAGGAGGAGCAAGAGGGCAAGCACGCAGAGACGGGACGGGACGGACGTGGGTGGGCGCATCGAACACAGGATCCAAATCGAGCAGAACACGATCCCCCGATGGCGTCACCGGGTCACTCCGGCGCGTTCGCCCCCCCGGCCACGCCGTGCTTGTGCTTCTCGAACACGTCCAGGACCGGCAGGGCGTTGCCCTCCTCGTCGAACATGCCCCGCGAGCGGATGGGGCTCTCCATGACGGCGGGCTCCCACCAGAAAATGCCCTTGATCTGGCGACTTGGTACGCTCAGAAGCGTCTCGTGCACCGACTGCAAGAAGTCGCGCTGGCCCGCCGGCGTCTCCGGGTAGGGGGCCGGCACATCCTGGTACTCACTGGGGCGCCAGTTGTAGGCGGTCTCCACGAGGATGATGTCCTTGTCGTAGTTGTCGGTCAGTGACAGCAAATTCTCGCGCAGTCCCAGCAGGTTGCCGTGCCACCAGGGGTAGTACGAGAGCCCGATGACGTCGTACCCGATGTTGTACGAGTTGAACTTGTCGTAGTACGCCTTGGCCCCGGCGGCATCCGCCCCCTGATCGTAGTGAATCATGATGAGGGGGCGGGGGGCCTGCCCGCGCCCGGCGTCCACCCCGTCGATGCCGGCTTTCACCAGGGCCGCAAACTGGTCCCAGTGGTCCGGCAGCTTTCCGGTGGGCCAGAGCATGCCGTTGCGGGTTTCGTTGCCGATCTGGACCATCTCCGGCATCACCCCCGCCTCACGGAAGGCCGCGATGGTACGCCGGGTGTACGCGTAGACTGAGTCCGCCAGCACCTCGGGGGACAGCCCCTCCCATGCCGAAGGAATGGGCTGCTTGCCCGGATCGGCCCAGCTGTCGGCGTAGTGGTAGTCGAGCAGAAATTGAAACCCGCGCTCCTGGGCCGCCTGGGCGAGGTCGATCGTGTAGTCGAGATCGTTGGGCAACTCGTCGGGGGAGTGAAAAAGACGCAGCCGGATCCAGTCGTAGCCGTGTTCGCGGAAGATCTGGAGGCCGGGCTTCGCCTCTCCCTCGTCCCGGAACGTGGTTCCCTGCTCCTCCGCTGCCTTGAGGAACGACAGGTCCGCCCCCACGGCGTAGGTTAAGTCCGGCGCCTGCAGGGAATCCTCCGGCTGCGCACCGGCCTGAGAGACGCCAAACGCACTCAGCAGAAGGGCAACGAAGATGCCGACGGCGAGGTCGGTGGGGAATCGAGAAACCATGGAGGAGCCGCGACGACGCGGCAGAGCAATTCGTGGGACGAGAAACGCCGCCTCCCGAGATGGTGGAGGCATGCCGGGAGGATGTGGAAAGCCCTTCTATTCGCAACGCTCGGGATGGTTTGACGCCCCATCTCGGTGGGCCTGCCCCCGTCGACGAGGCAAGCCCTCGTGCGCACAGACTTCGACGCGTCAGGGCCGCATCTTGCGTCCCTTCGTGTCACTTGGTACCTTCCCGAAACCGCTTACATCCGCCCCCCTTTCGGGATCGGACGGACCGCTAGCGGCGACCGACCGCGCGGCTCCGCAACGCCCCTCGGCCCCGCTGATCGAGGGATCGCTCACCCCCGTTCAGAATTCGCTCCCCCTTACATGTCCCCTGAATTTCCACTCACGACCCTGGACCTGGCCATCATCGTCGGGTACTTCGCCATCGTCGGCGTCATCGGCTACGTGGTGGCCCAGCGCATTGAGAGTGGCGACGACCTCTTTTTGGCCGGGCGCACGCTCGCGTGGGGAACCATCGGGTTCTCGCTCTTTGCGTCGAACATTTCGAGCACAACCCTCATCGGCCTCGCGGGGGACGCGTACCGCACCGGCATTGCGGTGTCGAACTACGAATGGATGGCGGGGGTGGTGCTCGTGTTCATTGCCATCTTCTTCGTGCCCTTCTTCATTCGGTCGGGGCTCACGACCATTCCGGAGTACCTGGAGAAGCGGTTCGACGTGCGGTCCCGAAAGTACTTCTCCGGGCTCACAATTTTCACCAGCGTCATTATCGACACGGCGGGGGGCATCTACGCGGGAACACTGGTCATCAAGACCTTCTTTCCCGACCTCCTGCCGGGCTTGGGTCCGGAGATGGACTTCTACGTGACCTGCTTCATCCTCGCCCTCATCGCCGGCATCTACACCGCCGCCGGGGGCCTCGCGGCGGTCGTTTACACCGACATCCTGCAGGCGGTCATTTTGCTCGTGGGGTCCGTCTTCATCGCCGGCATCACCTTCGCCGAGTTCGACTTTTCCTGGGCAAAAGCCACGGCGCAGCTGCCGGAGGGCCATCTGTCGCTGATGCGGCCGATGGGCAGTGAAGGCCTCCCCTGGCTCGGGACCCTGGTGGGAGTGCCCATCCTCGGCTTCTACTACTGGGGCCTCAACCAATACATCGTGCAACGCATCCTGGGGGCGCGCAACCTGAACAATGCCCGGTGGGGGGCCATGCTGGGGGGCTTCCTGAAGCTGCTCCCCCTCTTCATCATGGTGCTGCCCGGCGCCTTCGCGCTGCAGCTGTACCCGGACCTCGGGAATCCCGATCAGGTCTTCCCCACGCTCGTGACGGACCTGCTGCCGGTGGGCATCGTGGGGCTCGTGATGGCCGGCCTCATCGCCGCCATCATGTCCACCATCGACTCGACGCTGAACTCGGCCTCCACGCTCATCACCATCGACTTCATTAAGCCGCGGTGGCCGAATCTCACGCCCAACCAGGTCGGCACCATCGGGCGCATCACAACGCTCATCCTGATGCTCTTTGCGGCGGTCTGGGCCCCGCAGATCCGCGAGTTCCCGGGGCTGTGGAGCTACATCCAGTCCGTGCTGTCGTACCTCGTCCCGCCCGTGGTGGCCGTCTTCCTGCTCGGCATCTTCTGGCCGCGCACCAACGGCAGCGGGGCCTTCGCGACGCTGCTGGGGGGTCACGCGCTCTCCATCGTCGTCTTTCTCTTCGCGCAGGACGGGCTTCTGTTTGCCGAGGCGCCGATCGACCTCCACTTCACCATCATCGCCGGCATTCTCACAGCCCTCTGCATCGGGCTTCTCGTGGTGACGTCGCTGACGCTCGGGGAGGCCCCCGCCGAAGAGAAGATCGACGACCTGACGTGGGCGAACCGGGTGTTGGAGACCGGGCCCGCGATGGCATGGTACAAGAACTACCGCGTCCACGCAGCCACGGTGCTCGCCCTCACCGCGGTGATGCTGGTCGTCTTCTGGTAGGGACCGCGGTCTGCCGACGGCGGACCACGGTGGTGACAAGAAAATGCCCCGTTCCGGACCGGCGTCCAGAACGGGGCTGTCGGGTGTTCGCACCGACGATTCGTCACGCGGACACGTGGGGCTCCGGCTGGGGCGTCGTTCGGCGCTGTCGCTCCACGGGGACAGGGTCAGGGCGCTCCAAGGGGTTCTGCCCACACTGTTGGCAGCGGGCGTATCCACTGAGCATCCGCACCGTCCACGTCGTGCGTTCCTCGCAGTGGGGACAGGTGTCGCAGTGCTCAAGAACGTGTGCATTCGCCGCGTGACGAAGCCACGCATCGCGTAGGTGCTGGAGGAATTTCATGTGGCCAATCATCTGGTGGTCGAGGGAGTCCATCCGAAGCACGACCGGACCCCGATCATCGGACTCGTCCGGGTCGTCGGGGGGCTTCAATCCCACCTGCAGACCCGCGTTCGCCCGCAAGCGCTTTCGGTTGCACAACTTTAACACAGACAGAACTCTCGCGAAGTGCAGGTTACCAAACCGTGACCGAAAGCGCTTCGCTTTACGCTTCCTCCATCGGCCTGGAACGCGTCGAGTTCGTCGGCGATCGGGAGTCGGCCGGCAGAAGGAGATGAAAGCTTTCTTCGTAGGTCGTCGTGTTGGGGCGAGGTCGTCGAGCGAGATCCCCGCCAGGTTCAGTTCGTCCCCCATCGAGGGCACTCAGCCGCGTCTCCGCAACCGCGACGCCGTCCAGTCCGGAATTGATTTCTAGGGCGAACGAGTGTCCGACCCCCAAAATATGAAGGAGAAGAGAATTAACTGTTTTACATTGAACAGTTTGATGGTAAACAGAATACGAGGGAGTGGTCGCCGGGGAGAGACCAGCGACCGAGTGCCGCTTGACTCACTTGATTCTGTTCGCGATTTCCTGCTCCCATGATCCTGGTCACCGGTGCCACCGGCAATATCGGCAGCAAAGTTCTTCGTCGTCTCTCCGAGGCGGGCGTAGAGACGCGGGCCCTCTCCCGCGACCCGCGCCGGGGCGAGACGCCCCCCCCACGTGGACTGGGTGCAGGCCGATCTGTCCGATCCGGCGACATTGCCCCCCGCCTTCGAGGGCGTAGACCGGCTGTTTCTCCTCACCGGCAACGTCCGCTCGATGACGCAGCTTCAGAAGAACGCCATCGACGAGGCGGTGGCGGCGGGGGTGGATCAGGTGGTGAAGCTGTCGGCCCGCGGGGCGCAGCCGGCCTCGAAGTCGGCCATCGCGCGCTGGCACCACGAGGTGGAGATCCATCTGAAGGCGTCGGGACTTTCGTGGACGATGCTGCGGCCACACGTCTTCATGCAAAACCTGCTGGACCAGGCCGGGCGCGTGCGGAGAGAGGGCACAATTCGGGCCGCGGCGGGGGATGGGCGCATTCCCTTCATCGACACGCGCGACATCACCAACGTGGCCGCAACGGTCCTCACCGATCCCGTGGAGGAACACGCAAGTCAGACGCACCTTCTGACCGGCGGCGTTGCGCTCGATTACAACCAGGTGGCCTCCCTTCTCGGGACCGTCACGGACCAAGAGGTGTCGTACGTCGCGGAGAGTCTCGGGGAGGCCCGGACGCGGCTTCGAACCAAGGATCTTCCGGACTGGCTCATCGACAGCAAGCTCGCGCTCGCCGAGTATCAGCGCGCCGGGGGCGACACGGCCCGCGTGACCCACGACGTGTTCGACGTGACGGGCCGCCCGCCCCGCTCACTGATCCAGTTCGCGTACGACCATCGACGTGTGTTCACCGAGCACGACGTGGCCTCCGCTGCGGGGGGAGCCGTTCCTGTCGCTTGACGAGAGGTGGGTCCCTCCCTTCCATCCCTCCATACTTCCAAACTTCCAACCCCTACCCTGCCATGCCTACTGCTCACGACGGAACGGAGGACGAAGAACGCGCGCTGAACACGTTCATCCGGTTCACGCGGGCGTTCGACACGGTCGACCAGGAGATCAATAGGATCTTCCAGGCCCACGACCTCACGTCGGGGCAGTTCGGGGTGCTGGAGACGCTCTACCACCTCGGGCCGCTGCACCAGGGCGCCCTGGGCGACAAGCTGCTGCAGAGCAAGGGCAACATCAGCACCATCATCACCAACCTGGAGGACCGCGACCTCGTGGAGCGCCGCCGCGACCCGGACGACCGCCGCTACGTCCAGGTCCACCTCACCGACGCGGGCCGCACGCTCATCGCCGACATCTTCCCGGATCACGTGCAGCAGATTGTGGACACCTTCGGGGTGCTGACGGACGAAGAGATCGGGGAGCTCGGGCGGCTGTGCAAGAAGTTGGGGATGCAGAATACCGAAGACTAGCAGAGGATTGGGGGTACAGTCTGAGTCCTGCCCCCCGGTTCACATCGACAATCGACAGAGTCCAATTTACGCTTTTTGTTTAACATTGAACAGTTCAACGTAGAAAGGAAGTCACCACTGTCTATCTACTCACGAACACACCAGCAACCATGAGCGCAAACATCGTCATCCCCTACTACTCGTCGTACGGCACCACCCATAAGCTCGCAGAGGCGGTTGCGAAGGGCGCCGAGGAGATTCCTGGGGCCACCGTTCGTCGCCGCCGCATCCCCGAATCGCCCTCCGCGGAAGAGGCCATGTCGGGCCAAGATGCCTACGACGCCGCGCAGGCCGAGATGGAGGACATTCCGCGCGTGGACCACGACGACCTCCACTGGGCCGACGGCATCATCTGGGGCACGCCCACCCGCTTCGGCAACATGGCCGCGCAGGTGAAACAGTTCATTGACACCCTCGGCGGCATGTGGTTCGAGGGCGAGCTGGAGGGCAAGGCCACCGGCATGTTCGTGTCCACCGGCTCCATCCACGGCGGGCAGGAGACGACGATTCTCTCCAGCCTGGCCCCGCTCATCCATCTCGGGATGGTCTTCGTCGGCGTGCGCTACAGCACCAACCCGCAGATCATGACCACGGAGGGTGTCGGCGGCTCGCCCTACGGCCCCGCCACGATGCCCCGCGAGGAGAGCGACGTGGAGGCCCCCACACCCGACGAGCGCAAAACGGCCCGGGCGCTGGGCGAGCGCGTGGCCCGGGTCGCCTCCCGGCTCCGAGATCCGAAGGAGGAGCGCGAGACAACTCCGGCCGCGTAGCCCGACCGTTGCACACAGAAATGCACAGCGCTTCGACTCGACCCATGACTCGTCGCCTCCAACTCTCGGTGCTACTGACGATCAGCACGCTCCCGGTGATGACCGGGGCGGTGCTCTCCCCCGCCCTCCCCGCGCTGAAGTCGGCGTTCGGGGGCGGCGCGGGGGCCCAGACGTGGGCGCGGTGGGCGCTCACCACCCCTGCCCTCTTCGTGGCCGTCGGGGCGCCCCTCGCCGGATTCGTGATCGACCGGACGGGCCGACGGCCGGTCCTGCTCGCATCGCTCGTCCTCTTCGGGGCGAGCGGGAGCGTCGGCGGGCTGCTCGGCTCCCTCCCGGCCATCACGGCGTCGCGGGCGGCGTGACGCTCCGGATGGGCGACGGCGCGGGCTTCACGGCCCCCGACATGCTCAACTTTTCGTTTGCGACGGACAGCGAGGTGCTCCTCGTCGACGTGCGGATGGACGCGTCCCGGATCTGGGAATAGCCCCCCTAAGTCGCTGAAAAACTCCAGCCCTACACCGCAGCATAAGTCGGCGGGGTGGGCCGACCCTGAATAGCGTCCTTGCAACTCAAAAATTGGCGCGTCTGTATGGAGGTCTGAGTCTCAGATACTATCGAAATACCCCTCGACGACGCATGAGCGACGACACGAAAACTCTTCTCGTGGATGGTCTCAACGACGAAGGCCCCGGCGACATCGTGGGCGCGTTCGCGAACGAAGCGAACATCGACCCCGACGCCATCGGCGCCATCGATCTGGACAACGGCACAGCCACGGTGGAGGTGCACGCGGATACGGCCGACCGCATCGTGGAGGCGCTTGACGGCGGTCGGATCGGGCACGCGACTGTTTCGCTTACCCTCCTCGACGACGAAACGGAGACCACCCGGGCGTACGCCGACCGGCTGACTGGCCTCGTAGAGATGGAGCGCGAGGAGGAGATGCGCCGTCACGAGCGGGAGATCAAGACCCTCTCGGGGCAGGAGCGCGAAGATCGGGGCCGTGCCCTGCTCCGCATGCGGGGCCGCCACGAAGGTGAGGAGCTCGGCGGGCACCACGTCAAGCTCATGCGCACGAACAAGGGCGAGCCCCTCCCCGACCACGAGATCCGCGTGGGCGACCTCGTCATGATCTCGAAGACAGACCCGCTCCGCGACGACAACCCGACCGGCACGGTCACCCAGGTCACGAACTACTCCATCACCGCCTCCTTCGACCCGAAACCCGACGAATGGGTCTTCGGAAAGGGGCTGCGCGTGGACCTCTACGTGAACGACATCACGTACCAGCGCATGCAGGATGCGCTGGCTCAGCTCCCGACCGCCGACGGCGCTCTCGAACGGCTCCGCGACGTGAGCACCGGCGCCGCGTCACCCGCCGCCACGGCGCTCGCCGAGATTGACAGTTGGCACAACCCATCGCTCAACGAGTCGCAACGGCGGGCCGTCCGTGCGGCACTTGGCACCCAGGACGTGCACCTGATCCACGGCCCACCCGGCACCGGCAAGACCACCACCGCCATCGAGGGGCTGCGGCAGTGCGTGGACCGGGGCGAGTCGGTGCTCGCCACCGCGGCCTCCAATACGGCGGTCGACAACATCGTCGAGTTCCTGGTGGACCAGGGCGCCGATGTGGTGCGGCTGGGCCACCCGGCCCGCGTGACGCCCACGCTCCACAGCCACACGCTCGACGCCCGCATCGAGGACCACGAGACGTACCGGCGCTCGCAGACGAAGCGGAAGGAAGCGTTCGACGTGCTCGACCGGCAGGACGACCTCACGCCCCCCTCCGGGCGTTGGCGGCGCGGCATGTCGGATCGTAAGATCAAAGAGCTGGCCGAGCAGGGCCGCGGGTCGCGCGGGGTGCCGCCGGAGCGGATCGAGGAGATGGCCGACTGGCTCGAACTGCGGGAGCGGGCCGACGATCTGTTCGACGAGGCGGAGCAGCTGGAGCAAGAGGCCATCGACGAGGTGCTGGACGCCGCCGACGTGGTGTGCAGCACCAACTCGACGGCGGGCAGCGATCTGCTGGACGGCCACACGTTCGACACCCTGGTCATCGACGAGGCTACGCAGGCCACGGCGCCCTCCTGCTGGATTCCGATGACGCACGCCCGCCGCGCCGTCCTGGTAGGTGACCACAAGCAGCTCCCACCGACGATCCTCAATCAGGAGGCCGCGCAGAGCGGGCTTCAGCACACCCTCTTCGAGCGCCTCGCGCACCACCACGAGACCGCCCCCGAGGCGCCGGGGTCCATCCGGAGCCTGCTGCGCACGCAGTACCGCATGCACGAGACGATCATGGGCTTCTCCAGCTGCACCTTCTACGACAACCGGCTGGAGGCCGACGAGACGGTCCGCCGCCACACGCTCGCCGACCTCGGGGTGACCCGCGACGCGCTGCCGACCCACGAGCGTCGCGAGATTCTCGATCCAGGCGCGCCCCTCGTCTTCGTGGACACGTCGGTCCTCGACGCGCCCGAGCACCAGCGCCCCGGCTCGCACTCCCGAGAGAATCCCCACGAGGCCGAAATCGTGACGCGGCTGGCCACCGAGCTGCTAGAGGCGGGCGTGGCTCCGGCGCAGATCGCGGTGATCTCGCCGTACGACGATCAGGTGGACCGGATCGACGAGCAGATTGGCGTCAACGAGGTGGAGGTGGACACCGTCGACGGCTTTCAGGGGCGGGAGAAGGAGGTCGTGCTCGTCTCGCTCGTCCGCAGCAACGACCGCGGCAGCATTGGCTTCCTCGACGAGCCGCGCCGCTTCAACGTGGCCGTCACCCGCGCCCGGCGCAAGGCGGTGGTGGTGGGCGACGCCGACACCGTGACCACAAGCGACGTGTACGATGCCTTCCTCCGGTACGCCCGGGGCGAGGGTCGAGCGATCCGCCTGTAAGTCCCTCCCCGCACGTGTTCTCGCTGTCCTCTTGCGGCGGGACCCCGACGGGTTGCTCATCGTTGGGGGCGGTGGAGCTTCAGCGGGCACCGATCGCGTCCTTGCACATCCGCACTTGGTTCCCTCTCATGCGCACCCCGGTCTTGCTTGCCCTCGGCACCCTCCTGCTCGCGGCCTGCACCACCGTCAACGTTCGCCCCGACGACACGACCGACGACTCGCCTCCCCCCTCCACGGCGTCGACGACCACGCCGGCCGAGGGAGACGACGATACGGACGACGAAGAGGACGACCCCTTCAAGCCCTGGGACGAGACGCTCGAGGACACCGAGAAGGTCGACGGCTTCCTCCCGCTCTACCAGAAGAGCGACGGGACCCTCTACGCCGAAATTCCCGAGGAGCGACTGGGTGAGTCCTTCGGGCTCGCCATGCACATCAGTCAAGGAGCGGGGGTCTTCAACCTGCACGACGGGCTCCCGCTCAGCGACACGCGCCTGATGCAGTTTCGGCGCGTGGACCAGGCCGTGCACCTCGTCCACCGCAACGTCCGGTTTCGGGCGGACGCGGGACCGATGCGCACATCGCTAGAGGACAACACGGCCCACTCCACGGTCGAGGCATTCGACATCGTGAGCCAGAACGACTCGACCGGACACCTGCTCGTCGAATTCTCCGACTTTCTGGTGTCCGACTACGCCCAGATTGGCGACCGGCTGAAGCTCTACTTTGGGGGCGCGCCCGCGGCACTCCAACGGGACAAGAGCTATGTGGAGCGGACGATGGGCTTCCCGGAGAATACCGAGATCGACGTGTCGCTGACCTATCAGGGATCGAGCCCCCCGCTCATTGGGGGTGAGGCCGTGCCCGACTACCGGGCCGTGCCCGTGGGGGTGCGGTACTCGCTGTTCGCGTTGCCGGACACGAAAATGCAACGGCGCCTGGCCGACGACCGGGTCGGGTACTTCACCAACGCCGTCAAAGACTTCTCGCGCGACCGGTCGTCCGACCCGTACGTGCGCTACGTGCAACGCTGGCGGCTCGCCCCAAGCGACACCGCGGCCTACAAGCGCGGCGAGCTCGTGACGCCGGCCGAGCCGATCGTGTACTACGTGGACCGCACGGTGCCCAAGCGGTACCGCGAGTACGTGAAGCAAGGCATTGAGGCCTGGAACGAGGCCTACCGCGCCGCCGGCTACAAAAACGCAGTGGTGGCCAAGATGGCGCCGGACGATTCGACCTGGAGTGCCGAAGACATGCGCTACTCCACGGTGCAGTGGACGGCGGCCCACCAGATGGGCTACGCCATTGGCCCCTCGCAGACGGATCCGCGGACGGGTGAGATTCTGAATGCTGACATTCTCATCTCGTCCTCCTTCGTGAGCGGCTGGCAGCAGACCTACGGCCAGCTAACCCCCAAAACGTCAGCGTCCGGCGACGCGGCGGCCCACCTTCCGGTTCGTCCCCGCACGCCCCAGGCCCTCCGCAAGGTGTTCTCGCCCGAACTCGCCCGGCGGGCCTGCTGGGCGGAGCGCGGCATGGCACAACAGATTGGCCTGCAGCGCACCATGCTTTTGGCCCGCGGCCTCATCGAGCCCGGCGCCCCGATGCCCGACACGTACCTCGGTGCCGCCATCAAGGACCTCGTGATGCACGAGGTGGGCCACACGCTCGGCCTGCGGCACAACTTCAAGGCCTCCTCGGGCATTCCCAGCGACCAACTGCACGACAAACGCTACACGCAGGAGCACGGCGTGAGCCTCTCGGTGATGGACTATGCCCCGGTGAACATTGCCCTCAACAAGGAGCAGCAGGGCCACTACTGGAATCCCAACGTGGGCACCTACGACGAATGGGCCATCAAATACGGCTACATGCCCCTCACCGAACAGTCCCCGGACGGCCCCCTCACGCGAGAGGGCCCGATGGCCGACACGGCCACGGCCGAGCGCGCAGGCCTCGACAAAATTGCGGCCACCTCCAGCGACCCGAAGCACCGCTACGGCACCGACGAGGACACTTGGCTGGGGGGGTACGCAGTCGATCCCCTCACCAACGCCTGGGAACTGGGGAGCGACCCGAAGGCCTTCGCCCGCACCCGCACGAGTCTGGTGCAGAAGGTAATGCCCAAGCTCGACGAGCGGCTCGTGGCCGACGGCGAACGATACTATCCCCTCCGCCGGGCCATGACCTCGCTTATCCTCACCCGCTACCGCTCGCTCATGCCCGTCACCAAGACGGTGGGCGGCAGCTACGTGGCCCGCGACCACAAGGGCACGCCCGGCGCGCGCACGCCGCTCCGGCCGGTTCCGGCCTCAGAGCAGCGGGAAGCCGTGCAGCTGCTCATCGACGGCGCCTTCGCCCCGGACGCCTTCCAGTTCGAGCCCGAGCGCCTCAATAAGCTGGCGCCCAACCGCCACGCCCACTGGGGGGCCTCACAGAGCCTGCCGGTGGACTATCCCGTACATCGCTACGTGGACCTCGTGCAGTCGAACCTGCTCCGCGAGCTGCTCCACCCGGCCCGCCTGCAGCGCATGATCGACACTGAAGTACGCACGGCGGACGCTACCTATCGTCCGGGGGCCCTTTTTCAGGACCTCACCGGCGCCATCTGGAGCGAACTCGACACCGATGGCACGCCGTCCATCAACTCCTTCCGGCGCAACCTGCAGCACACCTACACGGACCTGCTCACTGAGCTCATGATGGGCCGAACCAGCTGGATCACGATCACCATGACCGGGGCCGACCAGATGGAGGCCCCCGAGGACGTACGGTCCATGGCCCGGCTGCAGCTCCGTGAGTTGTCCACCCAGCTCGACCAGGCTCTCCAGGCGCCCGGCCTCGACCGCAACACGCGGGCCCACCTCACCGAGACGCAGGCTCGCATCGACCGCGCCCTCAACGCGTCGCTGGACTTGGCCCCGTAAGAACATACTTCCTACCGGGGGTGGACCAGACATTCCAGACGGCACCTCCGGTTTCGAAGGTTGATACGTGATGCGTGATTCGTGATCTTTGAGCTGGAGCGCCAATCACGCCTCACGTTCCACGTCTCACGCATCACCCCTCACGCACTGCACACATCCCATGCCCTTCGACGACCAGCTCCGTGCCGAAACGTCCGCCCTCTATACGGACCTCTACCAGCTCACCATGCTCCAGGCCTATTGGCGTGAAGGCATGGACGAACCGGCGGTGTTCGACCTCTTCGTGCGTCGCCTGCGGGACCGCAACTACCTGTTGGCCTGCGGGCTGGAGCAGGCCCTGGAGTTTTTGGAAACCCTCTCCTTCTCGGACGAGACCCTCGACTACCTCAGCGACCAGGAGCAGTTCGAGGAGGCCTTCCTGGACTGGCTGGCCGACTTCGAGTTTACCGGCGACGTGTACGCCATGCCGGAGGGCACCCCGGTATTCCCCGACGAACCCATCGTGGAGGTCGTGGCCCCCATCGGCGAGGCACAACTCGTGGAGACCTTCCTGCTAAACCAGATCACGTTCCAAACCACAATTGCCTCCAAGGCCAGCCGCGTGGTGGAGGCGGCCCGAGAGGGGGCCGAAGACCGCCTCGTGGCTGACTTTGGCATGCGCCGCATGCACGGAACCGATGCAGCCATGAAGGGGGCCCGCGCCGCATTCATCGCGGGGGTGGACGCTACCTCCAACGTGGCCGCTGGGGAGGCCTACGACCTCCCCATCACCGGCACCATGGCCCACAGCTACATTGAGGCGCACGACTCGGAGATGGAGGCCTTCCGCGCCTTCGCCGATCTGTACCCCGAGACCATCCTGCTGGTCGACACCTACGACACGGTCGACGGCGTGCAGAAGGTGGTGGACCTTATGGCCCAGGCGAACGACGTGGACATTCGCGGCATCCGGCTCGACTCCGGCGACCTCGGGGCGCTGGCCCATGAGTCGCGCCGCCTGCTCGACGAGGCCGGCCTGCAGGACGTCATGATCTTTGCCAGCGGCGGGCTCGACGAGTATAAGATTGCGGCTCTGCTCGACCGCGGGGCCCCCATTGACGGCTTCGGCGTGGGCACTAAGATGGGCACCTCGGCCGACCAGCCCGCCCTGGACAGTGCCTATAAGCTTTCGGGGTACGCCGGCGAGCCGCGCATGAAGCTCTCGGCCGAAAAGTCGAACCTGCCGGGCCGCAAGCAGGTGGTGCGGCAGTACGAGGCGGGAATGGCAGTGCGGGACGTCATCGCGACCGAATCGGAGCAGATTAGTGGCGCGCCGCTGCTGGAGCGCGTCATGGCCGGCGGTGAGCGGACGGAGGCGGGAGCCTCGCGCCCCTTAACGGCCCTGCGCGAGCACGCCGCGGCCCGGCGGTCAGAGCTGCCGGAGCGGCTCAGGGCCCTGCCCCCGGACGCGCCCTCCCACGAGGTCGTGCTCAGCGATGGACTGGAAGCCCGGCTCCACAAAACGCGTGCGGCCCTCGAACAGGAGATGGCCGCGGAAGCCTCTTGATTCTGCCCCCCCCGCTCTCGGACACACGCCCCTCCTTGCGTCGACGTCCAGGATCAAACTCCCCCCTTGCTCCTTCATAGACGTAACCAAATTGAAACTCAAGGTCCCCCACAACGAGTCGCCCCTGCGTTCACCCTCCCAAGTCTCCTGCCGTCATGGACGTGCCCGCTCACGGGGCCGGGCGCCCCAATTCCGAAGCCGCCCGCCTCCGCACGCTCGAACAGTACGACGTGCTCGACGCCCCGCCCACGGAGGCGTTCGACCGCATCACGCGACTGGCCACCCGGCTGTTCGACGTGCCCATCGCCATGATCAACTTCATCGACCAGGAGGACCAGTGGTGCCTCTCCACACACGGACTTGCGCTGGAGCACGCCGATCGGGAGGTCTCCTTCTGCGCCCGCGCCATTCAGCAGGGCGGCGTAATGGTGGTCCCGGACACCCACGAGGACGATCGATTTGTCGACAATCCCTTTGTGGTTGGCGAGCCGCACATCCGCTTCTACGCCGGTGCCCCCCTTACGGCCCCCAACGGCTATCGCCTGGGCACGCTTTGTCTCATTGACGACGAGCCGCGGGCCTTCGCGACGGAGGACCGCGAGACGCTCAACGACCTGGCCGGGGTGGTGATGGACGAGCTCAACCTCCGGCACTACGCGTCGGACCTGAATGCCTCCCGCGAGGCCCACCGCGCGATCAGCGAGCAGCGCCGCCGCATTCTGGAGAGCATTACCGACGCCTTCGTGGCCCTCGACCACGACTGGACCCTCACCTACGTCAACGCCCAGGCGGAGACCCTGCTCGAACGGCCCCGTGACGAGCTCCTCGGAAAAAACTTGTGGGACGAATTTCCGGAGGCCGTCGGCTCCACGTTCCATGAGAAGTACAAGGCCGCCGTCGCCGAGAACCGAACGGTCGAGTTTCTCGAATACTACCCTCCGCTCGACCGCTGGCTGGAAGTAAAGGCGTTCCCGTTCGAAAACGGGCTCTCGGTGTACTTCGACGACGTGACCGAGCGGGTGGAGGCCCAGCGCGACCTCCGGCGGGAGCGCGACCTCACGGCCGCCATCATGGACACGAGCGTCACTGCCCTCGTCATCGTCAACGCCGACGGGCGCATCTCATTCGCCAACGAGCGCGCCGCCAACATCCTCGGGGCGCCCCCCAACACGCTCCGCGGCATGAACTACGCGGACACCGGCACGCTCGCCAACCTAGACGGCACCGATCTTCCGCTGGCGGAATGGCCGTTTCGGCGCATCCTTGACGAAAAGGAGGCCATCTCCGGCGAGCGATACCGCTTCAAGCGCCCGGACGGGACGGCCCGCTCGATCTCCCTGAACGCCGCGCCCCTCTACGACACGGCCGGCAATATCCGGCAGGTGGTGTACTCGATCGAGGACGTGACCGAGCAGGTGCAACACGAGCGCGACCTAAAGGCGGCCAAGGAAGCAGCGGAGCGAGCCAACGAACTCAAGGCGGCATTCTTCGCCAACGTGACCCACGACCTGCGCACCCCGCTGGCCTCCATCATCGGGTCGGCGGAAATGCTGGCCGAGAACGCCCCGGAGGCCCATCAAGACAGCATCGCGCGCATCGAACGCAGCAGCCATCGCCTGCTCGACACCATCAACTCGGTCCTCGACCTTTCAAAGCTGGAAACCGGCGCGGTAGAGCCGGACTGGGAGTCGGTCGACCTGACCGACGAGCTACTGGGCACCGCTGAGATTTTTCGTCCCCAGGCCGACGAGCAGCACATTGAACTCACGACCGAGGTGCCGGACGGTCCCCTCCCGGTGGAGCTCGACCCTACGATGCTTCACCGCATCACCGACAACCTCCTGGGCAACGCCCTCAAATTTACGGAGGCGGGGGGCACGGTCACGCTCCGCGCCGCCGCGACCGACGCGGCCGTGACGATCGAGGTAGCGGATACCGGCACCGGCATCGAAGAGGCGTTCCTGCCGCGGCTATTCGAGTCGTTTGCACGGGGAGAGAGCGCTGCCGGCCAGGAGGGGAGCGGGCTAGGACTGCCCATCACGAAACGACTGACGGAGCTCATGAACGGTACCATCGAGGTGGACAGCGAAGAAGGCGTTGGCACCACCTTCACGGTCCGCTTCCCACGGTGAGGGACGGGGCGCCCTTCGGAACCTCGACTGCGTGGAGGCGCACAGTCTAACGCCCCTATGCCCCCTCCTCAGTACGTTTCATTCTCCAGACCTCCCCGTCACGCCCCCTTCCGATCATGACCATCCGCTGGGGCATCCTCGGCACCGGCACCATTGCCCACCTCCTCGCCGAAGACCTGGCCCTCCTTCCCAACGCCGCCCTCACCGCCATCGGCTCGCGCACGCAGGATCGGGCGCAGGCGTTCGCCGAGACGTTCGACGTGCCGCAGCAGTACGGCTCCTACGAAGCACTCGTGGGCGACGCGGATGTGGATCTCGTCTACGTGGCCACGCCCCACTCCGGCCACCTGCCACACGCCACGATGGCCCTAGAGGCAGGACATGCCGTCCTCTGCGAAAAGCCGCTCGCGTTGAACGCCGAACAAGCCGCCCGCCTAATTGCCACCGCCCGGCGCCACGACCAGTTTCTGATGGAGGCGATGTGGACGCGCTTCCTCCCCGTCATGACCGACGTGCGTCGTCTCGTCCACGACGAGCAGGCCCTCGGCGACGTGCACTTCCTTCGGGCCGACATCGGCGTGACGCAGGACTTCGACCCCACGCACCGCCTCTTCGACCCCACGCTGGGCGGCGGGGCCTTGCTGGACCTCGGCGTGTACCCCATTGCCTTCGCGTTCGACCTGTTTGGTCCGCCGGACACCCTCACCTCCTCCGCCGTGCTTGGCGAAACCGGCGTCGATGAGCAGTGTGCCGCGATCTTCCGCTACGACGATGGGCCACAGGTGGTGTGGCATGCGTCCGTGCGGGCCGACGCTGGACGCACCTGCGTCCTCGCTGGCTCCCAGGGCCGCCTCCACGGGGCACGGTCCTGGTGGAAGGGCGCCCCCTTCACGCTCACCCGAACGGACGACACCACCGACACGTGGGCCCGCCCCTACGCCGGCAACGGCTACCAGTTTGAGGCCGCCCACGTCATGCGCTGCCTCCGCGACGGACGCCGGGAGAGCCCGGTCATGCCCCTCGATGAGAGCCACCGCCTGCTCCAACTAACCGACGCCCTCCGGGCCGACTGGGGCGTTGCCTATCCGCCGGAGACGTAGCCTCGGCTACGCTCCCGCGCTCCCTCCAACACCCAGCACAGACAAAAAAAATGCCCGGCCCCCACCAAGAAGACCGGGCATTCGGCAGAAATGAGATGCCGTTCAAGAAGTGGGCCGTTGCGGTTACGCCAACCGGTAACGCGCCCGTATCTCTCGGCAGCGTTCCTCCATGCGAGGACCCCTTTCGGGACGCTCATGGCCGAGTTGGCGCGTGGGCCCGGCGGTTGCCGCAACGACTTGCCCGCAGGATAGGCGAGGGGCGGGTCGCGCGAAAGCCAAAAACTACATCTTGTTCGGCCCGCACTTCTCGTATTCTTAGATGGGAAGACTTCCTATTTGACTTCTCCGCCCCCTTCCTTACCCTGGCTCGGAGTAATACCACGCAAACCTCAAGGTCCACTAGGCCTGTAACGCCGCTGTGCGTAACCGTCCGGCATTTAGGAGGACAAACCGCCCCCTGCACCGGGTCTTCGGAAGACGCACACGCTACTCCTTCTCTACGGCGGCTGCTGTTCTCTCCCCTTCCCCCCACTGGAAGTGTCTAACACTCGTATGTCCTCGCCTCGCAGTACGACTGGTGCTCCTTCTCAGTCCCCTGTCCATACTTCCCCCCCCGTGGTTGGCATTGGGGCCTCGACGGACAACATGGAGGCCCTCACCGCCTTCCTAGACGGCCTCCCGTCCCAACCGGACATGGCCTTTGCCGTCGTGCTTCACCCCTTCGCGGCATCCAATGACAGGGTTGTATCCCGTCTACGGCGGCACACTGAGTTGCCGGTGCAGCCCCTCTCCAACGGAGACACCCCCCCAGCCAACACCGTGTCCGTGCTTCCGTCCGGCCACCAGGCCCAGATTGCGAACGGGGCGATTCATCTCACCGCACGGTCGCACCCTGAGAACCCTCCCACGCTCGTCGACACATTTTTCCGCTCTCTGGCGAACGACTACGGCGAGCGGGCCGTCGGCATTCTCCTGTCGGACACCGGCTCCCCTCGGGCACTTGGCGTCCGGGCCCTAAAGGAGCAGGGCGGCCTCGTGATGGCCCACCTCCCCGAGGATCCTGGCTCCGGCGAGTTGTCCATCAGAACGCAGGGACCCCGGCTCATCGACGTGATCGACCAGGCCGCTCAGCTCGGGGCCCACCTTCCCCGGTATTGGTCCCGCGCCGCTGCGCCGGAGGGAAGCGAGATGAGCAGCGACGCCCTGACGGAAGAGGCTTTCACGAAGATCTTTTCCCGTCTCCACGCCGAGACGGGCCATGACTTTTCGGACTACAAGCGCTCGATGGTACGGCGCCGCCTCCGCCGGCGGATGGCCGTACACCACGCCCCCTCTCTGTCGGCCTACCTCGATCTCCTCCAGTCCTCGACTACGGAGACGCAGCAGCTGTTTCGGGAGCTTCTCATCGGGGTCACGCGCTTCTTCCGGAATCCCGAGGCGTTCGCGACCTTGGAAGAGACGATTCTTCCGTCTCTTTTTAACCGCAAGGGCCCCACCGATCAGATTCGCGTCTGGTCGGCCGGGTGTGCCACCGGCGAAGAGGCCTATTCCCTGGCCATGCTCCTCAACGAGTACGCCGCCTCCCGCTCCCGGCCGCCCGAACTCCAGATCTTTGCGACCGACCCCAGCCCTCAGGCCCTGCGGCGGGCCCGGGAGGGGCGCTACCCCCCCTCCGTCGCCACCGACCTGTCGTCCTCCCGGCAGCGTCGATTCCTGCATCCCGATGGACAACACTATCAAGTAGTAGACCGCCTCCGGGAACAGGTTCTCTTTGCCCAGCACGACCTCCTTACGGATCCGCCTTTTTCGACCATCGACCTCGCGGTCTGCCGCAACATGCTGATTTACCTCCGGCCCGGCATCCACGAGCACGTGCTGCGGCGCCTTCGCTACGCACTCCGGCCGGAAGGGGTGCTGTTTCTGGGACGTGCCGAGTCGGTCGGCCCGCAGTCGGACCTGTTCTCGGCGGTGGACGATTCGGCCTCGCTCTACCGCCGCACGGGGGAACCGATGTCCCACTGGCCGGTCCGAGCCTCCGCTCCCGCCCACCACCCTCAGTCTGGGGACGCGCCCGCACCGGGTGCCGACGCGTCGTCTTCCGAGGACCTTGGGGACTTCCACCAGCACGTCTTGTTTGAGGGAATGACGAGTTTCCTAGTCGATCGAAGCGGGGAGATTCTGCATCACACCGAGCCTGCCGGTGAGCACCTGCCCGGGGATCAAGGTAGGCCTCCCCAAAACCTTTTGGAGGCGGTGCCGGAGGCCGTTCGCCATACACTGCGCAGGGCCCTCCGGCGCGCATTCCGGACCCACGAGACGACAGGGCCCACCGTTCTCTCGTCTCCCGACGACGATGCCCCCCTGCTGCTGTGGGCACGTCCTCACACGCTGCCCGGCGAGGACGTCCAGGTGACCCAGGTGCTGCTTCACCGGCTCTCAGTGGACGCCTCCCCTTCGGGGCTCGACCGCGCGTCGACACGAGACCGCGGCCGGGACGAGACCGCGGCCGCATCCCGCTCCGCCGAGGCCGAACGCCCCCCCGTGCCCCAGAACACGGAGGCGTCGAACGAGGAACTACGCCAAATGAACGAGGAGCTCCAGTCGAAGAACGAAGAGATTGCGCAGGGCCAGGAGGAGCTCCGCTCGATGAACGCGCAGCTTGAATCTACGAACCGGCAACTGAAGCAAAAGCTCGATGAACTGGAGCGGACCAACAACGACCTGCGCAATCTCATTCGGGCGACCAACGTCGCCACACTGTTTCTGGACCGGGACCTCCACCTCGAATGGTTCACCCCGCAGGTCCGCGAGCACTTTGGCATCCGAGAGTCGGACACGGGGCGTCCCATCTCCGACGTTACACCCTCCCTGCCCTACGAGGCCCTGGCCGACGACGCAGAAACCGTCCTCGACCGCCTCGCCCCGATTGAGCGGGAGCTTCAGGGTCCCAAGGGCACGTGGTTCCTGGCGCGCCTGCATCCCTACCGCACGCTCGATGACGACGTGGAGGGCGTCGTCGTTACGTTTGTCGACATCACCGACCGGCGGCAGGCCGAGCTGGAGGTCCGGGCGGACCGCAACTTTATTGAGACGCTCCTGAATACGGTGGGGGCGCTCATCGTGGTGCTCGACTCGGACAACTGCATCGTGCGCTTCAACCAAAAGTGCGAGTCCCTAACCGGGTATTCGGCGGCGGACGTGCGGGGAGAATCCTTGTTTGAGCGCCTTATCCCTCCGGACGAGGCGGACGACGTGAAGGCCCTCTTCGAATCGATGCGGAACGGCGCCGACCCTCCGCCCCAGGAAAATCACTGGATCACGAGCGAGGGGGAGCGCCGCCTCATCCGGTGGTCCAACACCACCCTTACCACCGAAGACGGGACGGTGGAGCACATCATCGGGACCGGGGTGGACATCTCGCAGCGCCGGCAGCTAGAGCGGGAACTCACGGCGATCAGCGACCGGGAGCGCCGGCGAATTGGACAGGACCTGCACGACCTCCTCGCCTCGCACCTCTCGGGCACCGCCATGATGGCACAGGGGATGGCCCAGCGGGCGGCTGAGGGCCAATCCCTTAAGGCCGAGGAAGTGCGCGAAATCACGACGCTCATCCAAGAGGCCAGCGAGCAAGCACGGACCCTTTCGCACTCTCTCGTGCCGTTCGACGTCCACGGGGACGACCTGCTGGAGGGCTTCGAAAATCTGGCCCGGCGCCAGGAGAACATGACCGACGTAACCTGCACGGTCGACGCCCCCACGTCTCTCCCGCCCCTTGCTCCCGACGTGAGCGCGCACCTCTACAGCATTGCGAGCGAAGCAGTTGCCAACGCCATCAAGCACGGTGACGCCGACCACATTACCATCCGCCTGAGGACAGACGCAGACGTGCTCCGGCTCACCGTACAGGACGACGGGACGGGGCTGCCCGGCGAAATTCCGGACAACGCCTCATACGGCCTCAAGATGATGAGGTATCGCTGCAATCTGATTGGGGGGCGCATCGACCTCCGTCCCACCGACGGGTCCGAAGGCGGCACCGTTGTGCAGTGTTCGATGCCCCTGACCAAGGCTACGCAGTCCCCGACAGCGAACACCCGCTCCCCGTCGAAATAACTCCCACTCCCAGCCTCTCATGCCGCGATACGGCCTAGAAGTCGACCTAATGAGGAAACTTGTTACATACGTGTAGCATTTCTCACAGGGGTATTTTTCATCTCTTCTCGTTCCATCCGCGCATTTCGTACTTCCATCCGTCCCCTTCTTCCCATGACCCATCAGATCTATATCGTAGAGGACCACCCGGTAGTGCGGCGTGGGCTCGCGTCCCTCATCGAACCGGAACCGGGCCTAACGATCTCGGGCGAGACCGGGTCGGCCAAAGAGGCACGCGAAGACCTCTTCGACACGACCCCCGACCTCGTGATTCTCGACCTCTCCCTTGACGAGGGCAGTGGCCTGAGCCTCCTCGACCACCTCCACAACACCAAACCCGACCTTCCGGTGCTCGTGGTGTCGATGCACGACGAGGTGCTTTACGCCCGCCGGGCCCTCGACGCTGGCGCGCGGGGCTACCTTATGAAGAGCAACGCCGACACGCAGGTGGTGGAGGCCATCCGCTGCCTGCTGAGCGGGGATATCTACCTTAGCCCAGAGATGACGTCGACCATTCTGGCCGAGCACGTGGGCGGCGCCCCCCCCGACGACGTGTCTCCGCTCGACCGCCTCAGCGACCGGGAGTTAGAGGTCCTCACGCTCCTCGGAAAGGGCTACGAGCGACGCGAAATTGCCGAGGAGCTCGCCCTCAGCCCGAAGACCATCGACACCTACAAAAACCACCTCAAGGAGAAGCTGTCGCTCGAAAATAACGCTGGTCTTCGCCGGTACGCGGCGGTCTGGGAAGCGTCGAGCGAGTTCCCAAGCGCTTAGCCCGCCTTCACTCCCGCATCGCAGGCCTCGCGGCAATCATTTGCCCCTCGTCGCTGCAGGCTTGGCGGGCCGACGCCATGCCCACAATCGAGCCCCCCGGACAGAATCGACGACGCGTCCTTGGGGAGCCCTCGGTCGCCCTCACTCGAGTTGGAGGCCTTCACGCCCAAGGGATCGCTCCAGGGCATCGAGCACGAAGCCCGCAATCTCTCGTCCCAGACGCGGAACCAACGCGAGTCCAGTGTCCGGGCTGGCTCCGCCGGCGAGGCAGTACACAAATTTCTTCGAAGGCCCGCCATCGATCGCGCAGTGGACGTCGTAGACGTTCCCCCCAACGTGCTGCACCGTGAGGCTCGCGGTCATTTCCCCCCGATCGCCACACTGGAGGCCCAACTGCGTAGACTGCCCGGTCGTCGTGCGGTCCGTCGTCACGTCCAGCCCGTGCCGGTCGTCGCACCGGTCGGCAAGGGCCCGACGGAAACTCTGGTACACCACATCGGCAATGCGGTCGCGGAGGGCTCGTGTGTCGCGGTGGGGAGACGATGCGTAGCTATCCATGGGGAACAGAAGTCTCAGGTGCGTCGGGGATGGGCTGTGCAGTCTGCAAGTTCCGGAAGTACCACGTTCTGCCCCAGGGAGTCCCCGCGTCTCTTCCCCCGCGCTCGCCCCGACGGTCCCTTCATGCCTGCCCACGCTTCGTGACCAGGCCTCCGAGCCCCTTCCGGGATGCCCCTAGGGTCGCCGGATCCGGGGGAACGCCTCAATTCGTGAGAACGCGCCGACGAATCTCGTCGGCGAGCACGGAGGCACTTCGTCCGACGAAGACCCCATTCTCCCACAGGCGTGAGGCCATGTAGAGCGTTTCGCTGTCCAGGTCTCGACGGAGCATAATCCACGGATCGCCCGGGCCCTCCGGATACGAACGCCCCGCACCCTCCACGTTCTCCACCGCAGCGGCCACGAGGTTTCGCTCTTTGGCCGTCCACTTGCCTTCGAAATGAACGAGGTCTAAAGCACGCATGAGCCCGGGCCGGACACGAACAAAGGGCAGTGTGGGACACAACAACCTACCCCACTCCCCCAGCCCCCGACAATCCGGAACGTCCGGGTTGCCTTTTGGGAAATCTTCCGATGCGGTACGGGGCAAATTTATTGCTTGACGCCCCGCTTTCGGCGCATCTGAGTGTGCGTTTTGGGCCATTGGCGACCACGGGGCGGGTCGTAGCCAAGGACAGGTTCAGGGGCTCAGAACAGCAGGGGACGGTCCGGGTGCTTTGTCGTGGATCCGTACTAGGCCCCGTAGCCATGCCTGAACAGGGCCAAAAGTCGTGGACACGAGCCATTCGGGCTCGCGCTCCCTGATTGTAGCCGCCCCCGGCTACTGCTGTCCTCGCGGGGCCGGGGTGGGGGGAGCGGGCTCGGGCAGGACCGGATCGTCGTCCGGCAGGCGCTCCAGGGCCGCCTCCACGGCCCGGTCAAGTTGCGGGTCGGCCCCGTCGATGACCGCCCGCGGCCGCTGGATGACCCGAATGTCGGGCGCCACGCCCTCATTTTCCACGGCCCATTCGCCATCGAGGTCGTAGAAGCCGCCGCGCGGCACGGTCAGGTACCCCCCATCAATGAGGGGCGGAGTATCCCAGATGCCCACGAGACCGCCCCACGTGGTACGCCCCACGGTGGGGCCCAAGTCCTCGCGCTTGAACATATAGGGCAAGAGATCGCCGCCCGACCCGGCTGCCTCGTTGGTCACCATCACCTTGGGCCCCCAGATGCCCGCGCCGGGCGTAGTGAACGGGTCGCGGTCGCCGATGGGATTGTTGAAGAAGCCATGCAGGTCGCGTGCCATCACGTCGATCATGTAGTCCGCCGCCGAGCCGCCGCCGTTGAACCGCTCGTCGATGATGATGCCGTCGCGGTCCTGCTGCGAGAAGTAGTAGCGGTTGAAGTTTTCGTAGCCGGCCTGGGCGGTGTTGGGCACCCACACGTAGCCGAGCTGGCCGTCGGACGCCTCCGCCACGCGGCGGCGGTTGTCCTCGACCCAGGCTTGCGTGCGGAGGCCTGCCTCGCTGCCCACCGGCACCACGGTCACCTCGCGCGCGCCCTCCCGGGCCGGATCGTCGTTTACGAGCAGCGTGACCTGCCGGTCGACCTGTCCCTCAAAGAGACGATACGGATTCATATCGGCGGTCAGCGACTCACCATCGACGGCGATGAGGTAATCCCCCTCGCTTACGTCGAGACCCGGTGCGCGGAGCGGGGCGCGGAGGTCCGGGTTCCAGCTTTCCCCGTCGTAGATGCGGGCGAAACGGTAGCGCCCGTTTTCGGCTTCGAGATCGGCCCCGAGCAACCCCGTGCCGGGTCCCTCGATCTCGGGCATGTCGCCGCCTCCCACGTAGGTGTGGCCCAGGGAGAGCTCCCCAATCATGTTGGCGAGCAGGTAATTGAGGTCGCTCCGGTGGTGGACATCGTCGAGCCACGGCTCGTAGAGGGCTCGAATGTTATCCCAGTCGAGCCCGTGGTAGTTCTCTACGTAGAGGTAGTCGCGGTAGAGACGCCAGGCTTCCTCGAAGAGCTGTGCCCACTCGGTCTTGGGGTCTACCTTCATCTCCAGCCCCGACACGTCGATCGCCCCGTCCCCGACGGACGGACTGCCGCCCGTCTCGACAATGCCCCATTGCCCACGGGCCTGGTAGAGGGCCTTCTGCCCGTCGTGGGACACGGCAAACTCTGTGACCCCGTTCAGGTACGGCTGCGCCTCGTCCTCGTCGAGCCGATACCGGTGGAGCTGCAAGCCCGGCTGGTCGCCGCCGGTTTCGCCGAAGAAGAGGGTGCCTTCGGTGGCGGCGTGAAGGCCGCTGTAGGTGCTCACCGGCACGTCGAGCGACAGGATGCGCTGGTCGAGGCCCTCGGGATCGATCTGCACATCCCCATTCTCCTCCCCATCGTCTGCCTCCTCTTCGTCCTCTCCGTCCCCGCTCACCGGCTCCTCATCGCTCTCCGGAAGCAGGGGCGACGGGTCGTCGGCGTCGAGCACGGCGAGGTAGAGCCCACGTTCGGCGTCGCGCTCGTACGCGCTCATGTCGAGCCAGCCCGTGTTCAGGCCGTAGTCGGTGCTGGCCATGAAGTAGAGGTAGTCGCCGCTCTTGTCCCAGGCCGGATGCACCGCGTCGGCCATGCCGTTGGTGACGGCGAGGCTTGTGTCCCGCTCCAGCGAGTAGGCGTAGATGGTGCGGAACTGGTTGTGCATGCGCTTCGAGTAGGCAATCCAGTCGCCGTCGGGCGACCACTCGGGGTTGAGTGAGCGCTGTGGATGAGCGTAGAGGTCGTAGTCCACCTTCGTCAGCTCCTCCGACGCGACCTCCAGGAGCCACAGGTTGCGGTCGGCGTCGGTGAAAAGCACGTGCGTGCCGTCGGGCGACCACTGTGGACGGTAGTAGAAGGAGGGTGGCAGGTTGATGGCTCGGGGGGGCTCCTGCCCGTCCTGCGGCCCAACCATGAGCTGATACTCACCGTTGCGGTCCGAGAACCAGGCTACCTGCTGCCCGTCCGGCGACCACGCCGGGAAGCGGTCCGCGTGGCCGGGCGTCTCCGAGAGGTTTCGCCAGTCGCCCTCCTCAGCGGGCACGGTAAAGACCTCCCCGCGGGCGCCAAAGACGGCACGGACGCCAGTAGGGGACAGGCCGGCGCTCATGACATTGTCGCCCACGTCTTTCCATTGCGGCTGCGTCCACGGAAAATCTCCCTGCACCGTGATGTCCAGCGTCGTGGTCTCGCCGGAGGCGAGGTCGAGGCGATGAAGCCGCCCGGCCTGCTCGTAGACGAGCGTCCCCTCGGTGGCGCCCATCGTCTTCACGTCGAACTCGGTGTGGCTTGTGAGCGCGCGCACCGACTCGCCGCCCAGGGTGTAGGCGTGCACATTGCGCACCATGTCCGTGCGGTCGGAGATAAAGTAGACGGTGTTGCCCACCCAGAACGGCCGCGTGTCGATGCCCCCTTCGAAGGGAATCTCGGTAACGCCGTAGTCGTCGAGGTTGATGATCCAGAGGGGATGGGTTTGCCCACCCCGATAACCACGCCAGTGGTTTTGCCAGCGTGCGATGGGCTGGTAGACCATTCGTTCACCATCCGGCCCGTAGCGGCCTACGTCGGCCCGCGGAATCTGGAGGGCTGTGGGCTTTCCGCCGTCCGGCGAAACGGTCCAGAAGCGGTCGTAGGCGGCGGGGGCGCTGTCGCGGCCGGAGGTGAAGAGCACGCGGGTGCCGTCCGGCGCCCACCCCTGCACCTCGTCGGTGCTAGGGTGCCAGGTGAGGCGTTCCGGCGTGCCCCCCTCCACCGGCACCACGTAGACGTCCGTCTGCCCGTTGTACTCGCCGGAAAACGCGACCTGTTCACCCTCGGGGGAGAGGCGAGGGTGAGAGGCCACACCGGGGAAGCTGGTGAGCCGCTCGGCGTCGCCCCCGTCGGGGCTTACGCGCCACAGTTCGCCCGCGTGGACGAACACGATGTGGTTCTGGCTGACGGTGGGCTGGCGGAGAAGGCGGGTCGGGTCCTCCTGCGCCACCGCGGGGCGCACCAGGACAGCGACGAGTAGGAACAGCGCACAACGGCGGAGGAGACGAGCAACCATGGGGGCAACGGCAATGGGGATGGGAGAACGCGGCGATCACTCCACACCGGATCGACGGTCTCAAGGATTTGGGAGTGTACATTTAAAATCTTGGACCGCGCTCGGGAATGCAACAGGGCCATCCACGGGGGCCTCGGAACCGGCACAACCTCGGGAATGCACCCGTCTCCAGCCCAAAATGTGACGATCCCGGGAACGTGCCGGATTCTCAGGCGTGACCGTTTCCGAAGTAAATTCGCTCTGCTTTTGTCCTTCGATGCAGGTCGACACCCGCTACAGCGACGGCACTCTGGTCGTGCGGCCTACGGGCGACTGGACGCTCGACCGCTCCTTGCCCGACATTCAGGCGGTGGTGGCGAACGCCGCGCCGTCGAGCCCTGTGCGGGCCGTCGCATTCGACACCTCGGGGCTGGGGACCTGGGACAGCAGCCTCCTCACGTTCCTATACGAGACGGTGGAATACGGCCAGGCCCATGACCTGGAGGTGCACACCGATACGCTCCCCGACTCACTGGCCCGGCTCGTCGCTCTGTCCCAGGCTGTACCGGAGGAGGACACGGCCCAGAGCGCCGAGACGCCCGCCCTCCTCGCACGACTGGGCGAGTGGGGACTGCGCGCGTACGACGAGGCGGTCGCGTTCATTACCTTTCTGGGCCAGGCCCTCCGCAGTCTCGTCGCTATTCTTGTTGGGCGTGGACGCATGCGGTGGCGCACCTTCGGGGTGGCGCTGCAGTCGAGCACCGCCTCGGCCCTCCCCATCGTCACCATCATTAGCCTCCTCGTGGGGCTCATTGTGGCGTTCCTGGGCGCAGTGGTGCTGCGGCGGTTCGGGGCGGAATACTTCGTGTCGTACCTCGTGAGCTACGGCATGCTGCGCGAGCTGGGCGCCCTCATGACGGCCATCATCATGACCGGTCGTACGGGCGCCGCCTTCGCGGCGGAGCTGGGCAGCATGAAGGTGGGCGAGGAAATCGACGCGCTGGAAACCTTCGGCATCTCGCCGATCGATTTTCTGGTGACCCCACGCATCCTGGCGGTGGTGCTTGCCCTCCCCATGCTCACCCTCTACGCCGATGTGATTGGCATTCTCGGCGGCATGGCCGTGGCCGTCTCCATGCTGGACCTGACGACCACGCAGTTCCTCACGGGCCTGCTGGAACCGGTCGTGCTTAGCGACGGCCTCATCGGGATCTTTAAAGCGGTCGTGTACGGCGGCATTATCGGCCTCGCCGGATGCATGCGGGGGATGCAAACGGGCGACGACGCCTCGGCGGTGGGCCAGGCCACCACCTCCGCCGTGGTCACCGGCATCATCCTCATCGTGTTCGCCAACGCCGTCATCGACTGGGCCGCCGCCGTTCTTCAAATCTAAGACCGTATGGACGCCTGAAAAGACAAACGCGCAGCCAAGAAGACACCGCCCCCCTTCCACAAGCCGGTTCGTTCTCCCCCCTCCCAATGCCCACCGACACCGACGTTCCCGTTCTTTCGGCAGAGGACCTCGTTCTCGCCTTCGGGTCGTTCGTGGTCATGCGGGACCTGACTTTCGACATCCACCCGGGCGAGATCTTCGTCATCATGGGCGGAAGTGGATCGGGCAAGAGCACGCTCTTGAAGCATCTCATCGGACTCATGAAGCCGAGCGAAGGCACTGTCCGGGTCCAGGGCCGCGACCTCTGGTCGCTCTCCGAAGCGGAACGGGCGGCCATGCTGCGCGAGATGGGGGTGCTCTACCAGGAGGACGCGCTCTGGAGCACCATGACCCTTGCCGAGAACGTGGCCCTGCCGCTCGACGAGCACACCGCCCTCTCGGACGACGACATCCAGCGCATCGTCTCGCTCAAGCTTGCTCTCGTTGGCCTGCGCGGATTCGAAGACTTTTACCCCCACGAGATTAGCGGTGGCATGCAGAAACGCGCCGCCTTGGCCCGCGCCACTGCGCTCGATCCCGACGTGCTGTTTTTCGACGAGCCCACCTCGGGCCTCGACCCCATCAGCGCCCGCCGCCTCGACGACCTGATACTGCAACTGCGCGACAGCCTCAATACCACCATCGTGGTGGTGAGTCACGACCTCGAAAGCATCTTTACGATTGCCGACCGCACGCTCTACCTCGACATCGAAACCAAGACCATGAGCGCCCTCGGGCCGCCCGAGGACCTCCGGCGCAACCCTCCGAATCAGCGCGTGTACCAGTTTCTGACGCGGTCCCTCGACGCAGAGCCGCACTGATGCCTCGCCGTCGCTGGGTCCCTCGCTCATCTCTCCCGTACGCCCTCCTATGAGTCAACGCGCCAACCCGACGCTCATCGGCCTCTTCGTCCTCGGGGCCATTGCGCTGGCCGTCGCCGGCGTGGCCGCCCTCGGCTCAGGCCACTTCTTCGAGCAGCGGACGACGTTCATCAGTTATTTCGACGAGTCGGTGAACGGGCTCGATGTGGGAGCCCCCGTCAAATTCAAGGGCGTGCCCATCGGGGAGGTCACCGATATCAAGCTGCGCGTGGACCTCGAGAACGAGACGTTTCAGGTGCCAGTGCGGTACGCAATCGACCTGGAGCCGGTGACGGACACGACCGGCGCCCCGCTCGACCTGGACGATCCGGCGCTCCTTCGTGAGCAGATCGAGGCGGGACTGCGGGCCCAACTGCAACTTGAGAGCATCGTGACCGGGAAGCTGTACGTGGAGCTCACGTACGTCTCAGACCCCGACACGGTCGCCTACACCACGGCCCGCGACCAGCGGCTCGAAATTCCGACTGAACTCTCGCCCCTCGCCAAACTGGGCGAAGGGGCCTCGGGCCTCGTGACGGATCTGCGCCAGTTCGACGTCACCCAGATCAACGAGAACCTCGTCACCTTCCTGGTCAACGCCAACGACAAGTTAGAGCAGCTCGATGCCGCCGAGATTAACCGCGAGGTGCTCGCCACGATCGAATCGGTGCAGGCGGTCGTCGAGTCCGAGAACATGCGCGCCGCCCTGCGCGACCTGCCGAAGGCCACCGAGCAGCTCCGCACCACGATCGGCGATGCCCGGCAGCTCATCCAGCAGCTCGATCAGAGCGTAGATCCTACGGCCGAGGAGGTCAAGGCAACCGGCAAAGAGCTCCGGGCCACCCTGCAGCAGATGCGCCGCACCATGGAACGGGTGGACCAGACCCTGTCCACCGACTCGGGCATGGGCTACCAGATGCAGGAGGCCCTTGCCAACCTGTCGGAGGCCACCAAGGCCCTCCGCGTACTCATCCAGTCGCTGGAGCGCAATCCCAGCATGTTTATCCGCGGCCGGGAAGAACCCCCGCCCCCGAACCAGCAGCAGTAGTCGCATGGCTTCCGTTATGCCTCCACCCCGCCTCCGCGTGCTTGTCCTATGGGCCGTCGCCGCCGGCCTTCTCGGCCTGTCGGTGACCGGCTGCGTGCGCCTGTTGGAGCCGCGCGCAAGCGACGCCACGTACTACCTCCTTGGCGACGCCCCGCAGCCCGACGCGCGCCCCAACGACGAGTCCCCCACGGATACGACCGGCCTCACGGTGGGCCTCCGACAGCCTCGCCTCGCCGCGTACCTTGACGCCACACGCATCGTGACGCGGCGTGGCCCCCACGAGATTCAATTTTCTGAGTTTCACCGGTGGGGGGAAGACTTGGATCGAGGCATCGGACGAAGGGTGGCCACGGGCCTGGAGGCCCAACCTGGCATTCGCTCGGCAGAGGTGGTGCCCTGGTCCCCTGGTGCCACGTTCGACTTTATTCTCCAGCTACACGTGCTTCGGTTCGAGGGCGTGGGTCCCCCCATCGACCCAGAAGCGGACGAGGACGATCCCCCCCCGAAGGGACACTCGCGGGTCGTTGTGCAGTGGACGCTTCTACACCCAGAGGACGAGACGGTGCTGGCCCGCCATACAACCCGGCACGAGGAGTCGGGATGGTCCGTCACCAACTACTCGGCGCTCGTGTCCCGGCTGGGCACCTCCCTAGACGTGGTGGTGGACGACATCACGACGCGGCTCCAACAGATGGACCGGTCGTAGCCCCCACCCCCTAGCGGCTCGCCCGGTCGAGCCAGCCGGAGAGCCCGAAGTAGAAGGCCGGGTAGATGAAGGACACCCACAGCACCCAATCGCCCCCCCAGGCGGGCAGCTCGGGAAACGTGGGCAGCAGTGCCAGGAGAAGCCCCAGCCACGCAACGCCGCCCACAGTCACGACGGCGCGCCACGGCGACGGGGCCGCGTTGGGGTACACGAAGCGCACCGGAACCAGGGTGAGCACGGCGAGCACGAGTACAGCCCCCAGTGATACGTACGCCCCTGTGGCCCCAAACTCTACGGCGAGCAAGCCCACGTAGTACGCCACCACATTCCAGTACGACGGGAAGCCCAGGAAGAACCCCTCCCCGGATTGCTTCGCCGACGTATTGGCAAACCCAAAGAGGCTGGCCACCATGGCGAGCACCACCCAGAGCCCGTCCCACCCAGGCAGCCAGTCCATCCGCCAGACGAGGATGAGCGGAATGAACGTGAACGTGAGGTAGTCGACGATCAGGTCAATGGTTTTTCCGAGGATGCGGGATGCGTACAGCTTCACGTCCCACGCTCGTGCCAGGGGCCCGTCGGCCGCGTCGATGAACACCGCCAGCGTAAGCCACCCGAAGACCCATCGCGGATCCAGGTCGGCCTGGATGACCTCGGCCATGGCCAGAAAGGCAAACGCCACCCCCGACGCCGTGAAGAGATGGACGAGGTAGGCACGCGCCTTGCGCCCCAACCGGATTCGCTCGGATCGGTCTTTCAAATCACTGAGATCAGTGGATGCCATGTGCCTTGATCCTCTGCGACGCCCTGCCGGGGCCGCCGCGCCAACGCGGGAAGAATGATCATCTATCACCTTTCATACAGGCCAAGCCCCGTAGGTGTCCGGAAGCCCTAACCTAGTTTCTTTTCGTATGCCACGGTCTCCTTTTCGAAAAGGCTCCACTCCTGGGGCAACCGAAACAGGAAGTGACAAAATGATCCAATACCCTCACTTCTCTTTGAACACCAGCGTCAGCGGTACGCCCTCGAATCCAAATGCGTCCCGCAGCTTCCCCTCCAGATACCGCTTGTAGTCGGTTCGAATTCCCTCGGGATGGTTGGCGAAGAACGCAAACACGGGCGGGGCCTCGCGCACCTGCGTCGCGTAGGTGATGTTGACGAACGCCCCGCTGCTCGTGGTGGGCGGGTGCTTTTCCTTCATGGCCGCCTGTACCGCGTCGTTTAGGGCGCTCGTCTGGACGCGCTTCTCGCGCTCCTCCGCCACCTCCAGGGCCTTGTCCAGCAGTGCATACACCCGCTGCTTGGTGACGGCGGAGACGTACACGATGGGCACGTGGTCGAGTCGACCGAGATACTGCTTCAGGTACTTTGTGTACTGCTTCATCGTCCCGTCGTCCTTGGGCACGAGGTCCCACTTGTTGACGGCAATCACCATGCCCTTCTTGTGCTCATTGACCTGGTTGAGCACACTGAGGTCCTGCTTGTGCAGCTCCTCGGTGGCGTCAAGGACGAGCACGCACACATCGCCCGCCTTGATGGCCCGCTCGCTGCGGACGGTGGCGTAGAACTCCACCCCCTCCGTCTTAGAGCGCTTCCGCATCCCCGCCGTGTCCACGAGCATCAGCTCGCGGTCCTCGTACTGCACCAGCGACTGGACCGTGTCGCGCGTGGTGCCCGGCGTCTCGGTGACAATGGCGCGGTCGAAGCCGAGCGTGGCGTTGACGAGGGACGACTTGCCCACGTTGGGCTTTCCCACGAGGGAGATGCGCACGCGGTCCTCGTCCGCCGCCTCCTCCGTACCGGGCAGCCGGCCTACGAGCTCACGCATCATGTCGTCCACGCCCCGCTTGTTGGTGCTGCTCACGGGATAGATGTCTCCCAGGCCGAGCTGGTAGAACTCACTCGCCGCCCACTCTCGCTCCTGGTTGTCCGCCTTGTTGGCCACGACCATGACGGGCGCGTCCGCCTGGCGGAGCACATTCGCAATCTCCTGATCAACTTCGGTGATCCCCGTCGTCACGTCCACTACGAAGAGGATGACGTCGGCGTCTTCGAGCGCAATCTCGGCCTGCTCGCGGATGGCCCGCTCGTAGGGGTCGTCGGAGCGCGGGACGTAGCCCCCCGTATCGACGAGGGGGATGGTGTGCCCTTTCCACTCGGCCTCGCCGTAGACGCGGTCGCGCGTGACACCGGGCGTATCATCGACAATGGCCTGGCGCGAGCCGGTGAGGCGGTTGAAAAGGGTGGACTTGCCGACGTTCGGCCGTCCGACAATGGCAACGAGCACGGGGAACAGGTGGTGGGTAAGAGGTAGGGGGTGACGGGAGCGGGCTTACGACTGGAGGGAGCGCATGAGGGAGAGGAGCATTTTGCTTTCCGTAGTGGTCTTCTGGAGGAGTTCGTTTCGCATTTCTTCTGTCATGTACGACAGGCGCTCCGCGATAATGATTTGCGTCTCCACCTCCAGCAACGAGCTCCGGGCCTGCTCAAGGTAATACACGTATTCATCGCGCGAACTGTATCCCCAGCCCTCGGCAATATTCGATGGAATTGCCACCGCGGCCCGACGCAGTTGCGGGGTCAGTTCGTACTGCTCCTGATCAGGGAATTCGTCGGTGACCACATACACCCCCTCCACGAGCACAATCCCCCGCTGCCACACCTCCAGATCCCGATAGCTTTCAACAGAGCCGCGCCCCGACGTGAATGGCTCGCTGCATTGAAACAAGCAGCCGATCCCCTCTTCTCTCTTACCTCCTACCCCTTCCCCCAAGAAGTTAACGTCGTTCCTTCCAGTCCAGATACAGCGCCCGGGCGCACATGAAGGCCGACTCGGCGGTTTGCGTGGTAAACCAGTAGTTTACCCCCGCACCCACGGCGGCCCCGGCCAGCGGCACGGTCTGCCCCAGCTTGCGCTCCAGGAGCGTCTTTGCAATCTCGCGCGGGACGTGGCGGTTCTGGTCGCGGAAGGTGCCGGACACGCGCCCCGCGTAGTCGAGGTCGTCGGCAAACGCCGCCGCGGCCACGCTCACCTCGCGTAGCGCCTCGTTGCGCGCCTCGCGCCCGCCGGATGCCGCCACGTTGAAGATCGACAGCACGAGCGGCCGAAACATGGGCCCCTCCAGCGAAAAGCCGTAGCTGGCCGCGATCTGCTGAATGAGGCGCAGGTTGATAGTGAAGAGAAGCGGAATATCGGCGGCGACAAAGGCCGTGCCGGCGAGCCCGGTGCCGCCCCCGCCCAGCGCCGCGAGAATGGTATTCTGCCGGAAGCGGCTGCGGGCCAGATCGTCGAGGTCGGCAATGGGGCGGTTGCGGAGGTCCCGTACCGAGTCGGCCGGGATTCCTCGATCCTCGGCCGCCGCAAGAATGTCGTCCGCCTCGTGGGTCCACTCCGAGGCGTCGCTCAAGGTGGACAGAAACTGCTCGATGCGCTCCGTCACCTGGTCCATCCGGTCGGGCGAGACGACCTGTTCCACGGCCCAGTCCACCGGCCGCATCGCCCAGTCCATGGCCTGGGAGGCCACGGAGGCGTCGGCGTGCTGCCAGTCTTCGATCTCACGGCGAACGGCTTTTTCCTCGTCGGTCAGTCGCATGGGGGTAGGAAGAACACAAGAAAGGGGATCGACCGGAGGTCTAACGGGGAGCGCAGGCGAAAGATGCAGACGAACGCTTGGCTCAGCGGCCCACGCAAGACGCAGAGAAGAGACCGATTGTTACGCGCCCGGCGAGCGTACTACGCGCTTCCTTCTCCATTCCCCCGCACTCCCGTGCTTCCGACCACCACACCCGCGTCCCACTCCATCGCCCATCCCACGAGCGCGGCGAGCGCCAGCACGAGCGGAACTGGCGTGATGATCCACAGGATCGGCGCGAAGCCGCCCAGAAAATCCGGCCCCAGCGCCAGCACCGCCGGCCCGAT
>Ga0207414_1000066_pt1 | contig 48790 bp, 55 predicted proteins | sample PonA231FremontCA_2_FD_187269 | JGI IMG/M metagenome (GOLD analysis project Ga0207414, IMG submission 187269) | Marine sediment microbial community from Fremont, CA, USA - Pond A23 Sediment 1 (SPAdes) | ecosystem: Environmental > Aquatic > Marine > Unclassified | place: USA: Fremont, California...
CCCCACACCGATTCGAACGGTGTGCTGGCTTGGTAGTCTGCAAACCTGAAATTCCCAACCCAGCGGTGCGGTGCCGTGGGATTCCTCCGCGTTCACGCGCAGGAGGATGTCAACCCGGATACGAACGGTGACCGCGGGGTGCCTGTGCAAAGGTCAGGGGATTCATCGCAGTCGAAGATTGGCGTTCGGTCTGCGAACACGTCAGCGAAAACTCTAATTGCCTCTGGCGAACAGGGTGTATGCTGGATACGCACCCCGTATTCGGCAGGCACACCGGACTATCACTACTGGGAGGTCTCTCTGGGCTCACTGCCAAAGATGTCTCTCGCCACCTCTGCCTGTAGCTGCTGAACGTGGAACACACACCGTAGTCGTCCCGAACCGTTCTCTCGCCCTCAGGACGGACCGGACTCGCCCCCATGGTCCCGGCGGCGGTGCATCGTTCGCGCGGTCCACTCGATGACTGCCTCGTCCGTCTGGTTGTAGCCGACGAGTTCGGTCCGGATGTGACCCATCTCCGGGCGGCTCTCCGAAAGCCGCTTGTCGAGCACCTCGACTTCAACCCGGAGCGTGTCGCCGGGGTGGACTGGCTGGAGCCACCGCAGTTCGTCGAGCCCCTTTCCACCCATCGACGACTCGGGGTCGAGAAACCCCTCGACAAGCAGCCGCATGCACATCGAAGCGGTGTGCCACCCCGAGGCCGACAGCGACCCGAGCATTGACTCCGAAGCAGCGTCCTCGTCGAGGTGAAACGGCTGGGGGTCATAACGCTCGGCGAAACTCTTGATTTCCTCGGCCGTCACATCGTACTCGCCATCGATATCGTAGGTTCGACCGGTCTCGATATCCTCGAAGTAACGTGGCATCGATCTATTAATCGCCCGCACGAAACAAAAACCTGCAACACGTCGGGGGCCGTCCTCGGCTCCCTGCCGGCGTCAGATCAGTCTCGATTTGTTTCAGACGCCTCCTCGGTCTCGGGCCCTTCTCCGCCGCCAAGCGTCGCGGGATCGAACGGCCCCAACGCGTCGATCGCTGCCACGAGTTCCTCGATGGAATCCCCGTCGGTACCGACGATTTCGCCCGCCGGAGCGGCGTCGCCGCCGACCCGGATCGTCGGCAGCGGGACGTCGCTGAACCCCTCGATCACTACGATGTCGTGCTCCGAAGCGAGTCGCTCCAGCACCCGCCGGAGCGCCGCGGCCTCGCTCTCGGGCGCCCGGTCCGCCCCCTTGCCGCCGCGGGCGACCTCGAAGGTCAGAGACGGCGTGACGCCGACGACGCGGTCGGCGCCGGCGGTCCGGTGGCGGTGGGTGTCGGTTCCCGGGGTGTCCGGTTCGATGTCGTGATGTATCGACTTGATCGTCGCAACCCGGCGTTCTGCGAACGCCTCGCACAGCGACTCGACGAGCGTGGTCTTGCCCGTCCCACTCGAACCGGCGACGGCGACCACGATCGGGAGATCCGCCGCTGAATCCGCCTCTTCATCGGTTGTTTCTCCTGGATTAGTGGTCCTCGTTTGAGTGGTCCCCTCGCTGGACCCATCCCCGTCTGTTTTCGCTCCGTCTGTCGATCGTCCGTCGGTCACAGAGGGCTCTTCGAGCCGAATGGTACTAATCGTTCGCCCGCGTTACCGCGTTGCCCGCGCTGCCCGTAGTTACATTATCCTGTGGCTGCCGCCGATTAGGGCAGGTATATATACTCTCGGGAGCCATTCTGCCGCACTCTACGAGATTACATATACCTCCGGATGTCGGGGCTAGTTCGTGGTTCCGTTTGCGGCCGTCTCGGTTGCGGTGGTCGTGTTGGTCGTTGCCGTTTTGATTAGCTCGTTCGTCGATGTCACTCCAACGGAACTATGATCGTCGCTACCTCTCTCCACTCGAACCACACGGCCCGCTCAGCCAGCCGACGCGCCTCGCGCTCAGCGCCCCTTGAGCCCAGTTCCGGTTACTTGAGCGTATCGAGGTTATCCGTCCCACGGACAACGCGTAGTCTCTCGGTGGCCAACCTCTGTCAGCCCCCGACGGCCCGCATCCCGGCGTGATAAGCGTAGTAGTTGGCGAGCATGCGGTTGACGTAATCCACGGTCGCTGTGTAGCGTTCCAAGGACACTTATGAACCAGCTGTGGTGTGACAGAAAATAATAATTGCTTCCTGGCCGGTTTCTTTCTCAAATTTCTCGTTTGAGTTAATTTTTCTCTCAATCGTTGGATTATGGGTAAGAGATAGCCCCACATCCTGCACGGCACTACCTAACAGAAAACAGAGAAGACTGTTTCGCTGTCTTCACCAACTGGTACATAAATAGCCCCGCGGTTCGGCCAGTTGAGTTACGTCGGAGCTGGCACGCCGACGGCGGACGTGAGCACCCTGAACTGTCACGGGCCGCCCGATCCGCGCCAGGCGGTATCGCCCTCGCCGCCGCCGGACTTGTACGTCCCGCGTGCGGTGGCGATCTTCCGACCGTCGTCGTCCGTGACAGTGACCCCGACGGCGGCGACGTTGTCACCGTTTTTGAGGACCGTCGCCTCCGCGCGAAGGGTGCCGTCGGTCGCCGGGGCGAGGTAGTCGATCCGCATGTCGATCGTCGGGGTCACCGCCCCGTTCGCCGCGATGACGGCGGCACCGCCGACGGTGTCGGCCAGCGCGTACGCGACGCCGCCGTGGGCGATCATCCGGTCCGGGCTCGAAGAGTGCTCGCTCGACAGGTCAAGCTCCCCGACGGCGTGGCCCTCGCCGACCTCGCGCAACTCGATCCCCAGATGGTCGTTGAACGGCATCCGGTCGAACAGTTCGGCGACGTCCAGATCGGTCCCCATACGCCGGGTAGGCGTCCGAGAAGTCAAAACGCGTTCGGTTCCGGGGTCGGGGACGTGGGGCGGTGAGACGCCGGGCGGCCAGACGCAACTGACAACAGGCTCGCCCCCAACGCGTTGAATAATGTTCGACGAGATCATGCGAAAGTTCGAGGACAGCCCCAGCCAGCAGGCGGTGATCCGCTTGCTGCTTGAGCGGGGGTTCTCGGTCAACGACGAGGGGCGCGTCGTCTCCGGGGGCATCGAGATCCCGAACACCGGGATCGCCCGCGAGATCGGGGTCGACCGGCGGGTCGTCGACGCGACGACCGACGCGATCCTCGCGGACGACCAACTCCGGCGGATCTTTCAAAATATCTCTTCGATCGCCTCGCTCATGGACCTTGCACCGGTGTTGGACCTGACGGTCCTCACGGTAGAGGTCGTCGACGCCGACGAGTCCGGAATCGTCGCACGGGTGACGGGGCTGCTCGCGGAGAACGATGTCTCGATCCGCCAGACAATAAGCGAGGACCCGGAGTTCACCGATGATCCAGTTCTCTACGTCGTTACCGACGCGGAACTTGAGGGGGCGTTGATAACCGAAATCCGGGATCTACCGTTCGTCCGTCGGGTCTCCATCCAATAACTGCGGGAGCACGGCTGGCTGTGAGTTGGAAAAGGGGGTTGGAGTCGGCGCGCCCCCGATTCAAGCCGCTTTCAGGTGCGGTTCGGGTCGGAGCCGCCGTCCGTCGTCTTCGCTTCCGGCGGCGAGTGGCCCTCGACCGCCTCGGCGATGTCGGTCTCCTTTGGGGTGTCGACGTGCCAGCGGTCGACCGACGCCTCGTAGTCGGCGAGTTTGTTCGAGACGCGGATCTTTAGGTCGTCGTCGTTGACGTTGATCTCGAAGACGTACTCCCCGGCGTCGGCGCGGTTGAGGTTCGCGCTGATGAGTTGATTGTCGAAGTAGTACGGCGACATCTGCGTCATAACGTTCTCGTAGACGCCGCCCTCGACCTTTCGAAGCGCTTTGCGGGTGGCTGAGTCGGCGGCCCGCGCCACGTAATTTATCGATTTGCGCCACTCGTTGACCGCCTCGGTAGGCTCCTCAAGTTGCTCGTAGGAGTCGGTCAGCTTCTCGCTGGCCGTCTTGAGGTCCTCGTCCGGGGCCTTGCCGGCCTTTTCGCCCTCGCCCTCGCCGACGCTGGCCTGTTCTGCGGTCTTTTTGCTAACGTCCTCGCCGAGGCGCTCGTCCGCCTTCGGTCGCCACTCGTCCCATTCCTCAAGGGCCTCTTTGTCGACCACCTCGGACCCGTTACGGAGGTCCTTCAGCGCGCGGGTAATCCGCTCGCCGTGTTCGACGATTTCGCCCCAGGTTCCCCGGAGTTTGAACCCCGAGACGCTCTCCTCGACGTCCATGCTACCTCCCGTAACGTGTCGAACAACTTTATACCATCGGCTCCGGGGCACGGCGGGGCTTTAAGCCGGCGGCGGACCCTATACCGCTATGCCAATTGAGGACCGTGGTGACGCTCACGTCATCACACATGCGCTGGCGAAGCACACTCTCTCGGAACTCAGGTCAAGCGACACCGACCAGGTGTCGTTCCGAAACGGCTTGATCGAACTCGGCCGCCTCTGCGGGTTCGAGATCATCGACGGGATGATGGATACTGAATACGTCTCGATCACGACTCCGTTGGCCGAGACGACCGGCGAGGTCGTCAAAGGGTTAGAGAACGTCGTCATCGTGAACGTCCTGCGGGCGGCGACGCCGTTTGTCGAGGGACTCGTCGAAGCGTTCCCGCGCGCCCGGCAGGGTGTTATCTCGGCTGGCCGCGACGAGACTGCCGGAATGGACGAGGACGGGACGTTCCCAATTACGGTCGATTACGTCAAACTGCCGGACATCGACGAGGAAGACACGGTCATCGTCGCGGACCCGATGCTTGCGACGGGGAGCACGATGGTCGCAGTTATAGAGGAAGTACTCGAAACCGGCAACCCGGAGCGCCTCGTCGTCCTCTCGGCGGTCAGTGCCCCGCCAGGGCTCGTCCGTGTCGAAGAGTCGTTCCCGGAGGCCGACATCCTGACGGTCAGCATCGACGAACGGCTCGACGAAGACGGCTACATCGTCCCGGGCGTCGGCGACGCGGGCGACCGGGCGTTCGGGACGTGACCGCATAACAACCCCTTCCTTTCGTCTGGAACCGGCTTCCCCGTGGTGATTTGTTTCCGTCCGAAACGTCAGACGGACGGCAGACCCGGTGGCCACCGGAATCGAACGTCTCAGTTAAAGCCGACACGACGTGTATCGTTTCGAGCGTTCGAACCGCCCCCGATGCCCGTCAGCGGTCGTCGACATCGATCCGGTCGCTGGTCGCGCTTCGAAGCCGATCAAGGAGGCCCTCGGCCGCCGCGACGGGAACCGATACGTCGAAACTGACCCGTGCTCCGTAGTCGGCCTCGAATGTCGCGTCCTCGCTCTCGAGGATTCCCCGAACCGTCCCGGAGTCGTCGTAGCCGACGATCGCCCGGAACCGCATCTGTGGCCGGCGGCGGATCGTCTCGGCCGCATTGAGGGCGTCCTTCGTCGCCTTGGAGTAGGCCCGGACCAACCCGCCGACGCCGAGTTCGGTTCCCCCGAAGTACCGTGTGACGACAACACAGACGTTCTCGAGGTCTCGACCCGCCAACACCGACAGCATCGGTTTGCCGGCGCTGCCGGAGGGTTCGCCGTCATCGGAGGCGTATTCCCTGAACGGGTCCGCCCGCACGCGGTAGGCGGGTACATTATGGGTCGCGTCGGCGTATTCGTCGCGGATCAAATCGACAAACGACTCGGCGGACTCGATGGTCTCCACCGGGGCCGCGTGGCCGATAAACTCCGAGCCTTGGACGGTAAAGTGCGACGTTGCCTGCCCGGCGATCGTCGCGTACGCGTCCGCGGTAGTATCGTCGCCAGCGCCCCCTCCGGCGTCCGTGTCTGGCACGGGCGTCGCTCGGAACGGACAGGATATACCGCTTTCGTCGCCGGACTCGTGACCGGCGAGCCGCGTCCGACGGGTATTTATATGGCCGCGAAGAAGAGCGGCCGTCAATGGAAGCAGCGACGGCCGCGACCTTTCTGGCTGCCGGCGGGGCGAGTCTCTTTATGGCCTGGGCGATCGGTGCCGGATCGTCGGGGTCGACCCCCTTCGCTCCGGCCGTCGGCGCGAACGCGATCTCGGTCATGCGTGCCGGGTTCTTCGTCGGAATTCTCGGGCTACTCGGCGCGACACTGCAGGGCGCGAACGTCACCGAGGCGGTCGGACGCGACCTCGTCGTCGGGACGACCCTCTCGCCGGTCGCCGCCATCGTCGCGCTCTCGATCGCGGCTGGACTGGTCGCCTTCGGGGTGTTCACCGGCTACCCGATCGCGACCGCCTTCACCGTCACCGGGGCCGTCGTCGGCGCGGGGTTGGCGATGGGTGGCGGGCCGGCGTGGGCAAAGTACTACGAGATCGTGGCTGTCTGGACGATGACGCCGTTCGTCGGCGGCGGCATCGCCTACGGCACCGCAAAACTGCTCCGGCGCGAGTCCGTGCCCGACGGCGTCGCCACCCCGGCCCTCGCCGCACTCGTGGGGGCGATTCTCGCGAACGTGGAGTTCGTGTTGCTCGGGCCGCCGGGCGTCGCCCAGAGCCTCGCCGGGACGGTCTCCGCCGGGACGCCCGGCCGGATTGCTGTCACCGTCGCCGTTGCGACCGCCGTCGCCGGGGCGATGGGGCTGGACATGCGGAACGACACCTCGGCCGGCCAGCGGCACTTCCTGTTGGCGTTGGGCGGCCTCGTCGCCTTCTCGGCCGGTGGCAGCCAGGTTGGCCTCGCCCTCGGGCCGCTATTGCCGCTGTTCGATACGGCCGGTATCGCGATCCCGCTCATCGCGTTGTTGTTCGGCGGCGGCCTCGGCCTGCTGGCCGGTTCGTGGACGGCTGCCCCCCGGATGATCAAGGCGATCGCACTGGACTACTCCTCGCTGGGGCCGCGTCGCTCGATCGCGGCGCTGATCCCCTCGTTCGCCATCGCCCAGACCGCGATCCTGCTCGGCGTGCCGATCTCGTTCAACGAGATCATCGTCTCGGCGGTCATCGGTGCCGGAGCGGCCGCCGGAACCGGCGGCGTCAGCGGTCGCAAGATGGGGTACACCGTTCTGGCGTGGGTCGCGTCGCTGCTCGGGGCGGGGGTACTGAGCTTCGGGCTGTATACCGGCGTGACCGCGCTCCTCTGAGAGTCGTTACTCGATGGGAGCGTCCTCAGACTCGGCCTCCGGTTCGGCGTCGGAGCGGGTCCGATCGTATTCGTCGGTTCGGACTATCCGGGCCTTCAGTATCCGGGTATTCTCGACGCGCTCGACGTGGATTTCGAGCCCGTCGTACTCGATGCGCTCGCCCTCCTCGACGAGGCGACCCGCTCGGTTGAAAACGAACCCAGCGATGGTCTCGAACTCCTCGCCCTCCGGGATGTCGATATCGAGCGCCTCGTTGACCTCGTCGATGTTGAGTTCTCCCTTGACGATCACCTCGTTGTCGCTGACGAACTCGATCGGCTCCTCCTCGCCGGCCTGAAGTATCTCTCCGACGATTTCCTCGGTGACGTCCTCCATGGTGACGAGCCCCTCCGTCGTCCCGAACTCGTCGATGACAACGACCATCCGCATCCGCTGTTCGCGCATCTCGGCGAGCAACTCGTCGACGTTCTTCGACTCGGGGACGTGGAGCGTCTCCTCGATCAGGTCCTCGAGGCTGATGTCGTCCCGTTCGCCGTAGGTGGAATCGCGAATCAGATCGGAGATGTGAACGATCCCGAGGACGTTGTCGAGGCTTTCATCGTACACCGGGAGTCTCGTGTGTCCCGACTGGACGCACTCTTGAATCGCCTCGTCGACGGTTGCGTTCTTCGGGACGGCGTCCATGTCCAGCCGCGGGGTCATCACCTCCTTTGCGATGGTGTTCGTGAACCGGAAGATCCGCTGGAGCATCTCGCGCTCGTCCTCCTCTAAGACCCCGGCGCGCTCGCCGGTTTCGATGATATCGCGGATCTCCTCGCGGGTGACGTACGTGGATTCGATCTCGCCCCGTCCGCCGGTGATCCGGTTGACCTGCCGGGTCAGATAATCAAACGTGACGATCAGCGGGAGCAGAAGGTACTCCGAGTACTTCAGCGGCCGGGCGATGCGAAGCGCCCACGATTCGGTGTTCTCGACGGCGTAGGACTTCGGTGCGCTCTCGCCGAAGAGTAACACGAGCGCCGTGATCCCGAACGTAGACGCGAAAACCGCCTGTCCCTGCGTGAGGAAGTACGTTGCCAACAGTCCTGTCGTCAGCGACGACATCGCGATGTTGACGATATTGTTGCCGACGAGGATAGTGACGAGCAGGCGATGGGGGTCGTCCTTCAGCCGTTTTAGCGTCTCTGCACCGGGCATGTTGTCTGACACCATCGCGTCGACGCGATGTGGCGGCAACGAGAACATCGCGATCTCAGACGATGAAAAGAACGCTGAAAAACCCAACAGGAGGAGAATGACGCCCCCACCGAGGATCGCCACCGTCGTGTCGCTGAACGGGAGTTCACCGGCGCCGGAGCCGATCTGTATTATAACGGCGGCGTTCCACGTGAGAGAGCCCATATAGACGTACGGGTTTGATGCGGGGTGTGATTAAGGCTTGCCATGGGGGGCGAACGCGGCCACAGTCCTGCCCCGAACCGGCGGCCAGACACGGGTGTCGGCGGGTTGTGCCCTCGATCGGCGATACACTTAGACGAGTGCCGGCCGAACGGGTATACATGACCGACTCCGAGACAGCGATTACGCTGTATCGACTACAGGCGTGCCCGTTCTGTGAGCGCGTCGTCCGCGTGTTGAACGACCTCGAGATCCCGTACCGATCGCGGTTCGTCGAGGCGCGTCACTCCCGGCGCGACGCGGTCAAGCGGCTCACCGGCTCCCGGACGGTCCCCGCGATCGTCGACGACCGAACGGGCGTCACGATGACCGAGAGCGCGAATATCGTGCGGTACATCGAAACCACGTACGGCGAGGACGGCCCCGAACCGGAACCGACACCGATGAACGCTCCGGTGGGCGGTGATGCCGAATGAACCTCGAGTTCGATGTGACCGACCTCGGCCACGCCGACCACCCCGAGATCGGCGAGACGGCGCCCGACTTCACGCGCCCGCTCGTCGATCATGAGTACTGGGAAGACGCCTCGCTGTCGGAACTGACCGCGACAGGCCCCGTTGTCCTCGTGTTCCACCCGATGGACGGCGATTTCCCGTCGACGTACATCTGGCAGGAGATCCGCGACCGGGGCTGGGACGAGTACGACGCCGACATCGTCGGGGTCTCGATCTCGACGCCGTACGAGCACGCTAGATTCCTCGAGGAGTGGGACCTCGAGGGCTTCCGGCTGTTTTCCGATCCCGCCAACGGCGTCGGCGAAGCGTACGGCATCGACCACGAACTCGACGGAATGGCCGGAATCGAGGAACCCCGGCCCGCCGTCTTCGTCCTCGACGCCGACCGGACGATCAAGACAGGCTGGGTCGCGACCGAGTGGCCCGAGTTCCCGCCGTACGACGAGATCGAGGCTGCGATCGAGGAGCTGTGAGCGATCCAGATCTCACCGACGCGGTGGCGGCGCTCCGTCGCGGCGATCTCGTCGTCTACCCGACAGAGACGGTGTACGGCCTCGGGGCCGACGCACTGGACCCGGAAGCGGTCGAACGGGTCTTCGAGGCGAAGGGGCGGTCGCGACGAAACCCCGTCTCGATGGCGGTACCGGAGCTGGCCGCGGCCGCCGATTACACCCGGATGGCGGAGCGCGAGCGGCGCTTCTGCGAGCGGTTCCTCCCCGCCCCGGTGACAGTGCTCGTCGAGCGGACCGACCGTATCCCCGATATCCTCGTCGACGGGGGCGATCGTGTCGGGATCCGGATCCCGGATCACGATCTCGCCCGCACGCTCGCCCGCCGAACGGGGCCGATCACAGCGACTAGCGCGAACCGCTCCGGCGAATCGAGCGCTCGCCGTGTCGACGAGGTCGACGCCACGATCCGAAATCAAGCAACGGTACTCGACGGCGGTGAGACGCCCGGCACCGAGAGCACTGTGGTCGACGTTTCGACCGGCCGGATCGTCCGCCGGGGCGAACTCGTCGGCGAGATCGAGGCGTGGCTGGCCGAGCACTCAACGCGATAGTCGCGATCTGAGCGACCGGGTCCGCGTCCCGCATTCCCCGCGATAGTCGCAGCTCTCACACCGGGCGTCGTTCCGGAGCCGCGGGGGCGGCCCGTCGATGGACTCGGCCGTCCGGAGGGCCGTCCGATAGGTTGCCTTCCGGCGCGTGGTCATTCGGACTGTGCGAACGACCCCGTGGGCCGGGTACTCGAGATAGGCCCGTTCGACCGGCGTTTCGAGTTCCCACGCGAGTGCCTTTGCCGCGGCTGTCGCCCGGACGCCCTGTGGCTCCCAGACGCCCTGCTCCGGTGGCTCCCCGGGCGAGACGATGACCGGCACCGGGGGATCGTCGAGGCGTTTGTGCGCGATACCGTGGGCGTCCTTACCACGGAGAAAGACCTGCGTCTCCGGCGGATCAGCGAGTTCCGCCCACCGATCGAGGCGCGCCTTCGCACACCCGAGCGCCGAGCGGTACGCAGTCGGCGTGGTCGCGATCGGTTCCTCACGGAGGTCGGTGTCGGGATGGAGTAACTCCTCATATCGAAAGGCGAGGCTCTGAATCGACGTGACCGACTCCGGCGGATCGTAGTCGTCGTGTGTCCGTCTGTAGTAGAGTTTTCGCGGGCAGTACGCCGCCGTCGCGAGGTCGGTGAACGCTTGCATAGGGGGCCTGGTCCCGTATTGGTATATAAATGTTCGTTGGGACGCCGAGCGGAACGGTCAGCCGACGCGCTCGGGTCTGATGCTGTGATGTGGTTGAGCTTGATCAAACCGAGTTCGGTCGGACCGAGTTCGTTCGGATCGCGGGATCACCGGAACGGGTGATTGAACGTTGGTTTAGAATCTAATTTAAGCTACAATAAAATATTATATATGTGTATTAGTGAAAACGTAGTATTTTGAACCGGATGGCAATTGCTACCAATTAATGGTGGTCCTTTCTATGGATTTATAAGGCTGATGGGCGTGGATGCGGTTGGGTTCGCTCATGACACAAGTAATATGGATCGTGGCGGCGGTACTGGTGACGTTCTCGGTGGGATACGTCGGGTACTCTCGGTATCTCGCCCAGTTCGTCGATCTCAAGAAGGATCGAGAAACACCAGCACACAAGTATGAGGACGGACAGGAGTACGTCCCCTCTAAAAAACCGGTGCTGCTCGGGCATCACTTCTCGAGCATTGCCGGCGGGGCGCCGATCGTCGGGCCGATAACAGCCGGCGCCGTCTGGGGGTGGTTTCCCGCGTTGCTCTGGATCGCGATCGGGAACCCGCTCATGGGCTCCGTCCACGACTTCGTCTCGCTGTCGGGCTCACTCCGACACGAGGGCAAGTCGATCGGGTACATAATTGGTCAGTACGTCGGCGAGGGCGGCAAGAAGATGCTGCTTTGGTTCGCCTTCCTGACGATTATCCTTGTCGTCGCCGTGTTCGCGCTGGTCGTCGGGATCGTATTTAATGCATTCCCGCAGGTCGTGACCGCATCGTCCATCTATGTCGCCCTGGCGCTCGTCTTCGGGGTATACCTCTACCAACTCAACGGGCCGTTCATTCCAGGGACAATCGTGTTCGTTGCTGGCATCTTCGCCGCAGTCTGGGTCGGACTGCAGTACCCGCTGGCGCTGTTCGAACTCGCCGGCGACGCGGCACACGACCCCGGGACGATTGTTCTGTTGAGCGGGACCGGCTCGTGGGTGCCCGGCGCGGCCGCACTCGGCGGCAACACCGCAGCGTGGATTCCAATTGTTATGATCTACGGCGCAATCGCGAGCGCGCTCCCAGTGTGGGTGTTGCTCCAGCCGCGTGACTACCTCTCGTCGTTCCTGCTGTACACGGGCGTCGGCGGCGCGGCGCTGGCGATCGTCGTTGGGACGCTCCTTGGAACGTCTGCCGAGCCGCTCGTCATTGACTCCTCGATCGGCGCGTTCGAGGGCTTTTGGGGCGTCGAGGGCGTCTTCTTACCGTTGTTCCCAATGCTGTTCATCACGATTGCCTGCGGGACGATCAGCGGCTTCCACTCGCTGGTTTCATCCGGGACAACGGCCAAACAGCTTAACAAGGAGACCGACGCTCGCCTGATCGGCTACGGCGGCATGCTGGGCGAGGGACTGCTTGCGGCGGTCGCGCTGTCGACGCTTGCGGTCGCCGGGTTGACCAGCGGCGGCGGTATCGGGCGAGCACTCCCGAATTTCGCCTCCGGCGGCGGCGCTATCTTGACGAGTTTCGGCATCCCCGAGGCGGTCGGGTCGGTGTTCATGGCGCTCGTGCTCGTGAGCTTCCTGCTCACGTCGACTGACACGGCCGTCCGGCTCGGACGGTATATGATGGAGGAGATCGTCGGCACAACACCCGGTCGGACCGACACCGGACTGAGCGCGGATATCGGGTCGGTCGCCCGCGGCCGATACACCAACCCCCTCATCCAGATCATCCCGGCGTACCTGATGGTCATCTCCGGCCAGTGGGTCGTCCTGTGGGGGCTGTTCGGCGGCGCGAACCAACTGCTCGCGGCGCTCGCGCTCCTGACGGCCACGGTCTGGCTGGCCAACTGGGACGACACGAAGCAACTCGTCTCCACCGGCGTTCCGATGGCCATAATGGTGGTAATCACCGTGTTGGGCCTCTCATGGCTGGCCTTCTACGAGAACATCTTCTTGAATCTCATTCAGGGGCAGGCCGAAACGACCGGCGCGGCGATTTCATCCGCCGTTCAGGCGACACTCGCGATCGTCCTGATAGCTCTCGCGCTCGCGTTGGTTCGACTCGGCTATCAGAGCATCACCGAAGCGCGCGGCGGCCCCGAGACGCCCGCAGCCGAACCGGGCGACGACTAAACACGCCGGCGCCGCTTGCGGGTCGCTTTTTTTCTACTCACCGCCAGAAGCGTCTCGCAAACCGCGAGAGGAGCCCTTCATCTCGCTCGGAGGCGTCCTCCCAGAGCCGAAACGCCTCCGCGACATCGGCGGCCTCGCTCGCAACGAGTCGTTCCTCGTCGGGGACGACGACGACGAGGTTCACGTCGTAGTGGCCGTAGTAGCCGAGCTTCAACAGTTCGCGCTCGCGAAAGCCCGAGACGAACCCGGCGACGTCCTCGGGCAGTTCCGCACAAACGAGCACGAACGAAACATCCGTCCCAAAGTGTTCCTCGTCGGCGACGATCCGCTCGTCGGCGATGTCATGTCCCACTCCGACCAGACGGCGCAGCTCTGCGACGGTCGGGTGTCGCTCCCGACGGACGAAGAGGTACTCCTCGGCCTCGTGGTCAGCGTAGCTCAACGCCGGGTGGAAGAACTGCTTTTGATTGAGAACGCGCATTTCGCCGTACATATCCCAGCGCTCGCCGCGGACCTGCTGGTCGCGTTCGAGATCGTAGTTGTACATCAATCGGTCGCTGACTCGGTCGAGGTACTCGTCCTCCCAATTCGGGACGGCTTCGCGGATCTCTTTCGGGAGGTTCGCCGCGGCCTCGGCGGCGGCGCGTTCGGAGTCGTAGCCCCCGGCCGACGACTCGTCGTCGACACCCCTGGGGTCGTTGTTCCCGCTCGCGTTCCCCTCGGCGGTATCGCTTCCGTCTACGTCGCTCATCGGTTTCGTCCGCGGCGGGCGGGCACCCCGGATGCGGTTCGGTCAGTCATACACCGCGGTAGGACGGCGACCCGCAAATAGCCGTCGGCAACCTTGCGGCGGTTTCGCTCCAGCGTGTGTGCGCAAACGGCGCACAATCGTGGGGGAATTTAAATATGTCGTTGCCATACTGCAGGCTATGACCAGCGACAAGAGCGAGGCCTGTGGACGGTGTTCGATGACGACCGTCGTCGACGCCGTCGACGAGGGCGAACACGACCCCTTCGGTGAGGAGCGGATCGAAATCGACGAATCCGAGTTCCGCCGCGTCTCGCCGGCTGTCTGGCTGTCCGGGATCGGCCGCCGTCTGAACGACGCCGTCCAGCGGCTCACGTACGGCCGGTAGCCAGCACGCCTTCCGGTTTCTCGTCTTTCGTCCCTCGAATCAACTGTACGTAATGAGATACGTCAGCGAAAAGAGGACGATCGTCGCGGTGGCGACATTTATAAGTGACAGTTCGGCCGCGTCCAGCATCGACAGCCCCCAGACGACCGTCGCCCCGAACGAGGCCGACAGCGCCACGTTCAATACGAACAACACCCGGGGGTCGCCCCGCGACCCGGATACCCCGGCGTCGAACCCGTCCGCCTCGCCGTTATCCATACCGCCCTCTGCGGCGGAGTCTTTATTTTTCTGTCGACCGACTTACCGGTATGTCCCTCCCGAACCGGCGTGGCACCCCGGTCGATCCAGTCCCGTTCGTCGTCATCAGCGGGTTGGCGTTCATGTTGTTGTTCTCCTTTGGCCCACTCTACGGGCTGGCGTTCGGGCTCTCGCTCCCGACCGCACTCGCTACCTCGGGGATCGTATTCCTCGCCGTAGCCGGCCTTGCATTCTACCGACAGGTGTGGAACGCCCGGCCGCCCGGAGAGATATCGGTCCAGATGCGCGCCGAACAACTGCTCTACGGGGCGCTTGCGTTCGCCGTCATCGTCGTGGCAGCGACCCTCCCGCTGGTGCTTTGATCCGCGTCAGCCGGCAGCCGCGGGCCGGCGTCTTGGCGGCCGATTTATATACCGACCGACACAACGCGGCCGTATGCGCGAGGTTGAGCGATCCCGCTTCGTCTCGACGCGGCCCCACGAACTCCAGGCGTCGCTCGACCCCGCCCGGATCGTCGACTACGAGGGGAGTTTTTCAGTCGAATCCGTGACCGAGGCGGACGCCGGAACGCTTCTCACCGTCTCCGGCCCGGGACTGGCATTCGAATTACGCTTCGAACCCATCGAGAATGGCTTCTACTACACCCAGGCCGGCGAGGCCGGGCCGTTCGAGTCGATGGAGACATGGCTCACCGTCGCCCCTGAGGACGAGGGCTCGCGTGTCTCGATGCGCTCTGCGGTGTCGCTCGGTGTGCCGCTGCCGTTCGCCGACCGGATCGCCGCCTGGAAGCGCGCCGGCGAACTGGAGCGGGCGCTCGATCGGCTGGCTTCGGAGGGATAACGTGGTGTGGTCGACGGCAGCTGGTGTGCGTTAGCCGTACACACCCACGAAGGCGTTGTATTGACCGGGGCAAAGTCGTGGGTATGGGACTCATCGACAGCGTGAAGGAAGCGTTCGCGTCGCCCACCCCCAAGAGCCGTCCGGACGACGGCTCGAAGGGGGCGTACTGGTGTGACGACTGCAGCATCCGTATCCGGGACATCGAACTCGACGTCGAACCAGGTGAGACAGTTACGTGTCCGGACTGTGATGAGGAAATGCGATTCGAACGCTCCTCGGGACGGGACTGTGCCTGCTGACCCTGTGAACGTTATTCTCTGAGAACCGTTTCTGCGCCCGCTTCGTCGGGAAAGGCCTCCTCAGCCGCCGAAACGTCGCTGCCGGGATCGACCAGCGCGTCGTCGAGTGCCGCCTCGAGTGCCGCCCGGTCGTAGTCCGTCCCGATAAAGACCAACTCGACGCGCCGGTCGCCGTGTTCGTCGTCCCACGGGAGATCCGGTCGGTTCGAACGGTACATCTCCCGCTCGACCTCGGGGAGCGAGGCGATCCACGGTCCCTGCGCTGTCGCGCGCACCGACGGCCCGGCGACGCTCACCGTGATCCGAAGGTCGTTGCCGGCGATCCAGACTGTTCCCTTCGCCCGGACGACCGAGGGTGGCAACTCCCGAAACACTGCCGCGACGCGCTCGGGATGGAACGGCCGCCGTCGCCGGTACGTGAACGAAGTGACGCCGTAGACCTCGTCCGGGTGGGCGTGAGCGTGCCCGTCTTTGCCGTGGTCGCTGTGTCTGTCGTCGCCGTGGCTGACGCGATCGGCTCCCTCCCCGTCTCTCTCGTCCTCTAGCAGGCGCTTCCAGGCCGGTAGCGACTGCATCCGGTCACGGTCGAAGGCTCCGGTCCCGAGCACCCAATCGGGGTCGATCGCTGAGAACTCGGTCGGAACCGTCTCAGCATCGGGCTGGAGTCCAGAGACGAGTTCGCGAGCGCGATCGAACTCGGCCTCGCTACAGCGGTCGGACTTGTTCAACAATACTACGTTCGCGGTCTCGACCTGCTCGACGAGGAGATCCGAGAGGGGCCGGTCGCCGGGGTCGCCGCGGCGCTCAACGTCGCCGCCGGAGAACGTCTCGAGGAAGTATGGGGTGTCGAGCACGCAGACGAGACAGTCGACGTCGTAGCGCGCGGCGACGCGCGATTCGGTCGTGAACAGCCGGGCGATGGGCGCGGGTTCGGAGATGCCCGACGCCTCCACGACGAGATGCTCGAAGGAGCGATCCCTGGCGAGTCGGACGACGGCTGTTTCGAGGTCGTCCTGTAGCTCACAGCAGATACACCCGTTCGAGAGTTCGGCGACGCCGTCGTCGACGTCCAGTTCAGAGCCCTCCGCGACGAGTTCCGCGTCGACGTTGACCTCGCCCATGTCGTTGACGAGGACGGCGAGACGGCGATCGGCCTCGGCTAGCAGGTGGTTCAGAAGCGTCGTCTTACCGGCCCCGAGGCTGCCCGAAAGGATCGTCACCGGAATTGTGTCGCTACCCGTCTCCATACCGGGGCGACGCGGTCCGGACTCTTGAAACCGCGGGCCGACGACGACCGAGCCGCACGACCGACGGCATTGATCGCGACCGCCCACGCCCGCGACAGGTATTTGCCCCCGGCGGGACTGCATTGTGATGAATGACGCTCGCCGATCGGATCGACTCGTTCCGACGGACGCTCGAGGAGTGGCTTCGAGGGCTCTACCACGGAATGGTGACACACGCGGCCTACGAGAAGATAGAAAAGGAGGCCGAGGACGCCGAGGACGCGTTCATCCTCGCGTGCTTTCCCGACGCCTTTGGAATCCCCTCGCCCGTCTCCTACTACACCGCCGAGTTGCTGCCCTACCTCGAAAGCGAGTTCGAAGCCTGGGAGCGGCGGCTGTGGGATCGAGAGTCCTACATCGAGCGGAAGGGCCAGCAGTATCACTTCTGATGCTCGGAGCACATGACTGATGATCAACACGCTACTGCCGACGAGCCGGGGACACGACGGATGATCCATGCGCGCGCCCGAGGGAGGTGGTGACTGTGGAACAGTTCGTCTTCTTCGGCGGCAAGGGTGGTGTCGGCAAGACGACCGTCTCCTGTGCGTACGCGGTCCAGTCGGCGCGGGACGGCCACCGGACGCTCGTCGTCTCGACGGATCCCGCCCACTCCGTGACAGATGTATTCGACCAGTCGTTCGACGACGATGCGACCCCGGTTGCGGGGGTCGAGAATCTCGAGGCGATGCAGATCGACCCCGAAAAAGAGGTGACGCGGCATCTCGACGAGATCAGACAGGATCTCTCCGAACAGGTGTCGGCGGCGATGGTCAACGAGATCAACCGCCAACTCGAGATGGCACACGACACGCCCGGGGCGTACGAGTCGGCGCTCTTCGATCGATTCATCGATGTGATGCGCTCGGCGGAGCCCTACGACCGGGTCGTCTTCGACACCTCACCGACGGGGAGTACCCTCCGACTGCTCGGCCTCCCGGAACTACTTGAGGGGTGGATCGACCGGCTGATGTACAAACGCCGGACGAGTATCGACCTCTTTGAAAAGGCCGCGATCGGCAACAACGAGCCGAGGCGGGTAATGGACGGCGACCCCGTCCTCGCCCGGTTACAGGAGCGAAAGGAGTTCTTCGAGTTTGCCGGATCGACCCTCCGGGAGGACGCGGCCTTCTTTCTCGTATTGAACCCCGACGAGTTGTCGTTGAACGAGACCGAACGCGCAGTCGAGGCGATGACCGAATCGGGGCTCTCCGTCAGGGGGTTGGTCGCGAACCGCCTGACGCCGTCGCCCGACGACGACGAGGACGGACGGGGAGCGCGCTATCTGAGAGAGCGCGTCGCGACCGAGGAAAATCGGCTCCGCCGCGTCCGCGAGGACTTTGAGACGCCGCTCGTTGCCGAGATCGAGACCAAAACATCGGAGATAAAAGGCGACCTCCTCGTCGAGGTCGCTCGAGCGCTCGATATCGAGACGGCGCTCGATAACGCTGAGCCCGCCTGAACTCCCTGCGGGCGTCTACGCCCCGCTCTGCCCATCCTGTCCCGTCTCTCGCTCATCCCGTTTTTGAAGATATCGTAACACGCCTTGGAGGTTCATCCTGATCTCGCTGGCCGCGCTCTGTTCGCCCCACACGTCCGGCGTGTCGGCGCGCTCGAGAAAGTATTCGACCATCGCGTCCTCGTCGTCGAACTCGGCCCGCGCTGTCTCGACCGCCTCGACCCAGCGCTCCGTCACCTCGACGTACTCATCGATCCGCCCCGCCGCCGACTCCGGCCCAAAGTGGCCATAACAGATCGTTTCCGGGGCCAGCTCCCCTATCATTCGTGCGTCTTCGATGACCGTCTCGAGGTCGAATCCCGGCGGCGGCGACGTCTCGATCACCCGATCCAGTTGGGGCACGTAGATACCGGCCGCGTCGGCGGCGAAGATCGCGTCGGCGTCGGCATCGTGGAAGATCGCCTGGTGGAAGGCGTGTCCGGGGGCGTGATAGACATCGAGTGTTCGGTCGCCGAGATCGACCGTGTCACCGCCCTCGAGCGCCGTGATCCGCGCCTCGGGGATCGGTTCGGGTTTGGTGTAATGCTCGATCCGGTCTCCGACGGCCGCCTTCGTCCCCGCCCAGAGGCGGCCCGGATCGACGAGGTAGTCGACACCGGCCTCGTGGACAAGTACTTCGGCGTCCGTCTCCTCGGCGAGCACCCAGGACCCGCCGGCGTGGTCCAAGTGGACGTGCGTCGGGATGATGTACGCCAGTTCGTCGCGGCCGATCCCGAGCGCATCGAGTGCGTCGAGGATACACTCGTAGTTGGTCCCGAGGCCGGTGTCGATCACCGCCGGCCGTTCCGCGTCGTATATATAAACGGAGCCGGACTCAGGTAGGCCGTACAGCCCGACGTCGACGTAGTAACAGTCGGGAATAGACGCCACTGAGTACACGTCACCTATGGCCATACCTGACGTTTCGCCGTCCGGTATTAAAGCCACTCGCTATGTGGGCGACCACGAGCCGATCCCGCGTGACCGATACGATTTTCAGCCGCCGCGGCGAACCGCCGCTAAATGTTATCTAGGCAGTTCGTCCGTAAGAACCCCGACGAGATCCGACGCGCGCTCGAAACAAAGGGCGTCGACGTCGATCTCGATCGGATCCTCGAGGTCGACGAGGAGTGGCGCGAACTCAAGGCAACTGGCGACGACCTCAGGCGGCAGCGAAACGAGATCTCGAGCGAGATCGGCGGACTCAAGCGCGAAGGCAAGGAGGAGGCGGCCGAGGCGGCGATCGAACGCTCTAGCGAACTGAAAGAGGAACTGGAGGCCGTCGAATCTCGCGCCGAAGAACTTGAGGCCGAACTCGAAGCCACTCTGCTTGAGCTCCCGAACCCGCCGCACCCCGACGCTCCCGTCGGCGAGGATGAGTCCGACAACGTTGAGGCCGAGCGCTGGGGGTTCGGCGACCGACGGACGCTTCCGGACCCGGTCGTCCCCCACTACGACATCGGCGAGGAACTCGGCATTCTTGATTTCGACCGGGGGGCGAAAGTCTCCGGCGGCGGCTTCTACTTCGCGACGGGTGAGGGCGCGCGGCTGGAACACGCGCTGATCCAGTTCATGCTCGAATTCCACCGCGAGGAACACGGCTACACCGACGTGTTCCCGCCGATCCCGGTCAACTCCGCCTCGATGCAGGGGACCGGCCAGTTCCCGAAGTTCGTCGACGACGCCTACCGCGTCGGCGGCGCCAACGAGGCGGCCTACGACGACGACGACCTCTGGTTGCTCCCGACCGCGGAGGTTCCAGTCACCAACATGTACCGCGACGAGATCCTCCTCGATGACGACCTGCCGATCAAACACCAGGCGTACACGCCGAACTTCCGGCGGGAGGCCGGCGAGCACGGGACCGAGACGCGCGGCATCGTTCGCGTTCACCAATTCAATAAGGTCGAGATGGTGAACTTCGTCCGCCCCGAGGAAAGCTACGACCGACTGGAGGGACTTCTGGCGGAAGCGACGGCAGTGCTCGAACGGCTCGGGCTCCCCTACCGGGTCCTTGAGATGTGTACCGGTGATATGGGATTCACGCAGGCGAAAAAGTACGACGTCGAGGTGTGGGCACCGGGCGACGACATGGACGGCGGGCCCGAGGCCGGCGGGCGGTGGCTTGAGGTGTCCTCGGTTTCAAACTTCGAGGAGTTCCAGGCCCGGCGAGCAGGCATCCGGTATCGGCCCGAACAGCACGAGTCCGCGGAGTACGTCCACACGCTCAACGGCTCGGGGCTCGCCGTCCCCCGAGTGGTCGTCGCGATACTTGAGTACTACCAGAACGCCGACGGGACCGTCGACGTGCCGGAGCCGCTACAGCCCTATATGGGCGGTCTCGAACGGATTGAGGGCCACGATCCCGTCGGCGAGTCGGCGCTTGGCGCGGGCGAGTAAGCGGCCTCGGGCCATCGGGGCGGCTACTCCGGCCCAGGGCCCGTGTACGTCCGTATGCTCGCGATACTGCTCTCTCCGATCTCGAACGTATCGACGAAGCGAAACCAGGTCTCCCCGTCGGCATCGAGCAGTTGTCCCTCGACGGCAACGTTCTCATCCCCGGCGGCGTAGACGGATTCGACGACGTGGGTCGTCTCGCGTTCGGGACGGCCGCTCCGCATGAACGCGACGAACTCTTCGCGTCCCTCGATCGTCCGGTCGGGACGCTGGTGGACGAACCCGGCGGAGACAATCCCCGCGAGCGCGTCGTAATCGTCCTCGTCGATCGACCGGTAGTACTCCCGAGCGAGCGTGGCCCCGTCCATACCGAATAACATTCGGGGCGCGATCATATATCCGGCGGCGGCCGAGCGACTTTTCTCCCGGCGGCGGCAACTGCGGGCGTGGAGTTACACGTCCGGTACGAGGGCGACGACGATCCCGAGAAATGCTCGGCCCGAAAGCTCGCTCGTTTCGACCTCGTGAGCCTCCATCGATCGACCCGAGAGACACCCGCCGGCATCGTGCTCGATCCCTACGCCGACCGGGCGCTCTCGCCGGCCGACGCGGAGGGGGACCCGCCTCACGGACGATTGATCGCGCTGGATTGCTCGTGGGAGACCGCCGAGGCGGAGGCGTTCCGTCTCGATGGCCCTCACCGATCGCTACCGTTTCTCGTCGCCGCTAACCCAGTCAACTACGGGACGCCGTTCCAGCTCAACACCGTTGAGGCGTTCGCGGGCGCGCTCTGTATCCTTGGATACCGCGACCGTGCCGAGGAGATACTCGGAAAGTTCCGGTGGGGACACACGTTCTTGGAGCTGAACGAGGAGCCGCTCCGGCGGTACGCCGACTGCACTGACTCCTCGGACGTGGTCGACGTGCAATCGGAGTACCTCGACGCCTGAACCGCCCGCACTCCGCCACGACTGCCTCCCGGTTGTTTATAACCGATCACGGGACCAGCCCGTCGCGTGATCTGACATCGAGCCCGCGGCGAACACGGTGGGTGTCCGGTACACCGCCGCGGGATGGAACCGGTACCGGCTGTCAGCCCAATTGAATCGGATCAGTCGTCGGCTCGATCGAGACGGCGACCTCGTCGCCGGGCTCGAAGTCGTGTCCTTGCTGAAAGACGAGTTTCGTGCCGAACGGAACCTGTGACGCGAACAACGAAAGCCCGGTTGCGCGGCAGTTATCGGCGAACACCGCCACGTCTGCCCAGCTAATCTCCCGCCCGTCGGCCGTCCCGATCGGCGTACCAAGCAGCGATCGCTCACCCTCGGCGGTCGCAAGCGTTCCGCCGCCGCCGTAGTGGACGAGTCCGCCCTCAAGTGGGACGCCGTCGGTGTCCGCCAGCGCGGCGAACCCCTGCTGCCCCCGACTCGACGGCGAGTCGAGGCGAATATGGGTTGGCCCTGTCTCGACAACTGTTCCCCGACCGTTCCAGTCAAGACCGGTGACCGATACGCCGAGGTCGATCGGGAGCGATCCGCTCGCCCGATAGAGGTTCTGCGCCGGCCGACGGAACCCAAGGTGGAGGTGGTTGTCGACCCACCGACCGAAGAAGCCGGACCTGACGAGCGTTCCGAGTCGATCCCCGATCTCCACCCGCTCGCCGGCCTCGACGTCAGGGTCGACGTGGAGAACCCGCGCGATATGAGAGCCACAATCGAGGAGAAGCAGGTGATCCTCGGAGACGGCGTATGGGCGGTCCGGACACCTGACCGTCCGGATCGATCGGACGGTCCCGGAGACGGGCGAGACCGCTCGATCCGTTCCGGGATAGAGATCGATCGCACAGCCCGCATCGTGTGCCGGATACGGCGAGTTGTAACGAGAGAACCGCTCGTACCGATCGAGCACGGCCGCCGCGAGTGAAACCATACAATCGGTTCGTTCCCGTCGGGCTTATCCACGTCGGCACTCCCAGCCGATCACGTGTGTCGGCCGATCGGCGACCGTCGAGGAACCGCCCGTCGCTGACCACGGGAGCGATACGATGTACCCTCAGACCGTCCAGCCGCTGCGCTTCGTGAGGCTTACGGCCGTCGGTCGAGGACGTGAGGTAATGCTATTTCGCGACGCGACGCTGGCCGACGGACGGGTGCGCGACGTTCGGATCGACGGAGAGTCGATCGCCGAGGTCGGGACCGGACTCGATGGCGCCGACGAGACCGTCGACGTCGACGGGAAACTCCTGTTACCCGGGATGATCGATGCCCACGTCCACTTCCGCGAGCCGGGGTTCTCGCACAAGGAGACTTGGCGAACAGGGTCGAAAAGTGCCGCCGCGGGCGGCGTCACGACGGTGTTCGACCAGCCGAACACCGAGCCGCCGACGGTCGACGCGGCGGGTTACGAGCGAAAGGCCGAACTCGCGTCGGCGTCGCTCGTCGACTACGCGATCAACGGCGGCGTCACCGACGCTTGGGTCCCAGACGAACTCCTCGGGAAGCCGATCGGTGCGCTCGGCGAGGTCTTTCTCGCCGACTCGACGGGAGAGATGGGGATCGACACGGAGCGCTACGAGGAGGCGGTGAAACGCGCCCGCGAAGCGGGCGTTCCCATCACGGTGCACGCCGAGGACGCGACGCTGTTCGACGAATCGGCCGAGGATCGAACCGACGCCGACGCTTGGAGCGCCTACCGGACCGCCGCCGCCGAGATCGAGGCGATCCGACACGCCTGCCGGGTTGCCGACGATCTCGGCGCGCGCGTCCACATCGCCCACACGTCGACTCCGGAAGGTGTCGAAGCCGTCTCGGAGTCGGGGATGACCTGCGAGGTCACGCCCCATCACCTGTTTCTCTCGCGGTCCGATCTAGAAGACCTCGGAACGTTCGGGCGGATGAACCCGCCGCTCCGGAGCGACGACCGCCGCGAATCGATGGTCCGGCTGCTCGTCGACGGTGAGATCGACATCGTCGCGACGGACCACGCACCCCACACCCGCACGGAGAAAGACGCGGAAATCTGGGACGCGCCGAGCGGCGTTCCGGGGGTCGAAACCGCTCTCCCGCTGCTGTTGGAGGAAGCGCGAAACGGACGGATCGGATACGAACGCATCCGAGATGTGACCGCGACGAACGTCGCCGATATCTTTGGGCTCGAACACAGGGGGCGGATCGAGGCAGGCAACCACGCGGATCTCGTAGTGGTCGACACAGACGCGAGCGTCCCGATTCAGGGCGAGGACCTGCACTCGAAGTGTTCGTGGACGCCCTTCGAGGGACGCTTGGGGGTGTTCCCGGAACTCACGATGGTCCGGGGACGCGTCGTCTTCCGTGACGGGGAATTTGCCGACACCGCGGGGCGTAATATCCGCTGTTAGTCGTCGTCGGTATCAATTTCGTGGCCGCAGTTCGGACAGTGGAACTCGTCGCGTCTGAGCGCCGCCGAGGATTCCCGAACCTCGCGCATCACGCTCGAGATCCGCTCCTCAGCCTCCAGTTCCTCATCGACGCTTAGTTCCACGCCCTCGACCTCCAGCAGGAACTTCGCGACCTCCGTGATCTCGTACATCAATTCGTCTAACTCCTCCGCGGTGTAGAAATCACACATCGCGCCGTACAGGAACGTCGCTCCGGCCGTCCGGACCTTCTCGTCGAAGGAGGAGCGCGCCTGATTCACTGCCTGTGGGCTGTAGGTATCTGTCATGAAGGGAACGAGCTCCGGCAGGTTCTCCCCTATCTTCGTCATCTCGACGCCGGTTTCAGTCCTGAAGTCGGCACAGAGCCGCGCGATGGCCCACTCGCGGGCGGTGATGTAGGTCCGCTCGCGGAGGAACTCGTTGGCGCGATCGTAGGTCGCGCCGTCGATCTTCGAAAACCGGGCGTACTCCCGAACGTCCGACGGGACGCCGTCCTCCGGGCGGTCCGCCCCGGTCTCCGATCCGTCGGCACCGACGGCCGCCTGCCCATCATCTGCCATATGATACGTAGCGGGACGCCGTCGAAAAAGCGTATCGCCGTTGTCTGACGCACGGCCGACGCCGCTTCGCCGGTAGGCGGGAGGCTTTTGCTTTCAGGGGGTAACGTCGAAGTATGAAAACACTGTTGGGCATCGGCGGGAGCGAGGACTCGCTTCGCGCTCTCGAGGAGGCGGTCGAGCGGGCCAGGGAAGCCGGCGACGACCTGACAATCGCCATCGTCGAAAACCCGGACGCATCGCTGTCGCAACCCGAGGTTGAGGCGCGCGCGAGCGAGGTGCTGTCCGAGACAGGCTTCGAGGCGGATATCAGAACGCTCACCGGGCATCCGGGGAGCCAACTGCTCGAACTCGCCGAGCGTGGCTCCTACGATCGGATCGTCCTCGGTGGCGGCGAGACGAGTCCGCTCGGCAAGGTACAACTCGGCTCCATCGCGGAGTTCGTCCTCCTGAACGCCAGAACGACGGTGACTCTCATCCGATGACCCGCGAGTACCCAGACGACGTGGCCGGCCCATACGAGGCCCCACCGTACGAGTTCGAGGACCGCGAGGGACGGCTGATCGAGGTCCAGCGATACAACGGCGGGATCGAACCATTGTTTGAGATGTACCGCGCGTTCGACCCGGAGGACCGCGCACAGGGCATCCCGCCGACGAACGAGGACCAGATCCGGACGTGGCTGGAGACGCTGATGGACGCGAACGCGCTCAACGTAATCGGGTGGCACGGCGAAGACCCGATCGGGCACGCGATGTTGGTCCCGGATGACGAGGAATCCTTTGAACTAGCCATTTTCGTCCTTGGAGAGTATCAAAACGCCGGTATCGGGACCGGGCTCATCGAGGGGCTGCTGGGCGCTGGACGCGAGGACGGGGTCGAGCGTGTCTGGTTATCTGTCGAACGCTGGAACAAGGCGGCGACAGCCCTCTACCGAAAGGTTGGGTTCAGGCCGACCGACAACGGAAGCTTCGAACTCGAGATGTCGGCGCGCCTGACCCCCGATTCGGAGTAGCCCCGCCGACGCTCTCGGCGCTCAGACCGACAACACCGGCTGTGAGGCGTGAGCGAGCACGTACTCGGCCGCCTTCTCGATCACCGCCTCCGAGTCGCCGGTGACCGGCTGCCGCGGGACGACGATGAAACCGACGTCGAGCATCTCCGCAACGTCGAGAATCACGGTTCCGGGGTGTTGGCTCAGCCTCGAAACGGAGAATCCACAGGCCGAGGAGTGATCGACCGGGATGTCGTCGGCCACGGCCCGGACACCGTCCATGATATCCTCGCCGCGATTAGCGACCGCCTCGGCGTCGATGCTCCCGTCGTCGATCGCCGTCGCCGCGTTCTCGCCGAGGAGATACAGCGCGTGAACCGACGCCGCATAGCGGTCCGCGATTGCGACCCCATACTCGACGGCGTTCATGGCCGCGTCCGTACCGTCGACGGGTACGAGCACCGTGTCAATCTCCATACGACAGCCTCGGGCGAGAGGAACTTAAACCACACTCGACGCGGTAGCGAAAGCGTGGATTTATGATATCTGCGAGTCGATAGCAGGTATGTTCGAGACGGTGGTCGTAGCGACCGACGGCTCCGAAAGCGTCTCGCGGGCGGTCGATTGCACGTTCGATCTCGCCCGACGGTTCGACGCCACCGTGCACGCGCTCCACGTGATCGACGAGAGCCGCCTAGAGCCCCTTCCCGAGCGGCTCCACAACGATGTTCGGGGCGCGCTTGATGAGCAGGGTACCGATGCGATCGACGCGATCGTCGAGGCGAACGACGAGCTTGAGGAGCCGATTGACCTTGAGACGGCCGTCCGCACCGGCCGCCCCGCGACACAGATTGTCGGCTACGTTCAAGACACCGATGCCGACGGCATCGCGATGGGCACGCGCGGGCGGAGCGGCGACCACTCGTTTCTCCTCGGGAGCGTCGCCGAACGGGTCGTCCGGACGTGCCCGGTTCCCGTCATGACCGTCCGACAACTCGAGTGACCTCGCTGCGGACGGTGAACGGGAGGCTTATTGAGACACCGCCCGGCGTGTGTGCATGGACGATCAACTCATCGACGATGAGCGGATATCGCTTCACCGTCGATCGCTGTTGCCCGGTGAGGGCTTTTTTTCGCCGGATTCGTTCGACGACGAGGTCGCCGAACGCGAGGCAAGGGAGACGCTCGAAGGGGTCAATCGGATCGTTGTTGCCGATCCCGATGCCGACGGCCTCGGCTGTGTCGCCTTGGTTCGGGTCGCCTTCGGGACCGCGGGGCTGCTCCCGGCGGGCCCACACGAGCTCTCGGACGCGCTTGAGTACGTCGCTGCGTACGGCGACCCCGGTCTCGACGTGTTCGTCTGCGATCTCTGCCCCGATTCCGACCGAGATCTCGAGTCGCTCCCCGCCGTCGCCGAGTTAGCCGACTCAGTTAGGTGGTTCGACCACCACCAGTGGGACGAGACCCTCGCCGAGGCCGTCGCCGAGCACGCCGAGTTAGTCGTCGGTGACTCCGATTCGGTCTGCACGACCGACGTGACGCTCGCGGAACTCGACGCCGAGTTCGACGACCGGTACGAAGACCTCGCGGCAGTCACCAGAGACCACGACCTGTGGCTGCGCGAGGACCCCCGAAGCGACGACATCGCCGACTACGCCTACTGGGCCGATTCGGAGGAGTACGTCGAGACGGTCATCGAACACGGGGCCGACCTGCCCGAATCGGTCGAGGCGTTCCTCGAGGAGAAACGCGTCGAGAAGGACGCCCTGATCGGGAAGGCCACGGAGCGGGCGGAGTTCCGCGAGATCGGCGAGTGGGCCGTCGGCGTCACCTACGGCCGGTGTTCGCAAAACGAGGTCGCCGAGGCGATGCGTGAGGCGGGTGCCGACGCGTCAGTCATCGTCAAACCCGCCGGATCGGCGTCGATACGGGGTACGGACGCCTTCGAGCGCTGCCACGAGGTCGCCCGGCAGGTCAACGGCGGCGGCCACCCAAAGGCCGCCGGCTGCAAGCCCGACATCTACGACGATATGCTCGATTACGCCCACCACTGGAGCACCCGCGGCGCAGTGGCGAAACGGACGATCCTCGAGGCGTTCCGGACGCTCGATCGCGGCGACGAAACCGACGAGTAACCGCCCATGCCGGCCGACGGCGACCGTCAGGCTTTACCCGTATCTGCCGGTACGCGAGACATGGATCAGCTTCAGCGGTCGCTGCTTGAGTCGCCGATCGTCGAGAAGGACGACTATCACTACTTCGTCCACCCGATCAGCGACGGCGTCCCGATGCTCGAACCGAGCCTTCTCCGGGAGATTGTCATCAAGATCATCCGGAAGGCGCAACTCGAGAACGTCGACAAGATCGTCACGCCCGCAGCGATGGGGATCCACATCTCCACGGCCGTTTCGCTCATGACCGACATCCCGCTCGTGGTCATCCGGAAGCGCGAGTACGGCCTCGAGGGCGAGACGCCGCTGTTCCAAGAGACCGGCTACTCCGAGAGCCAGATGTTCATCAACGATGTCGACGAGGGCGACAACGTCCTTGTACTCGACGACGTACTTTCGACGGGTGGGACGCTCTCGGCCATCTGTGCCGCCTTGGAAGGCATCGGCGCGAACGTCGTCGACATCGTCGCCGTAATCAAGAAGGTCGAGGGGACGAACAAACTCGACGAGTCCGACTACACCGCCAAGACGCTTATAAACGTCGCCGTCGAGAACGGCGAAGTCGTGATCGTCGACCCGACCGGCGACGACTAGCCGGCGGGCGCTCTCGCCCCCCGGATGTCTGCCCCGAACGCGGGGCCCGACATAGGAGCCAGCACAGACCCGCGGTTGGCCGGTTGCCACCGACGGACGGCTATTTATATACTACCGACGAACTGCCGCCATGTCCACCATTGGAATCCACGAGTCGGTCGGTGTGGTCTTCCCGCCCGAGTCGCTCCGCGAGGCGCTCTCGGACGTCGATTCGGACCTGCGGATCGTTTCGACTGACGACATCGACGACTGCGTGGCGCTCGTGACGTTTGCATACGACGAGCAGTTTCTCGAAGCCGATCTCGAGTGGATTCACTCGATCCAGGCCGGTGTGGACCGGTTTCCCTTCGAGGCACTCGAGGCGGCGGGGGTCGCGCTGACGAACAGTACCGGCATCCACGGTGACACCGTCGGCGAGACGACTCTCGGATACATGCTCTCGTTCGCTCGGGGCCTCCACCGGCACCGCGACCGCCAGCGCGACTGCGAGTGGTCGCGGCCCTCGTACGACCGCCCGTTCTCGCTCGCTGGATCGTCGGCTTGCGTGGTCGGGTTGGGAACGCTCGGCCGCGGAATCGCCACTCGCGCGGACGCTCTCGGGGTGGACGTCGTCGGGGTCAAACGGACGCCGACGCCGGTCGACGGGGTGGAAAGCGTCTATCCTGCCGGCGAACTCGAGGACGCGATTGCCGACGCCCGATTCGTTGCGCTCGCCGTCCCACTGACGGACCGGACGGAGGGGCTGATCGGTGCGGCCGAACTCTCCGCGATGCGCTCGGATGCGGTGTTGATAAACGTCGCCCGCGGCCCCGTAGTCGATGAATCCGCGCTCATCGACGCGCTCGAAGCCGACGCCATCGCCGGCGCGGCACTCGATGTCTTCGAGACCGAACCGTTATCGCCCGAGTCACCGCTGTGGGACATGGAGAACGTAATTGTGACGCCGCATATCGCCGCAGCGACCCGCGACTACCACCGACGGATCGCCGCGCTCGTCCGGGAGAACGCCCGCAGACACGTGGCGGGTGAGCCGCTGACCAACCAGGTCGTGTAACACAGCACCCCCGAGTTCCGGGTCAGGTTATAATGGCATCGGGCCGCTGTTGCCGTCCTCGCCGGCCCCGGAACGCGCCCGCGAGAGCAACTCCGAGACGGGCGGTTGGTACTGGTAGCCGGGGACGATGCCCTCCATGTAGGTCCCCTCGACGTACTCGGTCATCGCCTTCGCCATTCCGGGAACGTGGTCGGCGTTGCCCCACTCGAACTCGAAGACGGCGACCGCATCGTCCGCTTCCTCGACGAGTCGACAGTCGTCGAACTCGATGTCCTGTCTGACCGCCATGTCGGTGTCTTCGAGACGCAACTCGTACGTATTGAACCATCCCTCCTCAACGGCCGGGCCGACGCCGTCCTCGGTCGCCGCCGACAGCATCGGCGCGCGAACCTCGAGGGTATAGGCCAGTTCCCAGTCGTCGGTTTCGGCGGCAGTCACGCGGCCATCGAACGCTGTCGTCGTCACTTCGAACCACCGGCCGTCGCGCCCGAAGGCGTCGTGTCCCTCGAAGGCTCGAACGGTGCGATCGGGAAGTGTGTCAGTCATCACGAGTCGTTAGGGCGACAATATAAAAAGGTCGTCGAACGGGGACGACCCTCGATGGACCGTCTCGCGCCCGTTAGCGCCGGCTGGGAGCAACAGATCGGTTATAACTCGCTTGCGAATCGGGTATACACATATCACTTGCTATTTATAAATAGTTCGAGGGTGATCTGCACTCAAGCCGAGCCCGGCTACGGCTCACGTGCGTTTGCGTCGGTGATTGCTCACGGCTCACGTGCGTTCGCCGTTCGCGTTCGAGACTTCTCGCATTCGGTTGAATTCTTCGCTATGCGAGGGGAGGGATTCGAACCGAAGCCAGACGTGCTCGCTCGCTGTGCGCGACTGGCAGGCTTTGAATCCTCCTGCACTCGCCCGCGGCGCTCATCGCGCCGCATCGCTCATGCGAGGGGAGGGATTCGAACCCACGGACCCCTACGGGAGCGGATCTTAAGTCCGCCGCTTTTGTCCAAGCTCGGCCACCCTCGCACGTTCGGAACTGCGGCGGGGCAATGAATGTGTGTTTCGGTCCCCGACAGCCGGAGACCACCACTCACCGACAGGTCCCGGTTGCCGGTCAGACAGCGAGCCAGCTACCAATCGACCGAAAGCGTCCCATCGCCCTCAGGATCGGGGGCGATCTCCTCGTTCGTCCGGCGATCGACGACGTGGATGACACCGCGGTCCTTCTTTGCCGGGCAGGCGTCGGCGGCATCGATGTTGTGCCCGAGGTCGGGTTCGTCGAAAAAGTAGACGTCGGGCTTTGCGATCCCGGTCATGATGTCCATCTCCCAGTTGGTCGACACCTCGGCGCACTTGCCGGCCGCGATGCACTTGTTCGCCTCGAAAATTATCTTGTAGGGGGCCTCCTCAACCGGCGGAGCGTTCCCCTCGCCAATCTCGCTTGGATCAGTGGGTTCGTCGGCCATACCGACTCTCGGAGGGCGTTTGGCTTGGCTTTGACGGATGAACGCGCGATGCGGCCCGCCGTGCTCGCCCCGTCGCGGCGCATCCGACATGTCTGGCCCCCGCTCACCGTTCCGTCGGGTCAGTCGATACCGATCCGGTTTCGGGGTCGGTGCCGGATCATTCCGGGGAGGCCCCATCCGTGCGCCCGTCCGGTGCCGCGGCAGCCGCGGTTTCCAGCTTCCGCAGTTGATCGGGCCTGGCGATGGCGTACAGCGTCTCGCCGGCGGCGACCGCTCGGCCTCGGGTCGGGATCGCCACGATCTCGCCGTCGGCGGTCCTGACAGCGACGACTGCGATGTCGAGCGCCCCGATAGCGCTCCCCGCGATAGCGCTCCCCTCGCCGACCGAAACGACACCCATCGTCTCCTCGGCGGTCCGGAGTTGGGCGGCGAACGCACGGTCGGCCCGTGGTCCGACCGGTAGCGTCACGAGACGGTATCGGCGGTCCGTCTCGAGGCGATGTACATCGGGTTCGTCCACCGCGATCGTCACGATATCGCCCGCAGTTCCACGGATCTCTGCGTTCGTCACGCGCCGAGGGGATTCGTTCGTCCCCGTGTCCGCCTCCGCGGTCGTCGCGCCCGGACTACCCGCCGCGTTCGTGCCTGAGACCGGGTCGAAACTGAGGTCCGCACCCGGATTCGAATCCGCATCCGAATCTGAATCTGACCCTGAATCCGAATCTGCCCCCGGATGTATGTCCGTATCCGGACCGGGAGTCGTCCACACCTGCACCGAGTCGCCGGGGCTGGCGTCGTTTGGCGGGTCGGCTCTGACCGCCACCGCGGCGCTGCCCGGGGGAAGCGTCGATCCAATACCGGACTCGCGACCGCCCAAGGCGAGGTACTCGATCGTCCCGTCGTCGGCAAAGTCGACGTCGACGTGGCCGACGCCGTAGTCGGTCCGGAGCCGTTCGGCGAACCGCGCACGGAGATCGCCGACGGTCAGCCGACGGGGGAACACGAGCGCGTGCCCGGAGAGCTTCGCCTTCGTCGCGGCGTCGACGGGCTCGTAGCCGTCGATGTCGCCGATTTCCTCCGGAAGTTCGACCGTGGTCACCCGGCCGACGGTCCGGACGATCCGGGTCACGTCCCGATCGATGTGGGTCCGCCCGGAGACGGCAAAGAGGCCGCCGCCGATCCGATCGCCGATTCGCCCGCCAGCGACCGCCGCTATGCCGGCAATAAAGAATGTGACCGTATTGAACACGACCGCATCGAGCGCCAGGAGTTCGAGTTCGCCGCCGATCACCTCCCCGAGCGCGCCGGCGGTGTTGAGATAGATCGCGACGACGCTCAACCCGACGAGAACCGCAAGTCCGTCGGGGACCCGCTCGCCGGCGTACCACCGATGGATGAGGCCGGCGACGACGCCGGCTGTCGCGGCCGCGATGGCGAGGACGATCGTCCGGGCGAGATCGACGAGCAGGTCGCCGCCGACAGCGAGCCCCTCCGCGATGAGGCTCACGCGAGCACCTCCTCGAATGCGTCGAGGGCGGCACGCTTGCCGACGACGAACAGTTCGTCGCCGGCCCGCAACTCGGCCCCGCCACGGGGGGCGACGAGCCACCCGTCCGGTCGCTTGATCGCCAACACCGCCACATCGTACGCTTCCCGGACGTTCGCCCCCCCGATCGCCCCGCCGGTGAGCTCTCCCGAGGATCTCACCGTCATCGTCCGGAAGCGCTTGCCTGCACGCCGGAGCATCGAGATCAACTCGAACTCCCGGCGCGTCCCGCGGGCGGTGACGACGACTTTCGGCCGTGAGACGCCCAACAACGCGCTTACCGTCGAGCGATCGACGGCGACGGTGATCCGGCCGTCGCCGCCGGTCGTCGTCGGCGCGGTCGTCGGCGGGGAAGCGACACTCCCCGTGGTCCCGCCGTCGGCCGCAACCGGCTCCGCACGCTTCACCGATGACTTCGCCGCGATAATCGTTCCCTTGACCTCCGTCTCCCCGGCGATCACCGCCACCTCGTCCCCGCGGGCGAGCCCGGTTGGAACGAGAGCCTCCACCGAGACAGCGCGTTTCCCGTCGGGAACGCGCTTCGAGACCCCCGAGAGCGGTGGGGCCGCGATCACGGTTGCCCGCCCGAGTTCGTCGATCGTCACGGAAATGTCGGCGAGGTCGAGTTCGGTCCGGAGCCGATCGGCGAAGCGGGCTTCAAGTTCCGAGATCGGCAGGTCGGCCGGTAGCCGCCACTCCCCGTCTTTGATTTCCGATCGCGTGTCCGGCGACAGCGGCGGGTACCCCTCCATGTCGATCACCTCGCCGACGACCTCGATTCTGACCTCCCCGCGGGAGCCGACGAACTCGACGACGTCGCTCGAAAGCGTTCGATCGCGGAGTTTGCGCCACGAGAGCCGCTTTGGAACCGACGCGCCCATCGCGTCTCCCTTGGCGTGGGCGTACAGCGAGAGCATCAACACTACGATCAGCGCAACGACGACCCGGTAGCCGGACTGGACGACAGCGGGGTCGTTCAGCGCCAGCAACCCGCCGTTGATACCCGCGAGCGCCAACGCGAGCACGACGACGCCGAAAGCGGGTATCGAGACGCCGGTGACGTACTTAAATATGAACCCCAGCCCCCAAGAGACGAGCGCGGGGAACATCCCGGTTAGGACGCCGAGATAGATGCCGAACAGGATCTCGACGGGGAGCGGTTGTATCATGGCTCTCTCGTCGTCTGCCACTTATATACTACTATCGGCGTGCTCGGCCGTGATAGCCGGCGATACGCGACGAACGATGCCTTATTATCGGTCGGTCGGGAACCGATTGCCGTGATGGCACCGGCGACCGAGACTGACGGCGCGCAGCCGGAGACAGCCACGAGGTCGACGCTACTCCGGGTTCGCGTCGCGATCGCGTTGACGGGAGTGGTCGCCGTGCTCTCGGTCGTCACTGGCATCGTGAACATCGGCGCGACCGGCGTGTCAGGTCCGCTGGCGTCGGTCGTTCCCGATGTCGTCGCCCGGACGGCCGGCTTCACCGGAGCAATGACCGGCTTTTTGATGTTTTTGAGCGTCTACGGGCTCTATAACGGCTACCGAGTCGCGTGGTACTCAGCCGTCCTCTTGCTCCCGGTCACCGGAGCCCAGGGGCTCGCACAGTCGAGCGTGCTCTCGTTCCCGCTCGTTGCGCTCTCGGTGCTCGCATTGCCGACGATTCTGTTGCACCGACGGTATTTCGACCGAAACGTCGATCTCTCGCTGACGCAGTTGGCATCGCTGGCGGCGGTGGTTGTCGTCCAGGTGTACGGGACCGTCGGAACCTACGCGCTCCGCGATGAATTCAACGGTGTTGAGACGGCCCTGGACGCGTTTTACTTCACGCTCGTTACTGCCTCGACCGTCGGCTACGGGGACCTCACCGCGAGTTCGCAGGTCGGCCGCCTCTTTTCGATGTCCGTCCTCCTGACCGGCGTCGCCAGTTTCGGTGTCGCGCTGGGGACGCTTCTCGGCCCGCTTATCGAAGCCCGCCTCGCCACTGCACTCGGAAACATGACCGACAAACAACTCGATCTGCTGGAGAATCACTACGTCGTCGCCGGCTACGGTGACCTGACTGAACCGATCCTTGAGAATCTGGAGGGCCGTGATGCCATCGTCGTCACCGAGGACTCCGAGGACGCCAGACGGCTCCGCGACCACGGCCACGAGGTCGTCACCGCCCACCCGAGCGACGAGGAACCCCTCCAGCGACTCCACATTGACCGCGCCCGCGGTCTGATCGTCGCGACGGAGAACGACGCCGAGGACGCGATGGTGATTCTAACCGCGCGGGAACTCAACCCCGATCTCCGGATCGTCGCGGCGGCGACCGACCGCGAGAACGTCCGAAAGCTCAAACGCGCCGGCGCGGACGCCGTATTGAGTCCGGCGGTCCTGGGCGGACACCTCCTCGTCGAGTCCGTCTTCGGCGACGACGACCCAGAGCGCGTCGTCGACAAATTGCTGGGCGAAGAGACAGACGGACAGTAATCAGATCGCTACAGCCGTGTTGCGGCGTCGAGCGCGATGTCGATCGCCCGTTCGACGTTGTCCTTTGCCTTCTCGGGGAGCTCCTCGCCGTCGGTTTCGCCTTTTTGCGTGCCCTTGACCAGGTTGCCGTCGACTGTGCAGATCGCGCCCGCGGCGAGGCCCTTCCGGCGAGCGAGTGTGAACAGCGCGGCGGCCTCCATTTCCACGCAGAGGAGTCCGGCCTCGGACCACGCGTCGACGTGGGCGTCGGTCTCGGCATAAAACGCGTCGTCGGTGGCGATCGGACCGATGTGGACCGGCGCCTCGCGTGCCTCGGCCGATTCGACGAGCGCCGAGAGCGTCCCGTAGTCGGCGACGGCCGGGACGGTGGCGGCCTCATAACGCTTCGTCGTCCCCTCGTCCTTCGCCGCGCCCGTCGCGACGACGGTGTCGCCGATCTCGATGTTGGGCTGGAGCGCGCCGGTCGTCCCAACTCGAACGAACGTCTCGACGCCGACGGCGGCCAGTTCCTCGGCGGCGATGGCGGCCGACGGCGAGCCGATCCCCGTCGAGCAGATCGTCAGTTCGCGACCCTCGTGGGTGGCGTTAACCAGCTTGTACTCGCGGTTTTGCGCGACGGTGTCGACGTCGTCACAGCGGTCGGCGATGCGGTCGACGCGCCCCGGGTCGCCTGGGACGAGAGCGATATCGGCGAGATCGCCCGGTTCGACCAGCAGATGCGGTTGTTTTGCCATATCGATGGCTCGTGTGGCGTGCCCAAAAGTCGGTCGGGTCGGTGCTACGCGATCGCAAAGAGTACGAGATTGTGAACACCGGGGCCGAGGCCGACGGCGACGATGAGGCCGAGTAGGAGGTACCCTTCCGTCGGGTCGGCGCGGACGTACTCCTCAAAGAGGGCGACGACCGCAACCCCAAGGCCGACCTTTACCGCGGCGAAGAGCCAGCCCGCGCCGAGCAACTCGGCCGTCGGCAGCGCCGCCCCGGCCTCGATGATGAGCCGCGAAAGCGGTGTCTGCTCGCCGAAGCCCAACAGATCGTACCCGACGGCCGTCGAAACGCCGTCGAGCGTGTGACCGAAGACGGCAAGCGCGCCGACGCTCCCGGTCGCGCTAACCTCCCGGACCCGACGCAGGACGCTCCACGCCGCGACGGCGACGACGATGGAGACGACCGCGATGGCGACGGAGGCAACGGGTGTGCCTCCGCCCCCGCTCGCAGCCGTCCTCGGCCCGAACACCGCGGCTACCAGCGTGGCTAACAGGAGTGCGCCCCCACTCCCGGCGATGGATGCCGGCGCGCCCGAGGCGATCCACGAGTCCGCGGGCCGGTCAGCGACGGCGGCCCAGACGCCCCCGGCGAGAATCCCGACGGTGACGTACACCGCGGGCGACCCGAACAGCGGGTTGAGCGAGTCCCGCGGGACTCCGACCTGGTGGAGCGCGTACAGCGCCCCGCCGGCGGCGACCCACGGGGCGAGCGCGGTCACCGTCGCGGCGGTCACGGGTGGCCGACGCCGGTATAGGGCCGCGATGACAGCGGCCGTCCCGATCGCGAGCGCGGCGAGGTAGGGGGCCGGTGGTAACGCGAAATCGGCGGGAAGTGGCACTACTGTGACCCGGTGGCGGCGCGGTCGAAAACGTTGCGGTCCGGATCGCCCCGAGACCGCACGCCCCACCAGCCGGGATCGCCAAACGCGGGCGGTGACGAACACAATCCCTTTCTTTCGACCCGTCAAAAACGGTTTATGAGCGTCGATCTCACCGACGAGCAATACGAGAAACACCGCGAAGCCGGCGACATCCTCGCACAGGTCCGCGAAGAGGCGGCCGACCGCGTCGAGGTCGGCGTAAGCCATCTCGAAGTCGCCGAGTACGCCGAGGATCGCATCCGCGAACTCGGCGGCGAACCCGCCTTCCCAGTCAACATCAGTATCGACGAGGAGGCCGCCCACGCAACCCCTGCCCCCGACGATGACGCGACGTTCGGCGAGGAGATGATCAACCTCGATATCGGCGTCCACGTCGATGGATGGCTCGCTGACACCGCCGTGACAGTCGATCTCTCGGGGAACACCGAACTAGCCGAGGCTCCCGCCGAGGCGTTGAAAGCGGCTCTCGATGTCGTCGAGGCCGGCGTCCACACCGGCGAGATCGGCGCGGAAATCGAGTCGGTCATCGACGGCTACGGCTACAACCCGGTGGTCAATCTCTCGGGGCACGGCCTCGGCCACTGGGAGCAACACACTGAACCGAACATCCCGAACCGGGCCGTCGAGACCGGTGTCGAACTTGCGGCCGGCGATGTCGTCGCGATCGAGCCGTTCGCGACCGACGGCGGCGGCAAGGTGACGGAGGGGGCCGACGAGGAGATCTTCGCCCTCGAGCGGGAGGCCAGCGTCCGGAACCGCGACGCGAGACAGGCGCTCGAACAGATCGTCGAAGAGTTCAAAACCCTCCCGTTCGCCCGCCGGTGGCTTGACACGCGCCGCGCCGAGATGGCGCTCAGACGGCTCGCCCGGCAGAACGTCGTCCACGGCTACCCGGTATTAAAGGAAGACGACGGCTGTCTCGTCAGTCAAAAAGAACACACGGTCATCGTCACCGAGGACGGCTGTGAAGTGACGACGCGTCCGCGGTAGGCGATGACGTCCGTTCTGAATAGCCAGTACGAAGTTAAGTACAGCCTACCCGGATATCATCTATTATGTGCTATGTTATAGTGCTGCCCGCCAACTGTTTAGCCGCGAACGACCCTCATCGCGCACGGACCGTTGGGGCATGCTCAATCCCGAATCCGGTCCCCGCTTTTTCTGCAGAGTCTCCGCCGCCCTCTCCGTGGAAATACGTCCTTTCGAAGTCCTCAGTTGGGGTACACCCGTAGCCGTCGGTGTCGTTGAATAAGTCGACCTTGCCGTCTGCCGTTACAAATAAATAAGGCAGTTAAATCTATATAAATAACTCGAACGTCGGCTCTCGTAAATAAAAAGTAAAAACATCAAACCAGACGTGTTTGCGAAGGCACACGACTGCACCCTCGGCTCGCCACAGCCGACCGATCCGTCGTCGCCCCGCGCAGACGGCGATCCCGGCGTAGGAGGTCCTTCGGCGGTCTTCGCCGTACCACCGCCTCGTCGCGACGTATCATTCTTGCGTCCCGACCCTCCGACCCGTTAGTTCGTCCCCGCATCCCCTGGGCGTTCGCGCTGGACGATGAACACCGGGCCGAGGAACTGCTCGGCGACCGCCTCCGCCGACATTCCGAAGACGAGCGTCGAGATGGAGACATCGGATTCGCCCATCACGACGACGTCGAACGAACCGGCGTCGTCGGTGAGCGCGTCGAGCGCTCCGTCGCCGTGTCTGACGGTGAGCACCATCCGCCGGCGGTCGATTCCGCCCGACGCGAGCCGAGCGGAGAGCCCTTCGAGCAACGTCTGGGCGTCCTCGTTTGACTCGTCGTCCTCGACGACGTGATACAACGTCACGTCGGCGTCGGTGTCGGCGAACAGACCGGTGACGACGCGTGCGATCCGGTCAAGGCCGATCGTGCCGCGGATCGGAACCAACACGTCCTCAAGCTCCCCGATCGCTTCCGGGTCCAACACCGCGAGACAGTCGTGTTCGTACACCATCCGGTCAATCGTCTTCTGACCGTTCCGAGTGAATACGAGTCGCGTCTCGACGGCCGCCCCGGCCGATTCGAGTAGCGTTTCGAGTTCCTCGAGTCGGGTGGCCGCCTTTGTTTCGAACTGCATCCGGACCTGCCCCGGCGCGGTCTGTTCGGGGACGACGTGGTACCCGAGCAGGAGTACCCGCGCGTTCGAGAGCAGCTTGGCGGTTCCTTCGGGGAACGATTCGCCTTCGAGGACGCGAATCGGGACGAGTATCGTGGGTCTGTCGTGCATTGTTAGACGACTCCTTGGAGTTCGACGGCCCCGGCGTAGTAGCGATACCACAGATACGAGACGGCCGCGACCGCGCTCCCGATAGCGATCGAGGCGGGTTGCATGAACCCGACCAGCCCGAAACTCGCGGCCGCGCCGACTGCCGGCAAAGCCGGGACGCCCGGCATCTGGTAGCTCGGCTCGTACCACGACGGATCGCGACGCCGGAGTACGATCACGGCGACGCAGATCAGCCCGTACATGAGCAGATGTAAAAACGAGGCGACCTCGGCGAGCACCTCGACCCGTCCGGTGGCGACCAAAACCAGAATCGGGCCGCCGGCGGCGAGCAACGCGATGTGTGGCGTTCCGTATCGAAGGTTGATCTCGCTGGCTCGCTTCGGTAAGAGCGCGTCGCGACTCAGCGCGTAGACGGTCCGGGAGCCGCTGAGTATCGACGCGTTCGCGCTCGAGAACGTCGCCAAGAGCCCGGCTAAGAGGATCGCGACCGCACCAGGGCGGCCCAGGAACTCCCTCGCGACCTCAACCATCGCCGTTTCGCCGAACGTCGAGAGCCGCTCGGCACCGAACGCGCTCGTGGCGACGAAAACGGTCACGACATAAAAGACGGTCACGACGAGCACGGAGCCGACCATCGCAAGCGGGAGGTTCCGGCTCGGCGACCGGATGTCGCCGGCGACCGTCGCGACCTGTGCGAAGCCAAGGTACGAGGTAAAGACGAGCGCGGCGGTGCTGAACGCCGGGAACACCCCCTGTGAAAAGAACGCCTCGGGGACGGTTCCGCGTCCGAAGACGCCGAGGGCGTCGAGGGAGCCGTAGGTCAGAAACACTGTCAGGATGACGAGAAGGATGCCGACGACGGCGTTTTGTATCTTCGCGGTGTTCTCCGTACCCCCGATGCTCAGCGCAGTTAGGGCGACGCCGAAGAGCAGGCCGAGCGGGACGACCGGGCTAATCGGGAGCGAGAGCCCGACCTCGGCGAAGACGGCCGCGGCGTAGTGGCCCAGCCCGATAAGATAGAACGCCGAGGCGAAGACGAGGCCGAGCCACAGCCCGAGCCCGACCACCGCGCCGTAGGCGGCCCCCATACTCCGGGAAACAAAAAAGTAGCCGCCGCCGCTTCGCGGCATCGCCGTGCCGAGTTCGGAGGCCGGCAGGGCGACGAGGAGAGCGATCACGCCGCCGATGGCGAACGAGAGCGCGGCCGCGGGCCCGGCGTTGCCGGCCGCGAGCCCCGGAAAAACGAAGATCCCCGCGCCGATCATCGTCCCGATCCCGATGGCGAGCCCGCCGGCGAGCCCGATCGTCCGTTCCAGTTCGGTGTCGTCGTCGTGGATCGTCGCCTCCTCGCCGACCGCGTCGGGGTCCGGTTCGGGCGACTCCCCGCCGACGTTCGCCCCCTCGCCCCCGAGCGCCGCCGACCCGCCGTCGGGGGCGACGGGCTTCGATTTCATATCGGCCTGTGACCGAACGGGGAAATAAAACTGCCGGCGGCCCGCCGTTTCAATAGACGACGAGCGCGAGGTAAAGCTGCCCGAGGCCCGCGAGGATCATCACTGCACCCGCGATCCGTTCGATCAGCCCGGAGTACGCCGTGAGACGGCTCGCGTTCGACACCAGCCCCATCCCGGTTGCGACGGTCACCGAAATCATCAGTACGGCCACGGTTCCCGCGTACGATGCGAGCACGATCGCCGCCATCTCGCCCGGCAACGAAGCGGCACGTGCCGTGACCGCGAGAAAGATCGGGGCGACACAGCCCGCACCAGCCAGCGCGTATCCTGCTCCGAAGACGCCGAACCCGAGGACGCTTGCCCGCCGCTTCGGTAGCGGCACCGACACCGACGGGGCCTTCCCGGTGACGACGAGCGCCCCGAAGCCCACCAACAGCGCGCCGACCAGCGTCTCGAAGAGTGTGACCCCCGACAGGGTCGACTGGCCCACCAGAAGCGTCGCCCACGTGAGCGCCCCGAACGTGGCGAGAACGCCGATCCCTGCGACGATTCCGCGGGCGCTTGCTCCCCCGAGAGAGGCCTCATCCGCGTTCGTCTGGTTCAGATAGAAGCCGACGTACCCCGGCAACAGCGGGTATGCGCACGGCGAAAAAAACGTCGCGACCCCGGCGGTGATCGCGAAGGGCAGGTTCGTCGCGAGCGTGATGTCCGTCATTTCTCTTTCATTTCAGGCTGCATACACACACTCGTTCCGCTTATTCCATCGCCCGCTCGATCCCGGCGACGAGTTCGTCGGCCGTCTTGATGCCGGAATCGGACCACGCTACCGTCCCGGACGCCTTGATAGCGAAGGCGGCGGGATACCCCGGCGGAGCGTATCGGGCTGCTAGCTCCGCGGTCGGATCGATCCCGAGCGTCCAGTCCCCGCCGTGGGTCTCCCACCACTCGACGACCTCATCTTTCGTGACGGAACCGCCGACGTTCTCCGTCGTCACGGAGACGAACAGGACGTCGTCACCGACCCGCTCGTTCGCCTCCGCAAGCGCAGGCATTTGCTCGATGCAGGGGGGGCACCACGTTCCGAAGAAGTCGATGAACGTCGGCCTGTCGGCGGGGATCCGGATCTCGCCGGCCTCGCTTCCCGGGGCATCGATCGTCTCGACCGCGATCGGACCTCGCCGCTCGGTTCGATCCGTTCCTCTCTCACCTGAGTCATCGGTTCTTTCCGCACCCGAAGTGTCGGTTTCGACCGAGGGGAACCCGCCGACCGCGACCGCGCCCGCGGCTCCAAGCGCCGCCACGCTTCCGACCCCGGCGAGCAGTTCTCGTCTGCGCATCTCAGGCGGTCACCACGGTTTCGAAGTCCTCAACAACGCGTCCGACATCGACTGTCGCCCCGTTCGGGTAGGCGCGCTCGACGACGCCTTGCTTGTTGACGAGGAGGATCAGGTTGTAGTGCGGGAAAGCATACTCGAGGTTCTCGTATTCGTCGGCCGGGGCCTTTTCGATCACCAGCCCGAACTCTTCTTCGAGGAGTTCCGTGCCGGCCTGGTAGCTCTCGGGGCGCAGGAAGTGCCAGTTCCCGGCGTCGAGGTCGACGCCTTGTTCGACCGCGAACTGCTCTAAGACATCAGCCGTGTCGCGTTCGGGGTCGAACGTCGTCGCCAAGAACGCCGACTCGTCGCCGTACCCCTCCTCGGCCGCAACGGCCTGCGCCCGACGGAGCCGAAGGGTAAGCGCCGGGCACATCCCGTCGGGGCAGTTCGTGTAAATGAACGTCATGAGAACGGCGCGTTCGCCCTCGAAGTCCGTCGTCGACACCTCCTCACCGAGCAGCGGGTCGGGGAGGGTGACGTCAGGAACGTCGTCGCCGTGGCTCGGGTGCGCCGCCGCGCTCAGGTCTATCTCGGGTTCGTCGAGCACCGTCCGTCCGGTGCCCAGCCCGGGAACCATGCCCAGACATCCGGCGGTGGCGGCTATCCCTGCTGTGCCGATCGACTGTAAATACCGGCGGCGGTCCATACATCACCCTACGTGTCCGCAAATAAATGAACTCTGTTGGTGTGATCGACTAACGCGTGGTCGCCGCTGTACTCGTCATTCTCCCGGCTCGTCGCCCGACTGATCCGGTCCATCGCCCGATGCCATGTCCCCACCGTCCGGGTTGGCCACTGCCGAGACGTCGACCGCCTCGATCCGTGTTCCATCGACCTGCGTCACCTCGAGCGTGTACTCCCCGATATCGACGCTGTCGCCCGCTTCGGGCGCACGGCCGAGCCGGTCCAACACCAAGCCGCCGATCGTCTCGATGTCCGGGCCGTCGAAGGACGCCCCGAGCGCCTCGTTGACGATCGATATCGCGGCGCCGCCGTCGATCTCGTAGGAGCCGTCCGGCTGCCCCCGAACCGAGGGTTCGCGGCGATCGTCGTCGAACTCGTCGCGTAGGTCGCCGACGACCGCCTCGACGACGTCCTCGATAGTCGCGATGCCTTCGAACGTGCCCCACTCGTCGATGACTGCGGCCATCTGCCCGCCGTCGTCGCGGAACTGCAACAGGAGGTCGCTGATCGCCGTCGTCTCCGGGACGATCGCGATCTCGCGGGCGAGACTCCCGGCAGTCGCGTCCTCCCCCGTGTCGGCTTCGCCCGCCCGGAGAACGTCCTTCACGTCGACGAAGCCGACGACCTGATTGCCGTCGTCCTCGACGACGGGATACCGCGTGTGGCCGGCCTCATTGACAGTGCGTTTGATTTCCGACAGCGAGGCGTCGGCGGGCAGACTCACCACGTCGGGGAAGGGAACCATGACCGCCCGCACATCGGTATCGTCGAGTTCGAAGACCCCCTCGATCATCTCGATCTCCCCCGGGTCGACGCGTCCCGCCTCTCCGGCGCGTGCAAGCACCCGCCGGATTTCGCGCTCGCCGAGCGTCTCGTCGCTCTCGGAGGCCGGCGGCACGCCGAGTAGCCGGGTGAAGGCGTTCGCCGTCCCGTTGAAGACGACGAGGCCAGGGTAGAACACGTAATAAAACAGCTTCATCGGCGGGGCGACGAGCAGCGAGATCCGCTCGGCCTCTGCGATCGCGAGCGTCTTCGGAGCGAGTTCGCCGAAGACGACGTGGAGGAAGGTAATGAAGCCGAACCCGACCGCGAAGGAGACGAGATGGACGAGCCCTGCCGGGAGGGCCGACGAGAGTACCGGCTCAATGAGCGCTGCCACCGCCGGCTCCCCGACCCATCCCAGGCCGAGGGAGGCGATGGTGATGCCGAGTTGGGTGACCGCGAGGTAGTCGTCGAGACTCTCGACGACGCTCGACAACACGTCGGCCCCGGCGCGGCCCTCCTCGACGAGTTGTTCGACCGACGTCGCCCGGATCCGGACGAAGGCGAACTCCGAGGCGACGAAGAAGCCGTTCAACACCACGAGCAGTAGGGCGACGAGCAGCCGGGTCGCCGAGAGTGCGACATCTACCATCTGCGCGCCTCCGCCGAGTCGGCCAGCTGTTGAACGATGTCCATGCGGGCCGTTTCCGCCCGGCATTATAAAACGTTGGCCGAACCTGGCGTCGGGCGACACCGACATCGTTGATCCCGGAGTCGGGCGACACCGACTACCCGACGGTCTCGTTTTCGGACGGGGCCTGCTGGATGACGTATCGCTGCCCGACCATCGGATCAAGCAGGCTATCGACCGGCGCGTAGTCGTCCCGGAGGATCGGCACGTCGTCGGTCGGCTTGTCCCGGCGGTAGTTTTTGACCTCGTTTTCAAGATCGATACCGATGTCTCGCTCGCGGTTTCTGGTTTGGAGCTGTGATTGCGTCACCGGGTCGGGGTCCTTTGTCGCAACGACCTCGATGTTCTGGACGACCCCCGGCCCGGCGGTCTGGAAGCCGTACACCTGCGGGTAAACCTGCTCCATCGTCTTGTATTCGGCGCGGTAGAACTCCGAAGCCGGGCCGGTCGGCGCCGAGATGATGTTCGCGAACAGCATTCCGTCAGCCGAGAGGCGGTCGCTCGTCAGTTGCATGAACTCGACGGTCGTCAGCTGGAACGGAACCTTGTCCTTTTTATACGCGTCGAGAACGATCAGATCGTACGTCTTGTCGGTCTCTTGGAGGAACCGCCGGCCGTCGGCGTTGTGGATGTTGAGCTGGTCGGACTCCTCGACGCCGAAGTGTTCCTTCGCGGTCCGGATCACCTCGGGGTCGATCTCTACCACGTCGACGGTGGCGTCGTACTCGGAGACGAACCGTTTTGGGCCGGTGAAGCCGCCGCCACCGACGAACAGCACCCGGTCGATTTCGTCGGGATCCTCGGCGAACAAGTACGGCATGTGGAAGTACCGGGTGTAGCCGAAGACGTGGCGGTCGGGATCGCGGAGGTCCATCGCGCTGTGGCGCTGGCCGTCGAGGTACAGCGTCCGGGTGTCGCCGAGATCCGCGACCTCGAGTTCCTGATACGGCGTTTGGGTCTGGTGGACGACTTGGCCGCCGGTCGAAACCCCGACCGCCCCGCTTCCGAGCGATGCAACGAGCAACAGCGCGACGCCGGCCGTGGCGAAAAGCGACCGCTGATCCATCGATGGCAGCGTAATCGACACCGCCGTCCCGACGAGCAACAGTCCGAAGATGAACCCGATTGTCTCGATGCCGAAGGCCGGAATGAGCCCGAACGTCGTGCCGAAGACGCCGACGATGCTGCCGATCGTCCCGAGGGCGTACACCCGCCCGGACGCCTCGCCCACGCCCTCGGTCGCTGAGAGCTCGGCCGCGTACGGGCTGATGAACCCGAGCAGGTACGTTGGCGGGCCGAAAAGCAGCGTGACTGCGGGCAGCGACGCGAACCGACTTGGCAGCGGGAACGCGGATCCGGCGGCCAACAGCACGTCGTTCGCAAAGATCAACAGCGCGACGTAGGCGGCGGTCCCGAGCAGAATCCATGACAGGCGCTCGACGCTTGCCCGGCGGGCGGCGCGCTTGCCGCCGTAGTGGTAGCCAAGGCTCAACGCCGCGAGGAACACGCCGATGATGCTCCCCCAGGTGTAGATGCTGCTGCCGAACTGCGGTGCGATGATCCGACCGGCGAGGATCTCCAGCCCCATACTCGCGACCCCGGAGACGAACACCGCGAGTTCGGGCGCTGTCACCCGACTGAGCGCCCGCCCGGTCGAAAGTGACATACAGTATTGAATTCGCCGTCGCGGACATAAGTCCCACGGACACCCCCTGCTGGCGGAGCCTCCCGCTGAGGGATGGACGCGAACGACGACCGGGTAACGCGGGGGTATCGGCGCGGGGCGATCGGAGCAGATCACGTCGGGTCGAAGCGTATCGGATCGGACTCTATCGGCCGCCCGGTAAGTCCAAGGGGCTTTAGGGCCGCGTCGCGGAACTCCGACGTGGATTCTAACGAGGTCAGACACCAGTGGGAGACTCGCTCCGGGGAGTATTCGCCGGCGTACTACGCACACTACGGCCCGGACGAAACGAGCGAGATGCTTCGTAAAACATTCGAGCGGTTTCTCGATCCGGACGCGGCGATCATCGAGATGGGATGCAGTTCCGGGCGACACCTCGCACACCTCCACGAGCACGGGTTCGAGCGACTGTCGGGGATCGAACTCAACGGCGATGCCTTCGACGTGATGGCCGAGACGTACCCCGATCTCGCCAGCGAGGGAACGTTTCACCACGGCGCGATCGAGGACGTCATCGGGGAGTTCGCGGACGATCGCTTCGACGCGGTGTACTCCGTCGAAACCTTCCAACACATTCACCCGGACGCCGAGTGGGTGTTCGAGGAAATCGCCCGGATCACCAGCGATGTCCTCATTACGGTCGAAAATGAGGGCGATGGGGGCGTCTCGCGGTCGGCCCCAACGGAGGTCAACTACGTCACTGACGACGTGCCGCTGTACTACCGCAACTGGCGACACGTCTTCGACGGACTGGGGTTCGCCGAAGTGGACGCCGAACGCGGGAACCGAGATACGGTTCGGACCTTCCGTCGGACGTGATGTCTGTATTTGTAACCTGAGGGGAGGGGTCGCCGCTACTGGAAACCCAAGCCACTACGCTACGCTCGTGCGAATACAAAACAGGACGGCTTATGGCTCGTCCACGTCGGCGGTGAGTCGGTCCGCGACGTTGCGGTCGAGTTGCTCGACGGTCACGACGTGACGGAGTTTTTTAATCTGGTTCGACACCTGCTTGACGCCGGGGTGCGGTGGCTCGACGACGAACGTGATGCGAGAGTGTGCGTCGTCGCCAACCGGCTCACCCACGATGCGCTCGATGTTGATCTGTCGTCGGGCAAACAGCCCGGTCACGTCGGCCAGCACGCCGGGGTCGTTCTCGACGAACGCTGACAGTACCACCCGCTGGTCGGTGTTTTCTGTCTCCTCGTCCTCGTCGGTTCCCGGCTTCGTTCGGCGACCCGTTGGCTGGGCTCGCTCGTGAGGGCCGGGGCCGTCCAGTCCGTTGCTCATAGTTCCTCCAGTTGTGCTTCGTTCATCGCGAACTTCCCGTTGTTGCCACCGCTGGTGACCATCGGGTAGACATCTTCTTCGGGGTCAACGTGGGCATCCACGACCGAGGGTCCGTCGTAGTCGAGGGCGGACTGAAGTGTCGCTTCGGCCTCGTCGTAGTCGTCGAGACGGAATCCGCGAGCGCCGAACGCCTCCGCTAGTGTCGCGAAGTCCGGACCCCACGAGTACTCCGAAGCCACGCGTCGACCCTCGAAGAAGGCGTCCTGCCACTGCCGGACCATCCCGATGTACTCGTTGTTGAGGACGATCACCGTGACGTCGAGATGTTCGCGGACCGCAACGGCGAGTTCCTCCAGGGTCATCAGAAACGAGCCGTCGCCGTCGAAGCAGACGACTGATCGGTCGTTGTCGGCGGCAAAGCGGGCGCCGATCGCTGCGGGCAGACCGTACCCCATCGTCCCCAGGCCGTGCGAGGACACCCACGTCTGTGGCTCGGTGTAGGTCCAGTACTGGAACGCCCACATCTGGTGTTGGCCGACACCCGTGGTGACGATACTGTCGTCCGGTGTCAGCGCGTCCACGGCCTCGACGACGAACTGTGGTTTGAGCGGTTCGTCAGCGGGCGTGTCGTAATCCATCGGATACTCGGATTTCCAGGTCTGGCACTGCTCGCGCCACTCACTAGCGTCGGGTGCCCGGGCCATCGCGTCGTACAACTGGTCAAGCACCGTCGCCGCGTCGCCGACCAGCGGGTGGTCCGCGCGGACGTTCTTGGACATCTCCGCGGGGTCAATGTCCACGTGGACAATGTCGGCCTCCGGCGCGAACGTTTCGACCCCGCCGGTCAACCGGTCGTCGAAACGGGTGCCCACCGCCAACATGACATCGCTGTGTTGGAGTGCCATGTTGGCGTAGCCGGTGCCATGCATCCCCGCGACTTCCATCGCGAGAGCGTGGTCTTCCGGGAACGACCCGAGACCAGGCATCGTCGTCACGACGGGGACACCGTACTCGATGGCAAAGGCCCGGAGCTCGTCCCAGGCCTCGCCTTTGATAACACCGCCCCCGGAGAGGATGACGGGGCAGTCAGCGTCCGAGAGTGCCTCCGCGGCCGCCCTGACCGCTCCGCCGTCGGCGGCGTCGGGTACCTCGAAGTTCTCGGGTTGTTCCGGTCGGTCGGGCGTTCGGTCGGTGTCGTTGAGGGTGACGTCTTTCGGGAGGTCCACGAGCGTCGGCCCCGGTCGGCCGTCGCGGGCGAGGGTGAACGCCTCGCCGACCGTGTCACCGACAGTATCGGCGTCGTCGGCGAAGAAGTTGGCTTTCGTGACCGGCCGGGTGACGCCGGTCGTGTCCGTCTCCTGGAATGCGTCGTTGCCGACGAAGTCCGACGGCACCTGTCCCGTCAACGCGAGCATGGGGTCCGAATCCATATCCGCGTCCGCAAGCCCGGTGACGAGATTGGTCGCGCCAGGTCCCGAGGTTGCCATGCAAACGCCCGGGTCGCCGGAGACGACGCCATATGCATCAGCGGCGTGGGCCGCAGCCTGTTCGTGTGCCATCGTCACGTGGGTCAACGCCGCGTCGTAGAAGGCGTCGTAAACGGGCATGATTGCCCCGCCCTGGACGCCAAATACGTGTTCGACGCCCGCGCTTTCGAGCGCCGCTACGACGGCGTCGGCACCGCTGGTAACTGAGCGTTCTTCGGTCGCTTCCTCCGTGACTGCGATTTGTTCTGACATCTTGTGGTTGTTTGTCGTGGGTGGACTGGGGGTACGTGGCGTCGTCAAAACTGCGACACCGTCGATTACGAAACGGGGCGAACCGGGCCGAACAGTAAGAGTAGGGTGTAGCGGGACTAAAACGCCCCAATAATAGCGGTCGTGGAGACACCGCTATCGACGGGCAAGCGTCGGGAAGCGGTGGCAAAGCGCATATAACACAATCAATATCGTGCCCAATAATGAACGTTTCGCTTGTACGTGCCGAGAACGTTCACGGCTAACGACTATCCGCTCTCAGCGGATAACAGACGCGATTCTCCGATGCTCATTCACTTTTCCACACAAATGTGTGGATAGAAACGTGGCCTCGGCACTCA
>Ga0207414_1000068_pt1 | contig 48161 bp, 45 predicted proteins | sample PonA231FremontCA_2_FD_187269 | JGI IMG/M metagenome (GOLD analysis project Ga0207414, IMG submission 187269) | Marine sediment microbial community from Fremont, CA, USA - Pond A23 Sediment 1 (SPAdes) | ecosystem: Environmental > Aquatic > Marine > Unclassified | place: USA: Fremont, California...
TTCTCCTTGCGCTTTTGCCCGTGTACTATACCGATCCCCAGACTTTGCGGGAGACAGCCATGGAAGATCAGGACCCGGAGACCGCCCTATTCCGGGCGGCCATGGAGGATGTCAGTCCGCTGGAGCACCATGACACGCCGGATCTGCGGCGCCGTCGCCCGCCGCCCATCCCCGGCCAGCGCCGTGCCGACGACCGGGCCGTGCTGCGCGAACTCGCCGAGGGCGAGCAGGATGGCTCGGAGCTGGGCGCCGAGCTGGGCGAGGCCCTGGCGTGGTCACGCGCCGGGCTGCATCGCAAAACCCTGCGACGGTTACGCCGGGGCGATTTCAGTGTCATGGCCGAGCTCGATCTGCACGGCCATACCGTCGACTCCGCGCGGCGACTGCTGAACGACTTTCTCAACGAATGCCAGCGCCGGCACATGGGCTGCGTGCGGGTCATCCACGGCAAGGGGCGCCGCTCGTCGAATGCCGGCCCGGTTCTGAAGGGCCAGGTGGATCGGTGGTTGCGCCAGCGCGATGACATCCTGGCCTTCTGCTCGGCGCGGCCCGTCGATGGGGGCACCGGTGCGCTGTATGTGCTGCTACGGCGCTGATCAGGCATTAACGGCCTCCACCAGCTCCCGGACCACCATTGTGGCGTAGGCACCCCGGGTGAGCTCAAAACAAAGTCGCCAGGTTGCGGGGGCAATGCGGCAACCGGCCAGTGCCCCGACACTCAGGCGCAACGACCGCCGATCGGCGGTTACCCCCTGGTCTGCCAGGGCCTGGATCACCGCTGACCAGCCCTCCAGTGCCGTCGATTCGCGCTCGATCAATGCCGCTGATCGGGACTGGCGTCGGTTATCGGCGCCGGGCAGGGGCCCCGTGGGATGGATGCGCTGGCCGGCCGCACGACGGCGGTTGAAGGCCATTTCGCCCTCCTCGGCCGCAAACAGGCTGCCGCGACCATCGAGCACCAGCAGATCCCCCGCCCGCGGCTGCGACCAGTCACCCGCATTAATGCGGCGCGCCAGCACCTCGTTGAACATCGCCGAGCGCGTGGCCGAGATGAGCATGCTGCGGTCATTGCGCGAGCGCGGTCGGTTGCCACCCGCCAACCAGTCCAGAGCGCGATTCAGGTTGTGTCCGTCGCGCCCGAAACGCTGGCCGCCGAAATAGTTGGGCACCCCCTGGCCGGCGATCGTCACCAGCCGTGCCGCCATATCCCGCGGAGCGGCATCGACATCGCGCAGCGTCAGGGTGAAGCGGTTGCCGGCCAGGGCCCCCACCGGCAGTTTGCGCCGATGGCGCTGGACATCGATCACGTCCAGCACCCGCTCATCCTCATCGACCAGACGGCCGAGCGGGGCGAGCGGCGCATTGACCGGCCACGGCACGGACAACCACTGCGTTGTGACCGCCTGACGGTCCTTGCGCCCGGCGTAACCCATCGCCCGCCGCTCGACCTCCCAGTGCGCCGCAAGTTGCTGAATGGCCTGCTGCGTGGTCAGCCCGCGTTTGCGGATGCGGACCAGTAAATGCGGACCCTCGCCCTCGGGGGCGAAGCCGAGACGCTCATCCACCTGGAAATCCTCAGGGGTGGCCGCGACGCGGGCCGTGCCCACCGGCGTCCCCCAGGCGAACGGCCACTCGCCCGCGTCACTCACGGGCAATCGATCAGCGCCACAGCGCTGGCGGCAATCCCTTCACCGCGCCCGGTAAAGCCCATCCACTCAAGCGTTGTCGCTTTCAGATTGATTTGCCCAACGGACAAACCCAGATCCGCGGCAATGCGCTCGCGCATGGCGGGCAAGTGGTCCGCCAACCGCGGGCGCTGGGCGATCAGCGTGGCATCGAGGTTACCGATGGCGCCGCCCTGCTCGGCGATAAGGGCCCCAACCCGGCGCAGCAGCACCCGACTGTCGATGTCCGCATAGGCGGTATCGGTGTCGGGAAAATGCTGACCGATATCACCCAGACCCGCAGCGCCCAGCAGTGCATCGCACAGGGCATGCAACAACACATCCCCATCCGAGTGCGCGGCCAGTCCGTAGTCAAAGGCTATCTCAACGCCGCCCAGTACCAGGCGCCGACCCGCCACCAGCCGGTGGGCATCGACGCCCTGGCCGATTCGCATCATCTTCGATCTCCCCGCCGGTTGCGCTCGATGGCACTGCTCAGCCAGTCGATATCTTCGGGATAGGTATACTTGATGTTGCCCGGGTCGCCGGCGACCAGCCGCGGGCGCGCACCCAGCCCTTCCATGGCCTGCGATTCGTCGGTCACCCGGGTGTCGCGGGCAAGTGCGCTGTGCAGGCGACCCAGCGGGAACAACTGGGGTGTCATTGCCTGCCAGAGCCCCTCGCGCGACGGTGTCTCGGCCACTCGCCCCGCGGCATCGGCACGCTTGAGCGTATCGCGCACCGGCGCGGCCAGCAGCCCGCCGTCGGGATCATCGGCGACGGCCTCGATCAACCGGGCAATATCGGCCGCCGAGACTGCCGGTCGTGCCGCGTCATGCACCAGTACGCCGTCCGTCTCCGCCGCTCCCCAGTCGCGCAACGCCGCGAGCCCGGCACGAATCGAATCCTGACGCTCCGCCCCGCCCGCGCAGTCGCGGACCCGGTCATCGCGACGCAATGAGGCCCGATCGAACAGCGCATCATCGGCGGCACGCACGATCATAACCCCGGCAATATCGGGCACCTGACAAAGCGCATCGAGTGACCAGGCCAGTACCGGCCGGCCAGCGAGTTGGTGGTATTGCTTGGGCGTCTCGGCGCGCAGGCGCTGACCGCTACCCGCCGCCGCGATCAGGCCCCAGAGTCGCTTAGCGGTCACGCGGTCTGATCACCCGGTAGAAGTGCTCATTGGCGCCGATCATGCCCATATCTCGGCGGGCCCGCTCCTCGACACTGCTCAGTCCCCCGCGCAGGTCGGCAACATCCGCGGCCAGCGCGCGGTTGCGCTCATCGAGACGGGCATTTTCGGCGCGCTGGTCGGCGACGGCAGCCTGCAGCCGCTGCATGGCGGGGACGCTGCCCTCGCCCAGCCAGAGTCGCGACTGCAGCAGCACGATCAACACCACCAGCGCCGCCGCCATCCAGCGCATGGCCGAGCTCAGGCGCCCATGCGACGGAGGTTGGGGAATGCCGAGCGACCGGCGTAGCGGGCACGCTCACCCAGCGCCTCTTCAATCCGCAGCAGCTGATTGTATTTGGCGACCCGGTCCGAGCGGCACAGCGATCCGGTCTTGATCTGGGTGGCCGTACTGGCGACCGCCAGATCGGCAATGATGGTGTCCTCGGTTTCGCCCGAGCGGTGGGAGATGACCGCGGAGTAGCCCGCCCCATCGGCCATGCTGATGGCATCCAGCGTCTCGGTGAGCGTACCGATCTGATTGAATTTGATGAGAATCGAGTTGCCGATCCCCTGGTCAATACCGCTCTGGAAGATGCGCGTATTGGTCACGAACAGATCGTCGCCCACCAGCTGCACGCCCTCGCTGATCTGGCGGGTCAGGGTTGCCCAACCGGCCCAGTCATCCTCGCCCATGCCGTCTTCGATCGAGATGATCGGATAGCGCGCCACCCAGTCGGCCAGCACGGCGGCAAAACCGTCGGCGTCAAACCGCCGATCTTCGGACGCCAGGTAGTATTCACCGTTTTCACAGAACTCGGAACTGGCCGCGTCCAGCGCCAGCCAGACCTGCTCGCCCGGGGTATAGCCGGCGGCCTTGACCGCCTCGAGGATCACCTCGATGGCGGCCTCGTTAGAGGGCAGATCAGGGGCAAAGCCGCCTTCGTCACCCACCGCCGTCGACAGTCCGCGATCGCTCAGGACCTTCTTGAGGGCATGGAAAATTTCGGTGCCGCAACGCAGCGCGTCGCTGAAGCGATCGAAGCCGATCGGCATTACCATGAATTCCTGTATGTCGACGCTGTTGCTGGCATGAGCGCCGCCATTGAGGATATTCATCATCGGGACGGGCAGCGTGTATTCCTGCGCCGGCGCCAGATAGGCGAACAGCGACTGGCCCGCCGACTGCGCCGCCGCCTGCGCGACCGCCAGCGAAGCGCCGAGCAGTGCATTAGCGCCCAGCCGGCCCTTATTGTCGGTGCCGTCGAGGGCGATGAGGCGCTCGTCAATGCCACGCTGATCCTCAGCGGTCATGCCGTTCAATGCGTCGTTGATCTCGCCGTTGACGTTGGCCACTGCCTGCGTCACGCCCTTGCCCAGATAGCGCGTCTTGTCGCCATCACGCAGCTCCACGGCCTCGCGCGCCCCGGTAGAGGCACCAGACGGCACCGCCGCGCGGCCCAGGCTGCCATCGCTGAGTGTGGCCTCGGCCTCGAGGGTGGGGTTGCCGCGCGAGTCGAGGATCTCGCGGGCGTGGATGCGGGTAATGGTGGGCATGAATGGGCTCCTTTTACAGTTCGTTTTCGGCAAATCCATGCTGCCGGGTGACGGCATCCAGCGCTGTGAGCGCATCGAGGAGTGCCGGCAGCCGTTGCAATGGCCAACTATTCGGGCCATCGGACAGCGCCTTTGCCGGATCGGGGTGGGTTTCCATGAAAAGACCGCTGACACCGGCGGCCACGGCGGCGCGGGCCAACACCGGGACATGCTCGCGCTGCCCGCCGGAGGCATTGCCCTGGCCACCCGGCAGTTGTACCGAGTGAGTCGCGTCAAAAATCACCGGGGCACCGGTGTCGCGCATGACCGCCAGCGAGCGCATGTCGGCAACCAGGTTGTTGTAGCCAAAGCTGACGCCGCGCTCGCAGACGGTGATTTGTGTATTGCCGGTCTCACGGGCCTTCTCGACCACATTGGCCATGTCCCAGGGCGCCAGGAACTGACCCTTTTTGAGATTGACCGGCAGCCCGCAGGCGGCCACCGACTGGATGAAGTCGGTCTGGCGACACAGAAAGGCCGGGGTCTGCAGCCAGTCCACAACGGATGCCACCTCATCAAGGGGCGTTGCCTCGTGCACATCGGTGAGAACCGGCACATTGAAGCGCTCCCGCACGGCGGCGAGGGTCTCAAGTCCTGCCGCCTGGCCGGGCCCTCGATAGCTCGATGCCGACGAGCGGTTGGCCTTGTCATACGAGGCCTTGAAGATCAGCGGTATACCGCGCTCGGCCGTCATGGTCACGAGCTGCTCGGCGATATCGAGCGTGAGCGCCCGGGATTCGACCACACAGGGGCCGGCGATCAGGCAAAGTGGGTGACCAAGCCCCAGCGGTTGACCCTGGACGCGGATGGTCACGATGCCTGGTCCGCGCGCGCATCGCGATGGGCGGTGGCGGCGTCGATGAAATCGGCAAACAATGGGTGGCCGTCCCGCGGCGTCGAAGTAAACTCGGGATGGAACTGGCAGGCCAGAAACCATGGATGATCAGGCAATTCGACGGCCTCGACCAGATGGCCATCCCCCGACCAGCCGGCGATGACCAGCCCCGCCTGCGTCAGGCGGTCGGCGTAGCCGTTGTTGAACTCGTAGCGGTGGCGATGGCGCTCACGGATGACGTCCTTGCCATAGACCTGATGAAAGCGTGTCCCGCGGACCAGCGTCGAAGCCTGAGCACCCAGGCGCATGGTGCCGCCGAGATCCGAGTTGCTATCACGATACTCGCGCAGGCCTTCGGCGTTCATCCACTCGGTGATCAGCGCGATCACCGGGTGGCGCGGATGGGTAACAAACTCGGTGCTGTGCGCGCCCTCGAGCCCGGCAACATGGCGGGCGAACTCGATGACGGCGACCTGCAGGCCCAGACAGATCCCCAGAAACGGCACGCCCGTTTCGCGGGCGTAACCCGCCGCGGCGATCTTGCCCTCGATGCCCCGCTCGCCGAAGCCGCCCGGCACCAGCACCGCATCGACGTCATTAAGCAGCGATGCGCCTTCACGCTCGATGGCCTCGGAGTCGACGTAGCGGATATGGACTTTCTGGCGCTGCTGAATGCCCGCATGGCGGAGCGCCTCATTCAGCGACATGTACGCATCCGCCAGGTCGACATATTTGCCGACCATGGCCACGGTCACCTCGCCGACGGGCGACTCCATGGCCTCGACCACATGGGCCCAGTCGTTGAGCGTGGCGGGCGGCAGCGTGAGGCCGAATTTTTCGGCGACGATGCCATCCAGGTGCTGCTCATGGAGCATCGCCGGGACTTTGTAGATGTTGTCGACATCCAGCGCCGAAATAACGGCGCGGGGCTCGACGTTGGTGAAGAGCGCGATCTTGCGGCGCTCTTCGGCCGGAATCGGCATGGAGGCCCGGCAGACGAGAATGTCGGGCTGAATCCCGATGCTGCGCAGTTCCTTGACCGAGTGCTGGGTGGGCTTGGTTTTCATCTCGCCGGCGGCTCCGATCCAGGGCAGCAGCGTCAGATGAATGAACAGGCAGCGCTCGCGGCCGAGCTCGGTGCCCATCTGCCGAATCGCCTCGAGGAACGGCAGTGACTCAATATCGCCGACGGTGCCGCCGATCTCGATCAGGGCAATATCCGCCTCTCCGGCCCCGTCTTCGATGCAGCGCTTGATCTCGTCGGTGATGTGGGGGATGACCTGAACAGTCCCCCCCAGATAGTCGCCGCGCCGTTCCTTGCGAATGACGCTTTCGTAGATCCGCCCGGTGGTGTGGTTGTTGGCCTGCGCGGCGCGCATGCGCACGAATCGCTCGTAATGACCCAGATCCAGATCCGTCTCGGCACCATCGTCGGTCACAAAGACCTCGCCATGCTGGAACGGGCTCATCGTGCCGGGGTCGACATTGATGTAGGGATCGAGCTTGACCATGGTCACGCTGAGACCGCGTGCCTGCAGGATGCTGCCCAATGAGGCGGCGGCGATGCCCTTGCCCAGGGAGGACACGACACCGCCGGTAATAAAGATGAATCGCGTCATTATACCGTCGGTCTGGTGGCGGAATGGGTGAGCGGACTGCCCCCCGGAATGGCTATGGAACTTAGCAGAACGACCCGTCTGGCACAATCTGGCCGCTCGCCGTCAGCCAGGGCCAGTCGGCCCCGGCGACTCCGCTGTGGGGCTGCCAGTGAAGGTCGGGCGCCGCCGTCGCCGGCCAGCGTGCCTGGCCCCCACGGGTTGGCCCCAGACCCGCCACCGCCAGGCAGGCATCGTGCTCGTCCACCAGCACCGGCAGCCGATCCCGCCACCAGGGGACAACGCCGTATTCGCGCAGCACTTCACGGGCCGGTTTGGCCGGCCGTCCCGCCAGGGCCAGCCGCTCGCCCGGGTGCAGACCCCGCAGCCATAATGGTCCCGCGGCCGCGGGCAGGCCCGTCACCGTGCCCAGGCTGCCCCAGACCGCCTCCCGCGCGGCCGTCGGCACGACCTGTGCCGGCGGGATGGAGGGCAGTGCCGCGGGCAGGCGATACAACCACTCGCCGTGACGCCGAACCTGTCCCCCCGGCCAGGCCAGCACGGGGTGACGGTCAGCGGCGGCATCGGCAAGCGCGGCCATGCCGGCATCCAGCCGCCTTTGCCCCGGCGGTTGCTGACCGCCAGCCCGGATCCACTCGCGCAGCATCACACCCCGGGCCGCCCGGGTTCGAGTCCGCCAGTCCGCCAGCGACAGCGGCCCACTGCCCTCGCCCAGCCACTCCGCGATGACCGCGCGCTGCGCGCGGGCGTGATCCGCCAGGCGCCCCGCGGCGGCGGCCGCTGCCGGCCAGCGCGCCGTCATCACCGGGATCACGCGGTGGCGCAGATAATTGCGATCGATGTCCAGCGAGGCATTGCTGGGATCATCCACCCAGTCCAGTCCATGTCGCACGGCATAAGCCTCGAGCTGCTCGCGCGGGACGCCGAGTAGTGGCCGGATCAGCCAGCCCCGACCCAGCGCCCGCATTGGCTGAATCCCCACCAGTCCATCCGGACCGGTGCCCCGCAGCAAGCGGTAGAGCAATGTCTCGAGCTGATCATCGGCATGATGGGCGGTGAGCACCGCTTCGTCGGGGTCGAGCCCGGCGGCCAATGCCCGATAGCGGGCCGCGCGGGCGCCGGCCTCAAGCCCTTCACCGCGACGATGGGGGGTGATGTCGATCTGCTCGAAGGCCGCCCCCAGACGCGTGGCGGTCGCCCGGCAATGCGCCGCCCAGTCGCTGGCCGCCGCCTGGAGCCCGTGGTGGACATGGACAGCTCGCACGGGTCGCGGGCCCTGCAGGGCAAGATGCAGGAGGACAGTGGAATCGAGCCCGCCGCTGTAGCCAACGACGACCGCCCGGCAGTCGGCCGGCAGTGCTGCGTCGATCAGCGCCGGGTTGACCCCCGCCGACGCTGTGCCGTTACTGCTTGAACTCACCCAGTGCCATCAGGCGCTCGTAGCGCGCCGCACACAACTGATCGATATCCAGTGCCGACAGCGAAGCCCAGTGCCGCCTCAGGGCCTCTCCCAGCCGCCGCGAGGTCTCCTGCCAATCGCGATGCGCGCCGCCCAGAGGCTCTTCGATGACTTCGTCATTGAGTCCCAACTCGCCGAGCCGGGTGGCGGTAATGCCCATGGCCTCGGCGGCGTCGGCGGACTTCTCTGCGCTTTTCCAGAGAATGGACGCACAGCCCTCCGGGGAGATGACCGAATAGGTGCTGTACTGAAGCATCAGTAACCGATCGCCAACACCGATTGCCAGCGCTCCGCCGGATCCGCCCTCGCCGATCACGGTGCAGATCACCGGCGTGCGCAGGCCCGACATCACGAACAGGTTGTGGGCGATGGCCTCGCTCTGGCCGCGTCTTTCGGCATCGACGCCCGGATAGGCGCCCGGCGTGTCGATAAACGTAAACACCGGCAGGGCAAAGCGCTCGGCCATTTCCATCAGCCGCTTCGCCTTGCGATAGCCCTCGGGACGCGGCATGCCGAAATTGCGCGCGATCTTTTCGCGGGTATCGCGCCCCTTCTGCTCGCCAATCACCATGACCGGCTTACCGTCGAGCCGTGCCAGGCCGCCGACGATCGCCGCATCGTCCGCAAACGCGCGGTCGCCGTGCAGCTCTTCAAAGTCGGTGAAAATGGCTTCAATGTAATCCAGCGCGTAGGGGCGATAGGGGTGCCGCGCCAGCTGCGAGACCTGCCAGGCGCTGAGATCGCGGAAGATCTGCTCAGTGAGCTGCCGGCTCTTGGCCCGCAGGCGCGTGAGCTCGTCACTGATATTGATCTCGGCGTCGTCGTTGACGTGGTGCAGCTCTTCAATCTTGGCCTCAAGTTCGGCGATGGGCCGCTCAAACTCCAGGAAATTCAGATTACTCGACCCCAATGCTGCACTCCCCTGCCCGTGGTGCGTGGCAGTCTATCATGCCCCTAGCGGCGGTAGTCGACGGCCACCCGATCCGCCGCCAGCAGGCGGGTCAGTCGATCGATCAGCTCGGGCTCGGGCCGTACCCGCCATTCGTCCCCCAGTCGCAGCCGGGCCAGCGCGCCATTGCCTTCGTAGTCGATGCACACCGGACAGCCCCCCGACTGGTAGGGCGTCAGCGCCTCGGCGAGCGCCGGAACAAAGCCGTTGCCCGCCTCGCCCGCCGCCACGCGCAGCACCAGCCGGCGGGCGAACTGAAGCCGGGCCCCGGCGAGATCGTAGACACGCTCGGCGGAGACGCGATAGCCGTCACTGAATTCGTCATAGCCGAGATCGCCCTCGACCACGATCAACTGATCCTTTTCAAGCAAATGCCGGTGGCGCTGATAGACATCGCCAAACAGAATCACCTCGAGCCGTGCGGTTCGGTCATCGAGGGTGACAAAGCCCAGCCGCCGGCCACTCTGGGTGACCCGGCTGCGGGCGGCCACCACCAGACCAGCGACCACGACCCGAGCCTCGCCCTTACCCCGAGCGCTGTTTCGATCAAGCCCCGTGGAGGCCTGATTGAGCCGGCAACTGACAAACCCCGAGAGCTCGGCCTCGTGCTCCTCGATGGGATGCCCGGTCAGATACAGTCCCAGGGTTTCCTTTTCGGCGGCCAACCGTTCGCGCTCAGCCCATTCGCCGCACTGCACGGCACTGGCCTCGTGGCGCGGCTCAGCCCCGGGCTCGACTGCCACCCCCAGACCAAACAGATCATCCTGTCCCAGCTCGGCATTGCGGCTTTGCTGTTCAGCGGCCTGCAGCGCCGCGGGCAGGGTGGCCATCGCCGAAGCACGATTCGGGCTCAGGGTGTCCAGGCTGCCGGATCGGATCAGCGCCTCGAGCACCCGACGGTTGACGCGACGCAAATCGATGCGCCGACACAGATCATGCAAATCGGTAAAGACACCACCGGCCCGGCGTGCCTCGATAATCGCCTCGACGGCCGCATGCCCGACGCCCTTCACCGCGCCCAGGCCATAGACAATGCCACCGTGATCCGGCGCCTGGAACATCCAGTCCGATCGATTGATATCCGGCGGCGCCACCTCGAGCGACATCGCGCGACATTCATCAATCAGGGTCACGACCTTGTCGGTATTGTCCATGTCCGATGACAGCACCGCCGCCATGAACGCCGCCGGATAATGCGCCTTGAGCCACGCTGTCTGGTAGGAGAGCAGCGCATACGCAGCAGAGTGGGATTTGTTGAAGCCGTAGCCGGCGAACTTCTCCATCAGATCGAACAGGCCCTCGGCCTGTGCATCGGGCAGGCCCTGCTCCTTGGCACCCGCCAGAAAGAGGGTCCGCTGCTTGGCCATTTCGGCGGGCTTTTTCTTGCCCATCGCCCGCCGCAACAGATCGGCCTGACCCAGACTGTATCCCCCCACGGCCTGGGCGATCTGCATGACCTGCTCCTGGTAGAGGATCACCCCGTAGGTCGGCTGCAGAATCGGTTTCAGGGCCTCATGATGCAGCTCGGGCGTGGGATAGGCGACCGGTTTACGGCCGTGCTTGCGATCGATGAAATCCTCGACCATGCCCGATTGCAGCGGCCCCGGGCGGAAAAGTGCCACCAGCGCGATGATGTCTTCGAAACTATCCGGGCGCAGGCGGCGAATCAGATCCTTCATGCCGCGGGATTCGAGCTGGAACACCGCGGTGGTCTGGCAGTCCTTGAGACGCTCAAAGGTCGGAACATCGTCCAGCGGAATGGTCTCGATATCCAGGGGCGTCTCGCCCTGATCCGCACGCAGCGTGTTCACCGCGCGCACCGTCCAGTCGATGATCGTGAGCGTGCGCAGGCCCAGGAAATCGAACTTGACCAGCCCCACGGCTTCGACATCGTCCTTATCGAGCTGAGTGGCCAATCCCCCGCCGCCCGGCTCGCAGAACAGCGGCGAAAAATCGGTCAGATCACTCGGCGCGATCACGACACCGCCGGCATGCTTACCGACATTGCGCGACAGTCCCTCGAGCCGCTGGGCCAGATCGAGCAGAAAGCGGACATCCTCGTCCTGCTCGCCCAGCTCGCGCAGATCCGCCTCCTGATCCATCGCCTTGTCCAGTGTCATCCCCACTTCAAACGGAATCAGCTTGGCGATGCGATCGACATAGCCATAGGCATGCCCCAGCACTCGACCGACGTCGCGAACCACGGCCCGCGCGGCCATGGTGCCGTGGGTCGCAATCTGCGAAACCTTCTCGCGACCATAACGCTCGGCAACGTAATCGATGACCCGATCGCGCTTTTCCATGCAGAAGTCGACATCGAAGTCGGGCATGGACACCCGCTCGGGGTTGAGGAAGCGCTCGAACAGCAGGTCGTAGCGCAGTGGATCGAGATCCGTGATATCGAGCGCATAGGCCACCAGCGAGCCGGCGCCGGAACCACGCCCCGGCCCAACGGGAATCGACTGTGACTTCGCCCAGCGAATGAAGTCGGCAACGATCAGGAAATACCCGGGAAAGCCCATTTCAATGATCACGCCCAGCTCGTGCTCAAGACGCTCGCGATACTCGGCCTCACTGCCTCCTGGCGTGCCCAGCCGCTGGATGCGCTGATCCAGCCCGGCGCGCGCTTCGGTGCGCAGATAATCCTCAATGCTCTGATCGTTGGGCACCGGAAAGTCCGGCAACACATTCTGGTCGAGCGTCAGTGAGAGGTTGCAGCGGCGTGCAATCGCCAGGGTATTCTCCAGCGCCTCGGGCAGATCGGCGAAGCGCTCGACCATTTCCTCGGGGCTGCGCAGGTGCTGGGCCTCACTGTAGCGACGCGGCCGGTTGTCATCGTGCAGCACCCGGCCCTCGTGGATGCAGACCCGGGCCTCATGCGCTTCGAAGTCGGCGGGCTCGAGGAAGCGCACGTCGTTGGTGGCCACCACCGGCACTGAATACTCGCTGGCAAGGGCGACCGCCGCGTGGACGTGGGCGTCGTCCCCCGGGCGGCCGGTGCGCTGCAGCTCAAGGTAGTAGCGATCGCCGAACCGCGCCTGCCAGAACTCGAGCCGGCGCCGGGCGAGATCGCCATTACCGGCCACCAGCGCCTCGCCCACATCACCACGGGCCGCCCCCGAGAGCACGATCAGACCTTCGTTCCAGTCATCGAGCCATTCACGGTCCACCAGCGGCAGCCCCTGGGCCTGCCCCTGCAGATAGCTTGCAGTGATCAACCGTGTCAGGTTGGCGTAACCGGTGTCGTTCATGCACAGAAACGTCACCGTGTGATGCTCGTCGCGGTCATCGGCGGCGATGCGCAGGTCCGCGCCAATCAACGGCTTGACGCCGGCCGCCACCGCCGCGCTATAGAACTTGACCATGCCAAACAGATTGCCCTGATCGGTGATGGCGACCGCCGGCATGCCCTGTCGCGCGGCGGCCTCCACCAGCGGTTTCACGCGCACGGTGCCGTCGATCAGGGAGAATTCCGTGTGCAGATGAAGATGGACAAAGCCTGAGGGCATGGGGTCAACCGGATCGCCAACGTGAGGGGGTCATATTACCGCCCGGAGGCTGGCGGAAGATAGCGGGCCATCGCTGCGCGGACCGGTTTGAAGCTGCGACGATGCTCGGCGCAGGGGCCGTGATGCGCCAGCCGCTCGCGATGCAACGCCGTCGGGTAGCCCCGATGCCGGTCGAATCCATAATCCGGATAGCGGGCATGCAGATCCAGGGCGATCCGATCGCGATAGACCTTGGCGATGATCGACGCCGCCGCAATGGCCGGCACCTGATCGTCTCCCCCCACGACGGCGCTCACCGGGCAGGCAACGCGCGGGCAGTCGCGACCATCCACCCGCACCGCGACCGGCGCCGGTTTCAAGGCATCGACCGCGCGTTGCATGGCAAGCAGACTCGCCTGGCGGATGTTCAACGCGTCGATCTCGGCGGCGCTGGCAAGGGCGATCTCCCAGGCCACCGCCGAGGCACGGATGCGGGTATCGAGCCCCTCGCGCCGGTGCGCCGACAGGCGCTTGGAATCGCGCAAGTCCGACCAGTCATCTCCCGGATCGAGGATTACCGCCGCGGCGACGACGGGACCGGCCAGCGGCCCGCGCCCAACCTCATCGACCCCGGCAACCGCGGGCTCGATTGCCTCCATCAGGCCGGCCCCGCCGAAGCGTCCAGGAGCTCACCCACGGCGTCGGCGGCGCGCTCGCCGGCATCCCGGCGCAGCTCGCGGTGGAGCGCGGCGAACCGAATGGCCATCGCCTCGCGCCGGGCCGGAGATTCGAGCAGCCGGGTGAGCGCTGCCGCGAGGTTGGCGGCATTGGCCCGGTGCTGAACAAACTCGGGCATCAGCGCCTCGCCGGTCATCAGGTTGGGCATGGCAAAGTGGCTGATGCGCAGGCTGCGCCGGATCAGCATGGCGGTCAGACGATTGACGCGATAGGCCATGATCGCCGGGCAGTGCAGCAGCATGGCCTCGAGGGTTGCCGTGCCCGAGGCGATCAACCCGGCGTCGGCCGCGGCCAGTACCGTGCGCGCCTGACCGGCAACCACCTTGATGGGCAGGGGTTGTGGCAACTCGCCAAGCGCCGCCTCAATGCGGGCCTGCAGCGTCGGGGTGGCCGCCGGAATCATAAAGCGTCGCCGAGGGTCTGCCTCGGCAAGCCGCGTCGCCACTTCGAGGAACACCGGCAGCAGCGCCTTGATCTCGCTGCCGCGGCTGCCGGGCAGCAGCGCAATCAGGGGCTCGTTGGCGTCAACACCCAGCGATTCGCGCGCAGCACCGGCCGCGCCGGCCGGATCGATGGCATCCGCCAGGGGATGACCGACAAAGCGCGCCTCCACGCCCTGCGCCTGCAGATAGTCGGCCTCGAACGGGAAGATGCACAGCATCCGATCCACAGCCTGGCGGATCTTGCGAATGCGCCCACTGCGCCAGGCCCAGACCGTGGGGCTGACGTAGTGCGCGGTGGGTATGCCCACCCGGCGCAACGAGCGCTCCAGCCCCAGGTTGAAGTCGGGTGCGTCAATGCCGATGAAAACGTCCGGCGGATCGGCCCGCCAACGACGACGCAGATCACGACGGATGGCGAGGATACCGGGCAGGTGGCCCAGCACTTCGACGATGCCCATCACCGACAGCGCCTCGAGGGGGTGGTAACTGACAAGCCCTGCGGCCTGCATGCCGGGACCGCCAATGCCCTCGAACCGGGCGTCGGGGTAGCGCCGCGCCAGCGCTTGAATCAGTCCCGCGCCCAGGAAATCGCCTGACGGCTCGCCGGCAACCAGCCCGATTCGCACGATCGCGCGCCGCTCAGCGCACGATGCCGCGCGGCGAGGCCTGCAGGAATGCCACGAACCGCTGCAGGGCCGGATCGTCCGCAGCGTCGGCCTCGATCGCCTCGATGGCTTCCTGCAGCCGCAGGCCGCGCTTGTAGAGGGTGCGATAGGCCGATCGCAGCCGCCGCTGGCCATCGCTGTCAAAACCGCGCCGGCGCATGCCCTCGCTGTTGGTCCCATGCGGGGCCGCCGGGTCGCCGGCGACCATTACCCAGGGCGGCACGTCGCGCCGCACGCAGCTGCCCATGGAGGTAAAACACCCCTCGCCGAGGCGACAGAATTGATGGACCAGGGTAAATCCGCCCAGCGTGGCCCGGTCACCCACGCTGACATGCCCGGCCAGAGAGGCGCCGTTGGCAAACACAATCTCCTGGCCGACCTGGCAATCATGGGCGATATGCACGTAGGCCATGATCCAGTTGCCATCGCCAATGCTCGTGACGCCACCCCCCTCCTGGGTGCCGCGATTGATCGTGACAAACTCGCGGATCGTGTTATTGCGGCCGATCTCGAGCCGACTGGCTTCGCCCTCGAACTTCTTGTCCTGGGGCTGCTCTCCCACCGACGCAAACTGGAAAATACGTGTGCCACTGCCCACCCGGGTCGGGCCGTTGACCACCGCGTGGGAGCCGATGCGGCAATCGGCCTCGATCACCACCCGAGGGCCGATAACGGCATAGGGACCGACTTCGCTGCCAGCGGCGATCTCGGCGCTGGGGTCGATAATCGCGGTGGGGTGGATGTCGCTCACGACGCCCCCATCGTGCAACGGATCCCCGCGCTTGTGACCAGCCGGCCATTGACGTCGACGCGGGCCTTGAACAGCCAGATCCCGCGCACGACGCGATCAAGACGGGCGCTGATCAGTAGCTGATCACCGGGGGAGGCCGGTTGCTTGAAGCGCGCCTCATCCACGCCCACCAGGTAGAACAGCGGCGGTTTGGCGGGCATTTCCACACCGGGCTCGGCCTCGCGGGTGACGTAGGCCAGCAGTCCGCAAGCCTGGGCCATCGATTCGACGAGCAGCACACCGGGCATGATGGTCTTTTCGGGAAAATGCCCCGGCACCCAGGGCTCGCTCGCGCTGACACTGCGAACCGCATTGATGGACTCGCCGGGGATATAGTCAACGACCTGGTCGACCATCAGAAATGGGTACCGATGCGGTAGCCGCTCGCGTATTGCCTCGGGCCCCATCCGGCAATCCGCCGGGTTATCGGTTTGATCAGCGCCCATCACGATCCTTTGTGGTTTCCATCAATCGCTCCAGTTTTTCGAGGCGGCGAGCCATGTCGTCCAGCTGCCGGAACCGCACCGCACTGCGCCGCCACTCGCGGGTGGGCATCAGCGGCACCCCCGAGGAATACACCCCGGCATCGTGAATGTTACCGGTAATCATGCTCATACCGGTAAACGTGGCCCCGTCGGCGATCTCCAGATGCCCCACAAACCCGACGCCGCCCGCGATCCTACAGTATCGACCGATGCGCGTGCTCCCCGAGATGCCGGCGTTGGCCGCCACCACCGTGTGCTCGCCGATCTGCACGTTATGCGCGATCTGCACCAGGTTGTCGATCTTGCAGCCGTCACCAATGCGCGTATCGCCCTGCGAGCCGCGATCGACCGTGGTATTGGCACCGATGGAGACATCATCGCCGATCAGCACACGCCCGAGCTGTGGCACCGGCTCCCAGTGATCACCGGCATCGGCAAAGCCGAAGCCGGCACTGCCGATGACCGCTCCGGGCAACACCTCGACGCGCTCGCCAAGCTGGCTGCCGGCTAGAACCGAAGCGTTGGCACCAATCCGGCAACCCGCCCCCATCGCTACCCCGGCGCCGATAACGCTGCCGGGCCCCACCCAACAGCCCGGTCCGATCCAGGCGTCGGCCTCGATGACCGCCTGCGCCGAAACGCTCGCGCCCTCTTCGATCTGCGCACTCGCAGCGACCACCGCGCTTCTGTCAACACCCGGCACCGGAACGGGACGGGGGTTGAGCAGCCAGGCGATGCGCGCAAAAACCAGGTAGGGATTGTCTGCACGCAGAACGCCGAATGCGCAGCCCTCGGCCCGCTCCTCGCGCGGCAGGATAACCGCCTCCGCCTGCGTTTCGGCCAGCTGACCGCGATATCGGCGATTGGCCAGAAAACTGATCTCGCCGGGCCCTGCGGTCTCCAGTGGCGCCACCGCGTGAATGCCTGACTGCCCGGATTTCTCGCAAACGCTCCCGGTCAGCGCCGCCAGCTCATCGAGCGTATACCGCGAATCCGCCACCGGTTTCTCCCTTTTTATTCATTGTTATTGCGCTGCTCGTATTGCCGCTCGAGCCGCTCGATGATGCGCTCAGTGATGTTGACCGCATCGCTCGCAAAAACAACGCCGTCGCTCACCACCAGGTCATAACCCTCCTCGGCGGCAAATCGCTCGACCACCCGCAGAATGCGCTGCTGCAGGTCACCCAGCGCCTCATTGCGCCGCAGGTTGAAGTCTTCGCGAAAGATCTCCTGCTGACGCTGGATCTGGCGGCGCTGATTGACGATACGGCGGCGCAGCGCCTCCTCGGCCTCGCTGTCGAGGTTCATTCGCTGATTGGCCAGTCGATCCTCGAGATCGCGCAGCGATTCCTGCAGGGCGATGATCTCCTCGTCCCGCGGGGCGAATTCTTCCTGGAGGCGCTGGCGGGCCGCATCGGCCTGCGGGGCCTCATCCGAGACCCGCCCCGGGTTGACGTAACCGATCGCCAGATCACTGTCGGGCTGCGCCGGCGCCGGCGTGGCCGCGCCCAGCAGGACCGCGGCACACACGATGTCGCGCAGGCGAGTGGTCACGTACCCAGAAACAGACATTCAGAAGCTGGCTCCAATGGTGAACTGAAAGCGTTGCGTGTCGTCGCGGCTCTTCGCATTGAGCGGCTCCGCCACACTGACCGTAAACGGGCCAATGGGTGAATAGTAAACCAGCCCAAGCCCGGCCGAGTATCGAACCCCCGAGAACGATATGTCCGACTTGTAGTCGAGGTTTTCGCGCTCGCGATCCCAGACCTGACCGGCATCGACAAACGTGGCAAAGCGCAGGTTGTTGCCATCCTCGTCCCGAGCCAGCGGGAAGCGGATTTCGGCGCGACCCAGCGCGCGCAGATTGCCGCCCGTGGGGTCGTTGTTTTCATCGCGCGGCCCGAGCGAGTTGGCCTCGTAGCCACGGACCGTGCGGATACCGCCGGCGAAGAAGTTCTCGTAGAACGGCAACCGCTCGCCCGCGCCATAGGCATTGCCGTAGGACAGCGTGCCATCCAGCACCAGGGTGAACTGCTCATTGAGCGCCAGGTAGCGGGATTGCTCATAGCTGAACCGATAGTATTCGACATCGGAGACCTGGGGCAGCGCCACGGCCAGGCCCAGGCGCTGGCGAGCGCCACTGGTCGGGAAGATCGCGGTGTTGCGGCTATCCCGGGTCCACGACAGATCGGTCAGAATCGCGCGGTTCGACGTGCCGTTGCGGGCCTGAAAATCGCGCTGGAACGCCGTCGGATCGGAGAACTCCAGCGCCACATCCTCGAAGGTCAGGTCGGCGCCCAGCCGGTCGGTACCACTGACCGGAATCCGATAGCCGTACGAGGCGCGGGTGGTCTTGACGCCGTAATCCGCCAGATCGGCCTCATCGGCATCCCGATCACGAAACGACAGGGCATAGCGCCGATCGATGCCGCTCATGGTGTGATTGCGCTCGAGATACGACAGCCGATAGACCGTGTCGGCGTCATCGCTGTTGGCGACAAACTCGACCCGGTCCCCGGTACCAAACAGGTTGTCCTGCTGCACGCCCAGATTGAGCAGCAGCCCCTGGTCACTGCCAAAGCCGACACCGGCGCGCAGGCTGCCCGAGAGACGCTCGGTGGCGTTTACCTCGACATCCACCTGGTCGGTGGTGCCCGGCACCCGCGGCGTATTGATGGTCACATCACTGAAAAAGCCCAGCCGGCCGAGTCGCGACTCGGAGGCTCTGAGATCGCTGGTCGACAGCCAGGTCCCCTCGTATTGGGTGAGCTCGCCGCGAATGACATCGTCGCGGGTGGATTCGTTACCACTGATGCGGATTCGCCGCACATACACCCGCTCGGCCGGATCAACGAACAGGGTCAGGTCGACCGCCCGATCGGCCTGGCGCAGCTCGGGAATGGGGTTCACCCGGGCAAAGGCGTAGCCGCGCTCTCCCAGCTTTTCCTGGATCGCCTCGACGCTGCGGGTGATGTTGCGCTGGTTGTAGATCGCGCCACTGTCGATGGCGATCAGCTCGCGGAGGGTGTCGCGGGGGTAGATCAGGTCGCCGGCAAGCTCGATATCGCCAACGGTATACTGCTGTCCTTCATCAAGGTTGACGGTGATATTGATGCGCTCTCGGTCCGTGCTGATGGTGACCTGGGTCGACTCGATACTGAAATCGGCATAGCCACGATCGCGATAGAAGGCACGCAGGCGCTGGAGATCACCGGAAAGACGCTCGCGGGAGTACTTGTCGCGTTGCGAGAGCACTGCCCACCAGGCCTTTGGCCCCATTTCGAAGACATCGCGCAGCCGATCAACGTCAAAGGCGCGGTTGCCGATAAAGCGAATCCCCTGAACCGTTGCCGGCTCGCCTTCCTCGACGTCCACGCGCAGGCTCACGCGATTGCGCGGCAGCGGCGAAACGGTGCTCTCGATGTCGACATCGTAGTACCCGAGGGCGAAGTACTGCTGTTCGAGCTCGCGCTCGATGCGGGCGAGCAACGGCCTGTCAAAGCTCTGGCCCTCGCCGAGACCGGCGCCGCTCAGCCCCTCGCGCAGGCGCTCGCTGTCGATCTGGCTATTGCCAATAAATTCGATCCGGGCAATCGCCGGCCGCTCGTCGACCTCGACGATCAGCGTGTCCCCGTCGCGCAGCAGGCTGACGTCATCAAAAAAGCCCGTATCGAAAAGGGCCTCCACTGCATCCGAAGTGCGCGCCGCAGTCAGTTCGTCGCCCGTCTCCAGCGGCAGGTAGTTGAGTACGGTTCCTTCGGCGATACGATCCAGGCCGCGGATGCGGATGTCTTCGATCGTAAATGCCTGTGCGCTGCTGAACCCGGCCAGCAGCAGCAGAAACGCGGCCAGTCTTAATCGCATCATTCGCTCTTTACTCAGCCCCCGGCGCCGAATATCCGGTTGAGATCGTTGTAGAACGCCAGGGCCATGAGCATGAACAGCAGCACCATGCCGATCTGCTGGCCCATTCCCTGCGCGGCTTCGGAGAGCGGACGCCCCCGCACCCATTCGATTGTGTTGTACAGCAAATGCCCGCCGTCCAGTACCGGCACCGGCATCAGATTAAGGATACCAAGACTGATGCTCACGATCGCAAGAAACTTGAGAAACGGAATCAGCCCCAGCGATACCGAGTCTCCGGCGTACTGGGCGATATTGATCGGGCCGCTCAGATTTTTCACCGATGCCTCGCCGATCACCATCTTCACCAGCACATCGACGGTCAGCGTTGCTGCACGCCAGCTCGCACCCGCCGCCTCGCCCACCGCAGCGACGGGTCCATACCGGACCTCGTGGCGCAGATCGGAGAACGTCCCCTCTGGCACCTGCGGCGTGACACCCAGCACCCCGGTCCGGTCATCCCCGGAACCGCGGCTGTCCAGTGTGAAGGTCCGTGTCAACGCCTCACCCTGACGCTCAAAGGCCAGCGACACGGTTTGCTCGGGCCGCTCGCGAATGGCCCTGACAAGCGCACGCCAGGTGTCCATGGGCTCGCCATCAAGCTGCCGGATCCGATCCCCCGCCTGCAGGCCGGCGCGGGCCGCACTGCTCCCGTCCACCACCTCGTTGATCACCGGGTCGATCCGCGGCTGCATCGGCTGCAGGCCGATACGCTCGAGGACTTCGCCCTGCTCCTCGAGCAGCTGAACACCGGTCAGATCCAGCTCAAGGGTGGCCCGCGCCCCGCCGGCGCGTTCGACCTGAACCGGAAAGGGCCCCCCGTCCGCCGCTCCGATCAGGGTCATGACGGTTTCATCCCAGGCCTGAACCCGGTTGCCATCCACCCGCAAAAACTCATCACCGCCCGCAAGCCCGGCGACGGCTGCCGGCGACTCAGGCTCGACCGGCCCGATGATCGGGCGGACTTCGGTGGCGCCGATCACAAAGACCAGCCAGTAGGCCAGGATGGCGAGCGCAAAGTTGAACGCGGGGCCCGCGCAGATTACCGCATTGCGTGCCCACAGCGGCTTGCGATTGAAAGCGCGGTGCTGCTCGGCTTCGTCCACCGGTGCCTCGCGCTCGTCGAGCATTTTCACGTAGCCACCGAGGGGAATGGCCGCCAGTACATACTCAGTGCCATCGGCGCCGGTGCGCTGCAGTAACGGGCGGCCAAATCCGATGGAAAAACGCAGCACGCGTACCCCCACCCGCCGAGCCACCCAGAAGTGGCCGAACTCGTGGACGGCAACCAGCACGCCGATAACCAGCAGAAAACCGAGAATATTGATCAGCAAGCTCAACGGTGCCTCCCGCGTTGGAGCGTTTCGGCGGTCTGCCGCCGCGCCCATTGCTCATGGGCAATCAGCGCCTCGAGCGTATCGTCCGGCTCGGCCGGCAGCGCGGCGAGCGTCTCCTCGATCACCGACGCTATCCGATCATATCGCAGACCACCCTGCAGAAACTCGGCAACCGCCACTTCGTTGGCACCGTTCAGCGCCGCTGTCGCACCGCGTCCCGCCTCGAGCGCCGCGCGGGCCAGAGACAGACACGGAAACCGGTGATCATCCGGCGCCGCAAAATCCAGACGACCGGCAGCGACCAGATCCAGCGGCCCGACGCCCGCGGCAACCCGTTCCGGCCACGCCAGCGCATTGGCAATGGGCGTTCGCATGTCCGGATTGCCCAGCTGCGCAAGGGTGGATCCATCCCGATACTGCACCAACGCATGAACGTAGCTCTGCGGATGGACAACGATATCCACCTGGTGGGCCGGCATGCCGAAAAAACGGCAAGCCTCGATCAGCTCGAGGCCCTTGTTCATCATGGTGGCCGAGTCCACCGAGATCTTGCGGCCCATCGACCAGTTGGGATGAGCGCAGGCCTCGGCAACGGTAACCTCGCTCAGCGTGGCCGGGTCGCGTTCGCGAAACGGCCCCCCCGAGGCAGTCAGGACCAGGCGTTCGACCCCCGCCAGCGATAACGGCTGCCCCGGACGGGCGGGCAGGCACTGGAAGAGCCCGTTGTGCTCGCTGTCGATGGGCAGCAGCACGGCACCGCTGCGCTGCGCCGCGTTCATGATCAGCGAGCCGGCGACCACGAGGGCCTCCTTGTTGGCGATCAGCACGCGCCGACCGGCCTCCACCGCCGCGAGGCAGGGGGCAAGCCCCGCCGCTCCCACAATGCCGGCAATCACCGTCTGCGCCTGCGGATGGGTGGCCACCGCGGACTGACCGGCCGCCCCTTCGACCACTTCGATGCCGCTCAGATCACTGATCTGCTCGCGCAACGCGGCGGCCGCCCGCGGATCGGCCATCGCCGCCAGCGCCGGGCGAAACTGTCGGCACAGCCGCTCCATCGCCGCAACCCCTCGATGGCCCGACAACGCCACCACCCGATAACGATCCCCATGGCGCGCGATCACATCGAGACTGCTCGCACCAATGGAGCCGGTGGCGCCGAGAATGGCAATACCGGTGGGTGCCGCCGACTCGGTCATGAGACGCTGACCAGTGCCGCTGCCATCACCGGTGCGGCCGCCAGTAGCGCATCGATGCGGTCGAGCAGCCCACCATGCCCGGGCAGCAGACGGCCGCTGTCCTTACGACCGGCCTGGCGCTTGAGCACACTCTCAGCCAGGTCGCCCAGCACCGAAGCCAGCACCACCATGACCGCGACCGGCAGGAGCCAAACCAGTCCGGGCATCTGAGCGCCCAGCCCTGCGCCCACCCGGTGCAGCACAACCGCCACCAGCAACGCCAGCAGCAGCCCGCCAGCCACCCCTTCCCAGGTTTTGCCCGGGCTGATGGTGGCGGCAAGTTTGTGTCGCCCCAAACGCCGTCCGGCAAAATAACCACCAATATCCGCGCCCCAGACCAGTCCCAGCAAAAGGATCAGCCACAGCGGGCCCAGAGCGCCGCGGGCATGAATGGCCACCACACTCAGCCAGGCAAGCGTCAGGATGACCAGCCCGGCGGCGCCCCGCAGCCAGCCGGGCAGCGGCGGCACCGCTGAGCGTCGCGAAACCGACAGTAGCCAGACGGCAACCCCCAGCCAACCAATCAGACCGGGAATCTGCCACCCGCCGCGCGTGGGCGCATCGAGCAGAGCCGCCGCTGCGATCAGCCCGGCCACGAGTGCCGCATAGGCAAACCGGGCGGCCTGGGCACGCAGCCCGGCCAGATCCGCCCACTCCCAGGCCGCCATTACCATAGCGGCCGCCGTCACCGCCTCGATCCAGACGCTCGGCGCCCACCCGACGAGGGCGAGGACGACCAACGCCAGGGGAACCCCCGTCAGCATGCGCTGTTTAAGCATCGCTGTTGTCCTCACCGCCGGCCGCCGGGTCCACACGGCCGAATCGGCGTTCGCGGCGACCGAACCAGTCGATCGCCGCACTCAGGGCGTCATCGTCAAAGTCGGGCCAGAGCACTGGGGTAAAATAAAGCTCGGTGTAGGCCATCTGCCAGAGCAGGAAATTGCTGATGCGCTGCTCGCCACCGGTGCGAATGAAAAGATCCGGCGCCGGCAATCCGTTCAGGCACGTCTGCTCATCAAGCGACTCGGCATCGATGGAATCGGGGGCGCGTTCGCCGGCTGCCACCTCCTCGGCCAGGCGCCGGGCGGCCCGGGCGATATCCCAGCGACCGCCATAACTGGCGGCAATGTTGAGCTGCATGCGGGTTTCGTTAGCCGTCAGCGCCTCGGCAGCCGCGCAACGGGACTGAAGCGGCCGCGAGAGACGCTCGCGGTCACCAACAACATTCAGGCGAATGCCGTTGCGTTGCAGGCGCTGGGCTTCGCGATCGAGCACCCGCATGAACAGTGACATCAACATGCTCACCTCGGCCGCCGGACGCTGCCAGTTCTCGCTGCTGAACGCGAACAGTGTCAGCGCCTCGACGCCGGCGCGGGCGCAGTACTCCACCGTGCGGCGAACGGCCTCGGCACCCGCCCGATGACCATGGTGACGGGGCTCGCCACGCTCCGCGGCCCAGCGCCCATTTCCATCCATGATGACCGCGACGTGTCGCGGGACGACATCGTGAGGCAGCGTTTGCTCGGTCGTCATAGGCCCAATGACCCTAGACCGCCATCAGCTCTTCTTCCTTGGCCGAGAGCATCTCGTCAATGGTTTTGACATGCCGATCGGTCAGCTTCTGGATGCGATCCTCGGCCTGCTTCTCCTCGTCCTCGGTGATGTCCTTGTCCTTGAGAAGCTGCTTGAGATCGCCATTGGCATCGCGTCGGATATTGCGGATAGCAACCTTCGCCTGCTCGCCTTCGCCGCGCACGACCTTGACCAGATCCTTGCGCCGTTCCTCGGTCAGCGGCGGCAAAGGGATGCGGATGGTCAATCCGGCCGAGTTGGGCATGAGCCCCAGATTGGATTCCATGATGGCCTTTTCGATGGGGCCCACCATGCTTTTCTCGAACGGCGTGACCGTCAACGTCCGCGCGTCGCCCACCGCCACCGAAGCGGCCTGGTTGAGCGGGACTTCGGTGCCGTAATAGCTCACAGTGACCTGATCCAGCAGGCTGGTGTTGGCCCGCCCGGTCCGGATTTTCTGGAGATCGTTACGCAGGCTCTCAACGCTTTTATCCATGCGCTGGCCGGCGTCTTTCTCGATGTCCTCGATCATTCGGTTACCCCCGCTCGACCCGCGTGCCGACCGCTTCGCCTTCAACGATGCTTGCCAGTGCGCCGGGTCGGTTAATGTCGAATACGATGATAGGCATATTCTGGTCACGGCACATCACGATCGCGGTGGCGTCCATCACGGACAGACGCTCGTCAAGCACGCGGTCGTAGGTGAGACGCTCGTAGCGAAAGGCCGACTCGTCGGTCATCGGATCCGACGAGTAGACCCCGTCCACCTTGGTGGCCTTGAGCATGAGATCGGCCCCGATCTCCACCGATCGGAGGCTTGCCGCCGAGTCGGTCGTGAAGAACGGGTTACCCGTGCCCGCGGCCAGAATGACCACTCGGCCCTTTTCCAGATGGCGGATCGCGCGGCGGCGGATGTAATCCTCGCAGACCTGGTTGATCTTGACCGCCGACATCACCCGCGTAAAAACGCCCTCGTGTTCGAGGGCGTCCTGCATGGCGAGTCCGTTCATCACGGTGGCGAGCATGCCCATGTGATCAGCGCTGACCCGATCCATGCCCGAGGCGGCGAGGCCCGCCCCTCGAAAAATGTTGCCGCCACCAATCACGAGCGCGACCTCGACACCACGATCGATCAGGGCATGAACCTCGGCGGCGAGGCGCCGCAGCACGACCGGGTCGATGCCGTACTCGGCGTTGCCGAGCAACGCCTCGCCACTGAGCTTGAGCAGGATTCGCTTATAGACGGGATCGGCCATGGAACGACTCCTCAGGTTCCCTGAATCGTCGCGGCCACCTCTTCGGCGAAGTTCTCCTGCTTTTTCTCAATGCCTTCGCCCACCTCGAGACGGGTGAAATTGATCACCCGGGCGCCCTTGGCCTCGAGCAGCGCCTCGACGGTCTGGTCCGGATCTTTCACGAAGGGCTGACCCAGCAGAGTGATCTCGGCCAGCCACTTGCGCAGACGGCCCTCGACCATCTTATCGATGATCTCCGGCGGCTTGCCCGATGCCTCGGCCTGGGCGACGAGTACCTCGCGCTCGCTGGCGGCCCGCTCCTCGGGCACATCGTCGACACTGACGCAGACCGGCCGGCTGGCGGCGATGTGCATGCACAGATCCCGCCCGAGGGCCTCATCCCCCCCTTCGACCTCAATGAGCACGCCGATGCGGCTGCCATGGAGATAGTGATACACCTGCGCCGACTCACTCGCGTAGCGCTGAAACCGTCGAACCTGAATGTTCTCGCCGATCCGGGCCACCAGCTCTTTCTGAGCCAGCTCGACCGACTCGCCGCCGTCGCTGAAGGGCAGCGCCATCAACGCGTCGAGGTCAGCCGGGTCATCGGCCAGTATCCGCTCGACCACCTGCGCGGCGAAGGCCTTGAAGTCGTCCCCGTTGGCGACGAAGTCGGTCTCGCTGTTGATCTCGACGATCGCGCCGCTGTGGCCATCGTCAGCGATCTTTGCGACCACCGCGCCGTCGGCGGCGACGCGGTCGGCTTTCTTGTCGGCCTTGGCCAGACCACGCTTGCGCATGTGCTCGACCGCCGCCTCCATATCGCCGTCAGTCTCCACCAGCGCTTTTTTGCACTCCATCATGCCCGCGCCCGTCCGCTCACGCAGATCCTTGACCTGTTGTGCGCTAATTGCCATGCGTTGCTTCCTCTGTCCGTATCCGATTAACCGGCGGTCTGCTCGCCGCCCGTGCTGGTCTCGTCGTTGGCCGGCGCCTCGGCAGCGGCCGACTCACCCGGCAGCTCGACAAACTCGTCATCGCCGGCGGGCGCCTGGGCGGTGCTCATGCGCGCATCGAGGATGGCGTCCGAGATACCCCGCAGATACAGACGAATGGCACGGATGGCATCGTCATTGCCGGGCACGACATAGTCGACTTCGCGCGGGCTGTTATTGGTATCCACGACGGCGACCACCGGAATGCCGAGCTTGCGGGCTTCCTGAATGGCGATCTTCTCGTAGCCGACATCAATGACGAACAGCGCGTCCGGCAGCGATTCCATGTTGACGATGCCGCCGAACGACCGCTCGAGCTTATCCATCTCACGCTGGAGCGACAGCACCTCGCGCTTGCCCAGCTTTTCGAAAGTGCCATCCGTCTTTTGCTGCTGCAGCTCCTTGAAACGGCGGATCGAGCGCTTGACCGTGCGGAAGTTGGTCAGCATGCCACCCAGCCAGCGGTGATTGACATAGGGCATGCCGCAACGCTCGGCCTCTTCGCGAACCGCGTCCTGAGCGGCCCGTTTGGTGCCGACAAACAGGATGCGCCCGCCGTTGGCGGCAAGCTTGCCGGCATAATTCACGGCATCCTCGTAGAGCGGCAGGCTCTTTTCGAGGTTGACGATATGGATCTTGTTGCGATGGCCGAAGATGTAGGGGGCCATCTTCGGGTCCCAGTAACGCGTCTGGTGGCCGAAATGCACACCGGCCTCCAGCATCTGGCGCATGGTCACTTTTGCCATGGTCATGAACTCCTTGTGTTGGGTTGAGCCTCCATACACCCGCAACTGACAACCTCGAGGGCACCCAGTCAGTCGTGTCGGTGCATGTGTGGTTTTCTGGATTGAATTGCCCAAATGGCGCGGCATTTATACCATAGGCGGCTCACAGCGACAATTTGAAAGCCCTCATGACCATCACCACCAAATCTGCCGCCGAGATCGAGAAGATGCGCGAGGCCGGTGCCCGCGCCGCTGCGGTGCTCGACATGATCGCCGAGCATGTCCGCCCGGGCGTGACCACTGCCGAACTCGACCGGCTTTGCCACGAAAAAATCGACGCCATGGGGGATATCCCCGCGCCGCTCAACTACCGTGGCTTTCCCAAGGCAACCTGCATTTCGGTCAATCACGTGATCTGCCACGGGATCCCCGGCAGCAAAAAACTCAAGCGCGGCGACATTCTCAACATCGATGTCACGGTGATTCATGACGGCTGGCATGGCGACACCAGTCGTATGTACTTTGCGGGTGATCCCGGCGTTCAGGCCCGCCGCGTCAGCCGGGTGGCGCTCGATGCCCTTCACGCTGGCATCGATCAGGTCCGACCGGGCGCGCGACTCGGCGATATCGGCCACGCCATCCAGGCCCTTGCCGAGGCGGAAGGTTGCTCGGTGGTCCGCGAGTACTGCGGTCACGGCATCGGGCGCGGGTTTCACGAAGACCCCCAGGTGCTGCACCACGGCCAGCCCGGCACCGGCGAGACCCTCAAGCCCGGCATGACCTTCACCATCGAGCCGATGATCAACGCCGGACGCGCCGAGACCCGCCTGCTCGGCGATCAGTGGACCGTGGTCACCAAGGACCACAGCCTTTCCGCCCAATGGGAACACACGGTTGCCGTCACGGATGAGGGTGTCGATATCCTGACCCTCAGCGGCAACCACTAGAATGGTCGCCGTGACCACGGCCGATGCCGGCCCGGCGCCGGTGGTTGACCGGCAGCTGCTTGACCTCGACGCGCTCGACCAGGCGCTCGCCGCCACCGACGACATCACACCGGTGCTGCAGGGTGCCCTGCGCGATGCCGATGAAACCCTTGGCGCCCGGTTTCTGGACGGGGATCCGGCCTGCGAGCTTGTGCCCCTGCGCGCTGCGGTGATGGATGCCGTGGTCACACGGGCATGGGCGCTGTGTCTGGGGGATCTGGCCGGGGCGGCCTGCCTGGTGGCCGTGGGCGGTTATGGCCGCGGTGAACTGCATCCGGGCTCGGACACCGACCTGATGATCATTATTCCCACGCCCCTGCCCGGCCCGCTCGAAGCACGCTTGAGTGACCTGGTGACCCGGCTCTGGGACATCGGGCTCGAGGTCGGTCACAGCGTGCGCAGCGTGGATGACTGCGTGGTGCAGGCGGAAGCGGATATCACCGTGGCCACCAATCTGATGGAATCACGGCCGCTTGCCGGCGATCGATCGCTGTTCGAGGCCATGGAAACCGCCACAAGCCCCTACCGCATCTGGTCAGGGCCGGCGTTCTTCGAGGCCAAACGCGCCGAACAGCAGCGCCGCCACGAGCGCTACGACGACACCGCCTATAACCTCGAACCCAACCTCAAGGAAGGCCCGGGCGGGCTGCGCGACATCCACATGATCGGCTGGGTGGCGAAGCGGCATTTCAATGCCAACGCGCTGAGTGACCTTGTCGAGCTGGGGTTTCTCAACGAAAGCGAATACGAAGAGCTCATTCAGGGCCAGCATTTTCTCTGGGACATTCGCTTTGCCCTGCATGGCCTGGCCGGACGTCGCGAAGACCGCCTGCTGTTTGACTATCAGGCCGACCTGGCCCGCCAGTTCGGCTACAAGGATGCCACGCACACCCTGGCGGTCGAGCAGTTCATGCAGCGTTATTTCCGCATGATCAAGCGCTTGTCTCGCCTTAATGAGATGTTGCTGCAGCTCTACGAGGAGACGATTCTCTACACCGATCTCGACGAAAAGCCGCAGCTGCTCAACAAGCGCTTCCAGGTCAAGCGCGGCTTCATTGAAATCACCCATCGGCAGGTCTTTCAACGCTATCCGTTTGCCATGCTCGAGCTGTTTCTGCTCATGCAGCAGCATCCGGAAATCCGCGGCATCCGCGCGGCGACGATCCGCCAGCTGCGCGCCCATCGCGACCGCATCAATCCGGCCTTTCGTCGCGACCTGCGCGCGCGCAGCCTTTTCATGGAGATCTTTCGCCAGCCCGCCGGCATCACCCATGCACTGCGGCGCATGCACAGTCACGGCATCCTGGGGCGCTACATCCCCGCCTTTGCCGCGATTACCGGGCGTATGCAGTACGATCTGTTTCACGTCTACACCGTGGACACCCACACGCTCATGGTGGTCAGCAATCTGCGCCGGCTGAGCGTGCCCGAGCATCGCGACGAATTCCCGCAATTGAGTGAGATCCACTCGCGGCTGCCAAAGCCCGAACTGCTGTATCTGGCGGCCTTGTTCCATGACATCGCCAAGGGCCGCGGCGGCGATCACTCCGAGCTGGGCGCTGAAGATGCCTATGCCTTCTGCCTGCAGCACGGCCTGTCGCGCTATGACTGCCGCTTTGTCGCCTGGCTGGTGCGCAAGCACCTACTGATGTCGATGACCGCGCAACGGCGGGATATCAGCGACCCTGGCGTCATCAACGAGTTTGCCGGCGAGGTGGGCGACCTCAAGCATCTCGAGTATCTGTACCTGCTGACCGTGGCGGACATCCGTGCCACCGATGCCAAACTCTGGAACACGTGGCGCAAATCACTGCTCCACGAGCTCTATCGGCGCACCGCTCGCGCCCTGCGACGCGGCCTTGGCCAGCCCATCGACGAGGATGAACTGGTTGCCGAGGCCCAGCATCGGGCCCGCGAGCTGCTGCGCCGCCAGGGCCTGCATCACATGACCGTGCGCTCGATCTGGCGGCATTTTACCCCGGACTATTTCCTGCGCTATTCGGCCGCGGAAGTGGCCTGGCACACCGAGGCCATCCATGCCGCCGGCAATGCGGCCCACGAGCCGCTCATCCTGATCGAGCCGGACGCCCAGCGCGGCGGTATCGAGGTGTTCGTCTACACCCGCGACCGCGATAATATCTTTGCCCTGGCGGTCTCGGCGCTGGATCGTCTGAGTCTGGACATCCTCGATGCGCGGATCATCACCACCGACAACGGGTATACCCTGGACAGCTTTCTGGTGCAGATGCCCCAGGGCGGCAGCGCTGATCGCGCGGGGCTGGTGGACACGCTGCGCCAGACGCTGCTCGATCACCTGCGCGATCCGCAGACGCTGCCCGAACCGGCCACCGGTGAAACACCGCGTCGGCTGCGTCACTTCAACACCCTCACCCAGATCGACTTCAGTGACGATACGCGCAATCACCGCACCGTCATGGAGCTGATTGCCGGTGACCAGCCGGGGCTGCTGGCGCAGGTGGGCTACACCCTGGCGCGTCACGGCCTGCGGGTGCAGAACGCCAAGATCGCCACCCTGGGCGAGCGTGCCGAGGATGTGTTCTTTATCACGGACGACGCCAATGCGCCGCTCGGTGCCGCCACCCGCCAGCAATTGCGTGCCGAGCTGCTGAGCGCCTTCGAAGAAGACACCGACATCATGCGGAGGGGCGATGGCGTCTGATCAGCGACGGCCGGGCCAGGCGGGTCTCGAGCATCTTCAGCCCTACCCGTTTGAGCGGCTGCGGGCGTTGCTTGGCGATATCAAACCGCCATCGGATCGCGACCCGGTGGCGCTGTCCATCGGCGAGCCCCGCCATCCGGTGCCGAGATTGATCACGCGGGCCGCCGCCGAAGCCCTTCACGACAGTCTGGGCCGCTATCCCGCGAGCGCCGGCGAACCCGCGTTGCGCGAAACCATCGCGACGTGGCTGTGTGGGCGGTTTCAACTGGACGCTGGCGACATTGATCCCGACCGCCACATCCTGCCGGCCGCGGGCACCCGGGAGGCGCTTTTTGCGGTGACCCAGGCCCTGCTCGATCCCGCCGAGCGGCCCGATGTCGCCATGCCCAATCCGTTCTATCAGATCTACGAGGGCGCCGCCCTGCTGGCCGGCGGCGTGCCGCGACTGCTCAACACCGACCCCGCAAGCGGCCTGCCGTCAATACACCACTGGCAAGCCGCCGACTGGGCGCGCTGCGGGTTGATCTATCTGTGCAGTCCGGGCAACCCCACGGGCCAGGTGATTCCCCAGGCGTTCTGGGACGAGCTTCTCGAGCGTCAGTCCCGTCATGGCTTTGTCATCGCCGCCGATGAGTGCTACAGCGAACTCTACCGCGATGAATCGGATCCGCCGCTGGGGCTGCTGCAGGCCTGTCGCAGGGCGGGACGCACGGACTTTGCCGGTTGTCTGGTTTTTCACAGCCTTTCGAAGCGCTCCAACGTGCCCGGACTGCGGTCAGGCTTTATCGCCGGCGATGCCCGACTGATCGAATCGTTTCGCGCCTACCGCACCTATCAGGGCTGCGCCCTGCCCCTGCATGTGCAACAGGCCAGTCGCGCGGCATGGCAGGATGAAGCCCACGTCGCCGCCAATCGCGCCGCCTATCGCGACAAGTTCGAGCGCGCTGGATCGATTATCGGCGATATCTGCCCTTACCGTGATCCCCAGGCCGGCTTTTACATCTGGCTGCCCGTGCCCGACGGCGACGACGAAGCCTTTGCCCGCGGGCTCTACCGCGATGCCGGCGTGAGCGTGCTACCGGGGCGCTATTTATCGCGACCAACGCCCGAGGGTGACCCCGGGCGCGGCCATGTCCGCCTGGCGCTGGTGGCCGAGACGCCGGTCTGCGAGGATGCATTGCGTCGCATCCGCCATTTTATCGAACATTCGTACTGAGCCACGGAGCCGATTGCATGGAACCCATCCAGAGAATCATAGAAAACGCCTTCGAGCGCCGCGACACCCTCAACCCGGCCGAGGCGCCCGCCGAGCTGCATGCCGCGGTGCAGGAGGCGCTGGGGCGGCTCGACCGCGGCGAGGCGCGGGTGGCCGAGCCGGTCAACGGCGATTGGCAAGTCAATGAGTGGCTGAAAAAAGCCGTTCTGCTTTCATTTCGACTCACGCCCAATCAGCGCATCCGCGGCGGCGAGACCGACTACTTTGACAAAGTGGCGATGAAATACGCCGATTACAGCACGGCGGATTTCCAGGCCGACGGCGTGCGGGTGGTGCCGCCGGCAGCGGCCCGTCGCGGGGCTTACATTGCCGACGGGGTCGTGCTGATGCCGTCCTACGTCAACATCGGCGCCTACGTCGATCGCGGCACGATGGTGGACACCTGGGCCACTGTCGGCTCATGCGCGCAGATCGGCCGCAACGTCCATCTGTCCGGGGGCGCCGGCATTGGTGGCGTGCTCGAGCCACTCCAGGCCAACCCCACGATCATCGAGGATGACTGCTTTATCGGCGCCCGATCGGAGATCGTTGAGGGCGTCCGGGTCGAGCAGGGAGCGGTGATCTCGATGGGTGTGTTCATCGGCCAGAGCACCAAGATCTACAACCGGGAAACCGGCGAAGTCCTGTACGGCCGCGTCCCGGCCGGCGCGGTGGTGGTCCCCGGCAACCTGCCTGCTGCGGATGGCAGTCACAGCCTCTACTGCGCAGTGATCATCAAGCAGGTTGATGCCCAGACCCGGGCCAAGGTCGGCATCAACGAACTGCTGCGGCCCTGAGACGCCGGCGCGACGATGGACGCCAGGGTTTCGACGCAACAGGCCATCGCCCTGACCGAGGCGCTGATTGCCCGCGCCTCGGTCACACCGGACGATGCCGGCTGTCAGACACTGGTGGCCGAGCATCTGGCCGCTGCAGGGTTTGCCATCGACTGGCTGCCCCGGGGCCCCGTCAGCAACCTGCTGGCCACCCGCGGCCAGGACGGGCCGGTGCTGCTGTTTGTTGGCCACACGGACGTTGTCCCACCGGGGCCGGCGGATGCCTGGTCGTCACCCCCCTTCGAGCCGACCCGGCGCGACGATCAACTCTACGGGCGCGGCAGCGCCGACATGAAAGCGAGCGTGGCGGCCTTCGTGACGGCCTGCGAAGCGGCAACCGCCGCCACCGGTCTGCGCATTGCCGTTGCCCTGACCAGCGATGAGGAAGGACCTGCTCAGGAGGGTATCCGTGCGATCGCCCCCCTGATCGCCGAGCGTTTGGGCGGCATCGACTGGTGTCTGGTGGGCGAGCCGAGCAGCCAGAACCAACTGGGCGACACGATACGGGTGGGGCGTCGGGGCTCGCTGAGCGGCGAGATCGCAATCACCGGCCGCCAGGGGCATGTGGCCTATCCCGCTCAGGCAGACAACCCGCTGCATCGGCTGATGCCGCTGATGGCCGAACTGGCCGTCACGCGTTGGGATGATGGCACCCGCGAGTTCCCGCCCACCGGTTTGCAGATCACCGGCGTCGATGCCGCCACCGACGCCATCAACGTTATACCGGGCCATGCCTCGGCCCGCTTCAATCTACGCTACTCACCGGCCAGCACCGCCGAAGACCTGCAACAGCGGATCCAGGCAATGGCTGATGCCCACGCGCCCGGTGCCACCATCGACTGGAAACACTCCGCGCAGCCCTTTGCAAGCGAACCCGGCGCCCTGCGGCGGGCGATCGAGGCGGTAATCACCCGTCGCCGCGGCGTCGCCCCCCGCGCCGATACTGCCGGCGGCACGTCGGACGGCCGATTCATCGCGCCGCTGGGCGCCGAGGTCGTGGAGTTCGGCCCGGTCAATCAGAGCATTCACCAGGTCGATGAGCATGTCGCGCTGGATGCCATCGGCCAGCTTGCCCGGGACTACGCCGAAATCATTCAGCGCCTGGCTCAACCCGGCCCGCGGCAAGACTGATCAGGCGCCGGGCGGCTGCCCGGCCGCTGCGCCATGCCCCCTCGACCCGGCCGTCAGTAATCCAGTCGCCGGCACACAACAGCTGATCATGCTCGAGATAGCCGGAAGGCTCGGCGAGGGCGCGACGCGACCGGGCAAAGCGCCAGCGATGAACAAACCGGTCGGTCACCACCGGTTGGCGTCGCGTCAGATCGGCAAAAGCCTGCGTCAGGTATTCGCCAACGGCATCGGCCGACCATTCGATGTTCGCCTCGCTCCAGACATCCGTTGCGTGCAGCGTCCAGATTTCGGGCGTTTGAGGGCGCTGGGGCCGAGCGCCCAACCGCGCCACCCAGCCCAGCGGACCACTGCTGGGAAAGCCCGCGTCAAATGCCAGATCGAGGGGTTTGTCCAACACCAGACCCACCGCCCAGCAGGGTTTCATGGGGGCTTCGACCGCGCGGGCCGCCAGGCGCGGACTCGGCTCAGCCAGCAATGACTGGGCCTGGGGCGCGGGAGCGGTCAGCAAGACGCTGTCGAATGCGCCCAGTGATTCGCCGTGACGATCCTGAATGCGCCAGGTGTCTGCATCGCGGGTCATTTCGCGCACCTGGACCTCGCAGCGTACGTCCAGCCCCTCGGCCATGTGTCGAGCCAATGCGGACATACGCGGCAGCGCGACCAGGCGTTCCTGCGCCCGTGCCGGCTGCCCCTCGGGCAGGACCCGTGGCGTACCCGGCCACGGTGCAACCACCTCGGCCCGCCGCCAATCGTCCACCACCGCCCGAAACTCGCCGTCACGGGCGGTGAAATACTGTGTGCCCAGATCAACCCCGCCGTAGGGCGTGCGCTTGCTGACGATGCGCCCGCCGGGACCGCGGGCCTTGTCGAACACCACCGGGTCGAGGCCCGCGTCCTTGAGGACACGGGCTGCGCTCAGGCCCGCCAGCCCCGCTCCAACAATGGCAATGCGCATGATTGACTCCGGCTTTCGACGACGCCTCAGGCCCTGAGACCGAGGACATCGTCCATATCGAAGCGGCCGGGGGGCTGAGCGATTACCCAGCGCGCCGCCCGCAGCGCCCCGCGGGCAAACGTCTCGCGGCTTGAGGCACGATGCGTGAGCTCGAGCCGCTCACCGTCGCCGGCCAGCATGACCGTGTGTTCACCCACAATATCGCCACCGCGCAAGGCCTGAAAACCAATGGCGCCGACGGGGCGCTCGCCGGTCATTCCCTCGCGGGCATAGACCGCGTTCGATGCCAGGTCGACGCCGCGTCCTGCCGCCACCGATTGTCCCAACGCCCTGGCCGTTCCGGAGGGCGCATCGCGCTTGCCGCGATGGTGGGACTCGAGAATCTCGACATCGTAGTCACTATCGAGTGCCGCCGCCGCGGTGCGCACCAGGCGCTGCAGCAGCGTGACGCCACTGCTGTAATTGGCCGCAAACACCAGGGGCAGAGTCCTGGCCGTGGCATCAATGGCCCTGAGCCCGTCGGCATCCACGCCCGTGGTACCGATCACCAGCGGGCAACCGCGTGCGCCGGCGGCGGCCAGATTGCTGGACAATGCCGCCGGCAGGGTGAAATCGATCCCCACATCGGCGTCGATGAGGGCATCCTCCACCGACGCCGTCAGGGTCACGTCCAGCGCCCCACAGCCCGCGATCAGCCCCGCATCACTGCCCGCCGCTGCGCTGTCCGCCCGGGTGCTGGCGCCGACCAGCTCCAGGTCATCGGCCGCGGCAATCAGCCCGATCAATGTTCGGCCCATCCGGCCCGATGCCCCCAGGATCGCCACTTTCGTCATGTCAGAGTTTCATCCGATCGAAAAACGACTTCACCGTATCCAGCCACGAACTGCCCCGCGGGTTGTGGTGCTCGCCGTCCTGTTCGAGAGTCTCGGACAGCTCCTCGAGCAGTTCCTTTTGCCGCGCGGTCAGATTGACCGGCGTCTCGACCATGACCCGGCAGAGGAGATCACCATGAGTGCCGCCGCGCACCGGCTTCACGCCCTTGCCACGAACGCGGAAGACCTTGCCCGACTGGGTGCCGGCAGGAATGCGCAGGGTGACCCGGCCAGCCAGTGTAGGCACTTCGATTTCGCCGCCGAGTGCCGCGGTGGTCACGCTCAGCGGGATATCGCAGCGCAGATCCGCCCCTTCTCGAGTGAAGATCGGATGCGGCTTGACCACCATCTCGACGTACAGATCACCGGGCGGCCCACCCTGCTCGCCGGGTTCGCCCTCGCCGCTCAGGCGGATGCGATCACCGGTGTCCACGCCCGGGGGCACTTGCACGTTCAGCGTTTTCTGATCGGCCACCGTGCCCTTGCCGCGGCACTTGCGACATGGGTCGCTGATCACCTGACCGGTGCCGTCACAGCGCGGGCAGCTCTGCTGGATCGAGAAAAAGCCCTGCTGCACACGGACATCGCCATGGCCATTGCAGGTCTGGCAGGTGACCGGTTCACTGCCGGGCGCTGCACCGCTGCCCTCGCACTCGTCGCAGCGCACCTGCGTGGGGATCTGAATATCCCGGTCCACACCCTGGACCGCCTCTTCGAGGGAGATCTCCATGCGGTAGCGCAGATCGGCCCCGCGGAAGGCGCGCCCGCCCCCGCGACCGCCACCGAAGATGTCGCCGAAGACGTCCGAGAAAATGTCGGAAAAATCGGCTCCGCCACGACCGAATCCGCCACCGCCAGGCCCGCCGCCGGCGCTCGGATCGACGCCGGCATGACCGAACTGATCATAGGCCGAGCGTTTCTGCGGGTCGCTGAGGACTTCGTACGCCTCCTTGACCTCCTTGAAACGCACCTCGGCGTCGCCATCATCCGGGTTGCGGTCGGGATGGTATTTCATCGCCAGCCGGCGATAGGCCTTTTTGAGGTCGCTCTCCGAGGCGTTCTTCGAGACCTCGAGGATTTCGTAATAATCGCGTTTTGCCATGGTGCCCGTTCTAACCGTTGTCGTTGCAGAGTAACGGCCGCCGCGCTAACAGCAAAGGCGCAGGCACCGACTGCCGGCCGAAGCCGGGCGATCGGTGGGCTGCGCCCTGCCGAAGAAGCGGAAAGGCCGCGGTGCGGCTTTACTTCTTTTTGTCGTCGTCGTTGACTTCCTCGAAATCGGCGTCGACGACGTCCTCCTGGTTCGACTCGGCGTTTTCGGCACCGCCCGACTGCTCGCCTCCGTCGCCGGCACTCGCATCCGAGTACAGCTTCTCGGCAATCTTGCCGGACTCCGTCGCGAGCGCTTCGGTGGCCGAATCGATGGCCGCCTTGTCGCTGCCCTTCATGGCCTCTTCGAGGTTGCTGATGGCCGTCTCAACCGACTGCTTCTCCTCGTCCGAGACCTTGTCGCCCGCCTCTTCCACGCTCTTGCGTGCACCGTGGATCAGACCATCGGCCTGGTTACGGGCCTCGACCAGCTCGCGCGCCTTGCGATCTTCCTCGGCGTTGGACTCGGCGTCCTCGACCATGCGCTCGATGTCTTCATCCGAAAGCCCACCGGAGGCGCGGATCTGGATGGACTGCTCCTTGCCGGTGCCCTTGTCCTTGGCGGTGACATGCAGGATACCGTTGGCATCGATGTCGAAGGTGACCTCGATCTGCGGCACACCGCGCGGCGCCGGCGGAATGTCGGAGAGATCGAACTTGCCCAGCGACTTGTTATCGCTGGCCATCTCGCGCTCGCCCTGCAGGACATGCACGGTGACCGCGCCCTGATTGTCCTCGGCGGTCGAGAACACCTGGTTGGCCTTGGTCGGGATCGTGGTGTTCTTCTCGATGAGCTTGGTCATGACCCCGCCGAGCGTCTCGATGCCGAGGGACAGCGGCGTCACGTCGAGCAGCAGGACGTCCTTGACGTCGCCACCGAGTACACCACCCTGGATTGCGGCACCCACGGCGACGGCTTCATCCGGGTTCACGTCCCGGCGCGGTTCCTTGTCAAAGAATGACTTGACCGCTTCCTGGACCTTGGGCGTGCGCGTCTGACCGCCGACGAGAATTACGTCGTCGACATCGCTCGCCTTCAGACCCGCGTCCTTGAGCGCCACCTCGCAGGGCTTGATCGTGCGCTTGACCAGATCCTCGATCAGGCTCTCGAGCTTGGCCCGGGTGAGCTTGAGGTTGAGATGCTTCGGCCCGGTATTATCCGCCGTGATGTACGGCAGGTTGACCTCGGTCTGCTGGGCCGAGGACAGCTCGATCTTGGCCTTCTCGCCCGCTTCCTTGAGCCGCTGCAGCGCCAGCCGGTCGCCGGACAGGTCGATGCCCTGGTCCTTCTTGAACTCGGCGATCAGGTAGTCGATCACCGCGCGGTCAAAGTCCTCGCCACCGAGGAAAGTGTCACCGTTGGTGGACAGCACCTCAAACTGGTGCTCGCCTTCGACTTCGGCGATCTCGATGATCGAGACGTCAAACGTGCCGCCGCCCAGGTCGTAGACCGCAATCTTGCGATCCCCGCCCTGCTTGTCGAGCCCGTAGGCCAGTGCCGCCGCAGTGGGCTCGTTGATGATACGTTTAACGTCCAGCCCGGCAATGCGGCCAGCATCCTTGGTGGCCTGACGCTGCGAGTCGTTGAAGTAGGCGGGCACGGTGATCACTGCCTCGCTCACTTCCTCGCCGAGATAATCCTCCGCGGTGCTCTTCATCTTCTGCAGCACCCGCGCGGAGACTTCCGGCGGCGCCATTTTCTTGTCGCGCACCTCGACCCACGCATCGGCATTATCGGCCTTGACGATGCTGTAGGGCATTTCGCGAACGTCGCGCTGGACAACGTCCTCTTCGAACTTGCGCCCGATCAGCCGCTTGATGGCATGCAGCGTGTTTTCCGGGTTGGTTACCGCCTGACGCTTGGCCGCGGCGCCGACGAGCACCTCGCCATCTTCAGTAAATGCCACGGTGGAGGGCGTGGTGCGATCGCCTTCCGCGTTCTCGATGACGCGGGACGTCCCGCCTTCCATCACGGCGACGCAGGAATTGGTCGTTCCCAGGTCGATGCCTATGATCTTACCCATCAGTGATTGCTCCTCAGTATCCTAGAATTCGTGTCGTCAGGTGATGTGGTTGCCGGTACGGGATTTTTCAAGCCTCGCCGCCTGAATCCGCCGGCGCTTTTGCCACGATCACTCGCGCGGGGCGCAACAGGCGGTCGCCGAGGCGATAGCCCTTCTGGATCACGCTGACCACGGTGTTGGGCGCCTGCTCGTCGGTTTCCTGGGCCGTCATGGCCTCGTGACGCTCGGGGTCGAAGCGCTCACCCTGAGGATTGATCTCTTCGATGCTGAACTTCTCGAGGGCCTGATCGAACATCCGCAGTGTCAATTCCGAGCCTTCGGCCAGCCGGGCCGCATCGGCGTTCTCGTCGCGCGCCGCCTGCAGGCCCATTTCAAGGCTGTCCTTGACCGCGAGCAATTCGCCAGCGAGCTTTTCCAGCGATTGCTGGCGCGCGGCGGCCACGTCCTTTTCCGCGCGCCGACGCAGGTTTTCCATCTCGGCCCGAGCCCGCAGAAACTCGCTCCAGTTTTCCTGAGCGCGCGCCTCAGCCGCCTCAAGCTCGGCACTGAGCGCCTCGGGCGTCTTCTCGTGGCCGTCCTCTGCGGCCCCGTTATCCGCTGCCTCGTGCTCTTCCGGACCGTTCTCAGCCGGTTTCTCGTCTTCGTCTGTCATGCGTTGCTCCGCTTTTGAACTGCACCTGTTCGCAGAAGTGGGGATCAATGCGTTGGTTTCAAGGCATGGCCGAGCAAACGGGCAGTGACATCGACGATCGGGATGACCCGGTCGTATTCCATCCGCGTCGGACCGATGACGCCCAGCACGCCCAGAACGTTATCGTCACTCTGATAGGTCGAGGTCACCAGACTGACGCCGTCGAAGGCCTGATAGCCTGATTCCTGGCCAATGAAAATCTGTACGCCATCCGCCGACAGGCAGCGGTCAAGCAGATGCAGAATGTCGCGCTTGCGGCCAAACGCTTCGAACAGCTCCTTGAGCTTTTCGACGTTCGATAACTCGGCGAAGGTCATCAGGTTGGTTTCGCCAGCCATGACAAAGTCATCGCTGGCGTCGCTCTCGCCCGCAAACAGGGTCTGCGCCACCGCGATGGCCGAGGTCATCAACTCATTGACATCCTGCTGATCGGCCTGCATCGCCTCGAGCAGGCCGCGACGCACCTCGCCCACGCTCTTGCCGGCGAATTCACTGGACAGAAAGTTCGAGACCTGCTGGAGCTCGGCGGCGCTGTAATCGCGATCGGTTTCGATAACGCGGTTCTGTACCTCGGAGTCATTCAGCACCACGATCGCCAGAATACGGTGCTGCGCAAGCGGCAGGAATTCAATGTGGCGGATCGAGCCGAACTCGCGCCGCGGCAGGGTCACGACGCCGGCCAGATGGGTCAGGCCCGAGAGGATGTTTGACGCTGAATCAACCAGCGAGTCGGTACCCCCCTCACCGTCCAGACGGATGCGCAGATTATCCGCATCAAGACCACTGTCCGGGCGGGCGCTCAGCAGGGTGTCCACAAAAAACCGATAGCCGCGATCGGTCGGGATGCGTCCCGCCGACGTGTGCGGCGAGTGGATGTAGCCGGCCTCTTCGAGGTCGGCCATGACATTGCGGATCGAGGCCGCACTCAGATCCATGCCGGCCTCGCGCGTCAGGGCACGCGAGCCGACCGGCTGACCGTCGCGAATGTATCGATGCACGAGGGCCCGGAGCAGGTGCTGCGCACGAGCGCCGGACGGCCCGTCGCGATGTCGCTGAACCATTCCGTCCTCCAGGGATTGGCACTCGTGAAAGGCGAGTGCCAGAGCAAGCTATCAACACCCCCCATGGCTGTCAATTTGCGGCCACCGTGCTAGGTTGTCGGCGAACTGTCGAGGGAATTGCATGCAACCGTTCCAACGTATCGCAATCACGGGCAAGCCGGGCGACCAGGCGGTCATCGATACGATTCGCAAGCTCATCCACGAGCTCGACGGACGCAGTCTTGCCGTCTCGCTCGACGAGGCCATCGGGGATGCGATTCCCGCCTCGGCCACCCATCCTGTCGCCGACCTCGACAGCCTCGCCCCCCGCATTGACCTGCTGATTGTCGTTGGCGGTGACGGCACGCTGCTGCATGCCGGCAAACGAGTGGCCGCGCACCAGGTCCCAGTGCTGGGCATCAATCGGGGCCGACTGGGGTTTCTGGTGGATGTATCACCGGATCGCTTTGACGAGATCATTCGGGTGATCGACGGCGACTGCCGTCTCGAAGAGCGACTGTTGCTTGAAGCGCGCGTGGTGGGCGATGACGGCATTGTTGCCCATGCGCCGGCCATCAACGAAGTGGTGCTGCAGCGCTGGAACACCGCACGAATGATCGAATTCGAGACCTGGATCGACGGCGAGCCGTGCAACCGGCACCGCTCCGACGGCCTGATCATCTGCACGCCCACGGGTTCCACCGCCTATGCGCTGTCCGGCGGCGGACCGATCATGCACCCGGGCATCGATGCCGTGGCGCTGGTACCGATCTCGCCCCACACCCTCAGCAATCGACCGCTGGTGATCAGCGCCGGCAGCCACATCGAAGTGCGCGTCCAACCGCAGTCCATCGAACAGGTGCATGTCAGCTGTGATAGCCAGACCGACCTGTCGCTGACCCGGGACGGCCGGCTGGATATTGTCGCCTACCCCCATGCACTGCGACTGGTGCACCCCCCCGGGCATCGCTATTTCGATATTCTGCGGGCCAAGCTGCACTGGGGAGACGGCGCGCCGCCATGCTAAAGCGTATCGAAATCCGTGACTTCGCCATTATTGATCAGCTGGAACTTGACTGGGGACCGGGGCTGACCACCCTCACCGGCGAGACCGGGGCTGGCAAATCCATCCTGCTTGATGCTCTGGGTCTCTGCCTCGGTGATCGCACCGACCGCTCGATGGTCCCTGAGGAAGCCGGCAAAAGCGAGGTGCATGGCCTGTTCGATGTCGGCGACACGCCCCGCGCCCGGGCCTGGCTGAGCGAGGAATCGCTGGACGAGGATGACGAGTGCCTGATCCGTCGGGTTGTTCAGAGCAATGGCCGCTCCCAGGCCTGGATCAACGGCCGCCCGGCCACCCGCTATCAGCTCGAACAACTGGGTGCCCTGCTCATGGGTATCCACGGCCAGCATGCCCATCAGGCACTGATGCGCCCGGACACCCAGCGGCGCACGCTGGACGGCTTCGCCGGGCACCCCGAGCGTCTCGAAGCGGTGGCGGAACTCGCCCGCCGCTGGCGCCGGGTAAACGCCGAAATCGAATCGTTGAGCGGTGGCAGCGCGGATCACGAAGACCGCATCGAGCTGTTGCGCTACCAGCTCGACGAGCTCGACGACGCCGCACCCAGCGCCGAGGAAATGGCCGAGCTCGAGCGCGAACAGCGTCGGCTTGCCGGCGCCGGCGAAATCATCACGGCCTGTCAGCGCAGCCTGGAAGCACTCTATGACGGCGAGACCAGCGCTCAGTCGCTGATCGCCAGCGCCGAACGCGAGCTATCCGCGCACGGCGATGTGGACACCCGCATCGACGAGGTCCAGCAGCTGCTGACCAACGGCCAGGTCCAGATCGACGAGGCCTGTCAGGGCCTGCGCCATTTCGCCGATCAGCTCGAGATGGACCCCGAACGGCTTGAAGCCGTGGAAACCCGCCTCAGCCGCCTGCATGACCTGGCCCGCAAACACCAGATCGAGCCCGAGGCGCTTGCCGAGCATGCCGAGGCGTTGCGCGCGGAGCTGGAACGGCTGACCTCGGCGGATGAGCGCCTGGTCACGCTCAAGGCCGAGCAGGCGTCGTTGCTGGCTGATTACGCGGAAGCCGCGCGGGGGCTTTCCGAGTCAAGAAAAGCGGCCGCGGTCACCCTGAGTGAGCGGGTCGGCGAGCTGCTGAGCGAGCTGGGCATGGCAGGGGCGGCACTGATCATCGCCGTGGAGCCCGACGAACAGGCCAATCCCACGGAACAGGGCGCCGACCGGGTTCGTTTTGACGTGCGCACCAACCCGGATCAGCGCGCGGCGCCGCTGCAGAAAGTTGCATCAGGCGGCGAGCTTTCTCGGATCGGCCTCGCCCTTGAGGTGGCCACCGCCGATACCGCCGAGCTGCCGTCGCTGATCTTTGATGAAGCGGATACGGGGATTGGCGGCGCCGTTGCTGAAGTGGTCGGCCGCCAGCTGCGCGCCCTGTCCGCGCACCATCAAGTGATCTGCATTACCCATTTGCCCCAGGTGGCCGCCCAGGGCATGCAGCAGCTTCAGGTGGATAAACGCCAGAACGAATCCGGCCGCACCGTCACCGATGTGCAGCCGCTAATCGGGGATCAACGCGTCCACGAGATCGCCCGCATGCTCGGCGGGCTCGAGATTACCGAGAACACCCTCAATCACGCCCGCGAAATGCTCGATCAGGCCGACTGATCGTTGCGCCGCGCCATCCGCGCGCACTCCGGGCAGCGTCCGTAGAGGATCAGTGAGTGGCTGTGGAGCTCGTAGCCGGAAACCGCTGCCACATCCACCTGGCGACGCTCGATCACGCGGTCCTTGAATTCCTCGACCTTGCCGCAGTCCACGCAGACCAGGTGGTCATGGTGGATGCCTGAATTGAGTTCGAAGACCGCTCGATCACTGTCAAAGTTGTGCCGAATCACGATACCGGCCTCGGCGAACTGGGTCAGCACGCGATAGACCGTCGCCAGCCCAATGTCCTCTCCTGCGTCGTGGAGGCGCTGATAGACCTCTTCGGCCGCCAGGTGGGCGCGCTCTCGACCGGCGAGAATACGCAGTATCTTGAGCCGCGGCGCCGTGGCCTTGAGCCCGGCACGCCGGAGTTCATCCGACTCGTGACTGATTTCCCACGGAATGTGCGAGGCAGGACGGGCTTGGGTTACCATTGCGCTAAACCACTCAGGACGACGCTTTCTTTATAATGATTTCAGTATACACCGCCAAACGGATCGCCGCAGCCTTGCTCGTCTCAGCGGCGCTTGCGGGGTGTGCGAGCACCGTCGAGAATCTGCCCATTCTGTATAAACCCGAAATCCGGCAGGGCACGCTCTTTGACAAGGCCGACGTGGACGAGCTTCAGGCCGGCATGACCCGCCGGCAGGTGCGCTTTGTGCTGGGCCCGCCGACCATCGAGGACCCGTTCACCGATAACCGCTGGGATTATGTCTATGAAGTGGAGCCGCGCAGCGCCGACGTCGAGGCGATCTCGCGGCGACTCACGCTGATCTTTGATGGCGGCGGTCTGGCCACCGCCAGCGGTGATTTCGTTGACGCCGACCACCCGCTGGCGGCGACGAACCGCTAGGGCTTTGTCTGGCGTTGCGCCCGAGCGCGGTTGCGGCGCTGGGCCTTGGGGTCGACCTGCAGCGGCCGATAGACCTCGACACGATCGCCCTGCGCCAGCGCGGCATCAGGACTGACGGGTTCGGCAAATATCCCGAGGCCAGACCCATCGATGTCCAGCTCCGGAATGTCGTCAAGCAGCCCAGACTGCTCAACCGCCGTCCGCGCCGGGGTGCCCTCGGGCACGCGCAGGGCGATAAGCCATTGACGCTCCGGGAGGGCGTAGGCAACTTCGACGTCGATCCAGCCGCCGCCCTCGCCGATCTGATTAGCGGCCATAGCGCTCGTTGGCCCGGTTGACGAACGAATCCACCAGCGTGCCGGCGACCTGAGTGAACACCTTGCCGAAGGCCATGGCCAGCAACCGGCTCGAGAACTCGAACTCGAGATCCACCGAGACCTTGCAAGCGCCCTCGCCCATGGGCTCGAACCGCCAGAACCCCTCCAGATGACGAAACGGCCCCTCGATCAGACGAATCTCGATCATCTTGCCCGGTTGCCGGTAATTGCGGGTGACAAACGACTTTTCGAATCCCGCCTTCGAGAAAAGCAGCTCACCGACCACCCGGTCCTCGCTGCGCTCGCGCTCGTGGCTGCGCTTCACCCACGGTAGATAGTCTTCGTAATGGGCCACGTCATCGACCAGATCGAACATCTGCTCGGCGGAATGCCGGACGATGGCGGAGCGGGAAACGGTGGTCATGCGCTGTGCTCGAGGGTTGCCCGTCAGTAAGCCTGAAAGGATATCAGACTCCACGCAGCGGCTCATCGCCGGGCCTGCGCATTGGATGCGACTGCCCGGCCCCGTTAGACTGTTCGGGTGAGTAAGAAATCAGGCAAAAAGAAACCCGGTGACGGCGGCTCGACCATCGTCGTCAATCGACGGGCGCGGTTCGAGTTTTTCATTGAAGAACGCTTCGAGGCCGGCCTCGTGCTTGAAGGCTGGGAGGTCAAAAGCCTGCGCGCTGGACGCGCCAACCTGACCGAGGCGTATGTCTTTATCCGCAATGGCGAGGCCTATCTGATCGGCTGCAACCTGCCGCCGCTGCCCACCGCCTCAACGCATATCCATCCCGACCCGACCCGCACGCGTAAGCTGTTATTACACCAAAAGGAGCTGGCCAAGCTTGTCGGCGCCACCGAGCAGCGCGGCTACACCATCGTGCCCCTGGACATGCACTGGTCGCGCGGTCGCGCGAAGCTGACCATCGGCCTTGCCAAGGGCAAGAAGCAGCACGACAAACGCGCCGATAAAAAGGAGCGGGACTGGCAGCGCGAGAAAGAGCGCCTGCTCAAGCACCGCGTCTAGCCCAGGGCCCTTCCCCTGGAACCCTGCAGCCGCTACCCTGTCTACTCAGTTATCTGGGGACGACATGGCTTCGACGAAGGTCGCAAAGCTCCAGGTGCATGCCGGGGATGTCACTCAACCTCGTTAAAAACGTGACAAAAAAGATAGTTGCCAACGACGACAACTTCGCTCTCGCGGCCTAAACACCCGTGAGCTGTCCACACTTGATCGCCTGTGGTTGGGTGTCGGACAGGCATATTACACAGGCTAGCCACGCGGGGTGCCCGGACCCGCGCGGCGAAACCTGACGGGATCGCGGCAACCTGACCCTGGCCGTTGGGTCGGTGGCTGCTAAAACCAAAGACGGCGCTAAGCATGTAGACCCTGTAGTGGAGGTCCTTTGGACGCGGGTTCGATTCCCGCCGTCTCCACCAACACCCCTTCCAACGAAGTATCCAGACTTCCGCGGAACGCCCCGAACCCCGCGCTATGCGGGGTTTTTTATGCCTGAGAGGTTCACAGAGATTCGGCCTCAGCCGCGAGCTTTTGTGGGTACATGTGCGGGTACATTGCGATAGACTCGTACCCAGGCATGGCTCGTACCCACATGGTGTAAACACCGGGTCCGGAAGGGTTCTTTGAGGGTGCGGCGGAAATCTTGGACTACTTTGGAGGTAGTTCATGTATTCCTACGAACAGCGCCGGGTCGCCATCGAGCTTTGTTGCCAACATGACAGGCGGGGACCCGCCGTAGTCAGAGTGTTGGGATATCCATCCGTTAAACAGCTCCGACGGTGGCACCGCCACTATCTACAGACAGGGGAAATACCCGAGGCCGAGCAGCCTCGATCCCGATATACGGCAGACCAGAAGGCGGCAGCCGTTAAGCATTACTTTGATACGGGACAATGCCTCGCTCACACGAGGAAATTTCTTGGTTATCCCAACCTCGACCTACTCCGATCCTGGATTGATGCGGCAGCGGGCCGGAAAACCGGACCTCAGCCCACAACGGGCCGAGCAATGCCGTTCTCGCCCACAGAAAAGCAACAGGCGGTCATCCAGCTTGGTTCTCGAGACGGGTCAGCAGCTACGGTTGCAGAGCGAATTGGGGTCAGTCGATGCACCCTGTATAACTGGCGCGACCAACTGCTGGATGAAAAGGCGAAGCGGTCCTTGAAGAAGTCTAAACGTTAGCCTCCATCGGGTGAGGCCGACGCCCTACGCGCTGAGGTCAAAGCTCTGGAGAAGCGGGTGCATGAGCTACAGCTCGAGCACGATATCCTGGTCAAGACGAGCGAAATTCTAAAAAAAGACCACGGCGTCAACCCGCAGACCTTGAGCAATCGGGAGAAGACCCGGCTGGTTGACGCCCTGCAGGACACCTACCGGCTTCATGAACTGCTGGCCGCCGTGGATCTGCCGCGGAGCTCGTACTACTACCAGCGCGAGGCTCTGCGGCGCCCAGACAAGTATGCCGAGGCTCGCCAAGCCATTGCGAAGATCTTCAACAACAACTACCGCTGCTACGGCTATCGCCGGGTCGGTGAACGCCTTCGCCGCGATGGAGCAGCGCTCTCCGAAAAGGTCGTCCGTCGGCTAATGTGCGAAGAGGGCCTGATCGTCGGCAGTACACAAAGGCGGCGTTTCTCCACCTATCGTGGGGAACTCACCCCGGCACCGGAGAACATCGTGGCCCGTGACTTCCAGGCGACGGCACCCAATGAGAAATGGTTGACCGACATCACCGAGTTCCCGGCGCCGGCTGGCAAGGTCTATCTCTCGCCCATGATCGATTGCTTTGACGGGTTGGTGGTCAGTTGGTCGATCAGTGCCTCGCCCAACGCCGAGTTGGTCAATGCCATGCTGGATGAGGCGATCAGAACCCTTGCCCCCGGTGAAAGACCAGTCGTCCACTCCGATCGTGGGTGCCATTACCGGTGGCCCGGCTGGCTCCAACGTCTTGAGGCCGCTGATCTGACACGATCGATGTCCCGCAAGGGCTGCACGCCGGATAACGCGGCCTGCGAGGCATTCTTCGGGCGGTTGAAGGTCGAGTTCTTCTACTTACGCCAATGGACTGGAACCACCATGGAGCAGTTTATCGCTGAACTCGATGCCCACATCCGCTGGTACAACGAAACACGCATCAAGATGTCACTGGGCGGGCGAAGCCCCGTCGAGTATCGTCAGGATCTCGGCATTGCCGCGTGAAAACTGTCCAAGAAAAGCGCCGCACCCTCAAAGAGCCCTTCCGGACCCGGTGTTTACATTGGCGCTTTGCTCAATAACAATTAGCTCACCCGGAATCTCCCCACCATGCATTTCAGCACCGTCGGTCTGTGTGATCCTGTCCACCAGCGGTGGACACCTCAGTAACTTAGTAGACTGGAGGTGAACCATGGCAGCAGCAGCCAACGACATGCCCAAGCGTAGGAAGGCCCGCTACAGCGCAGAGTATCGTGCCGAGGCTCTGGCGCTCGCCGAACGGATCGGCGTGGCCGCGGCGGCCAGTGAGCTCGGCCTGCACGCCACGCAGATCTATCAGTGGCGAGCGAAGGCGGCACATGAGCAATCCGTCAGCGATCGCGAACGCCAGCTCCGCGAGGAGAACGCCCGGCTCAAACGCCAGCTCGCCGAGAAGAGCGAGGAGGTCGAGATCCTGGGAAAAGCGGCCGCGTACTTCGCGAAGAAGCTGGACTGAAGTACGCCGCCATCCACCA
>Ga0207414_1000069_pt1 | contig 47963 bp, 43 predicted proteins | sample PonA231FremontCA_2_FD_187269 | JGI IMG/M metagenome (GOLD analysis project Ga0207414, IMG submission 187269) | Marine sediment microbial community from Fremont, CA, USA - Pond A23 Sediment 1 (SPAdes) | ecosystem: Environmental > Aquatic > Marine > Unclassified | place: USA: Fremont, California...
CCGCCGGTACACTGCCATGGACCAGCGCCCCGGGAGCAGTCTGATCACCACCTCCCCCTCGGCCAGACGCGCCAGTTGACGGGCGTCCAGTCCCTCGGGCGGGGACGCGCTCAGCTGAAGGGGAATGCCGGGACCGGCGACCCGCTCGAGCCGGGCCCGGCGCGCATCGCCCGACACCTGGGCAAGCCACTCGGCAAACAGCTCGGTGAGGCCGCGCAGTTGCTGCTCGCTGAGGCTCGCTACGTCGACTTCCAGCAGCTGATCACCTCCTGACAGCAGGCGCTGCAGGCGCCAGCCATGCTCGCCCCGCGGCACGACCAGCACCTTGCCATCCATGAGACGCGAGCGGGAAAAGTAGTTCAGTGAGAGGTCGTCGACTGGCACCAGCCGGAGCGTCATGTCGAGCTGCTCGGCGCGGCCCGCCAGCCAGGCCTCGCGCCCGGACGCCGGTAGTGAATCGACCCAGTTGGTCAACACCCGCATGGGCGGCTCGACCAGCTGCTCGCGATAGTGTTCGCGCCTCACCTGGTCGACCATGGCCAATCCCAGCAGTGCCAGGCCGAGGGTCAACAGCAGTGCCAGCGCCAGCATCACATAGACGCGCAGGAAGGTGCTGTCGGCCAGTGTCCGACGCATGGTTCAGCCATCCCTGACGAAGAGATAGCCCTTGCTGCGCACCGTCTTGATGCGGTGCGGCTGGTTGGGATCATCACCGATCTTGGGGCGTATGCGCGACACGCGAACATCGATGGAGCGATCCTGGCCGTCGTACCGGATGCCCCGAAGACGGTCGAATATCTCCTCGCGCGTCAGCACCCGGCCGGCATTGCTGGCCAGCAGCCAGAGCAGGTCGAACTCGGCACTGGTCAGGTCGATTCGCTCGCCATCCAGCCAGGCTTCGCGGGTGGCGTTGTCGATGTCCAGATCGGCGAAGGTCAGGCGGGTCTCCTCGCCGGCCTCGGCTGGCTCGGCGCGCCGCAGCAGAGCGCGCATGCGCGCCAGCAGCACCCGCGGCTGCACCGGCTTGGGCACATAGTCGTCAGCGCCCATTTCCAGGCCCAGCACCTGATCCATATCATCGGTGCGGGCAGTGAGCATCATGATCGGCCCGGGATACTCGCTGCGCACCCGGCGGCAGATCGACAGGCCATCCTCACCAGGGAGCATCAGGTCGAGGATCACCAGATCCGGCTTCAGGGAGAGGATCCGCTCCACGCCGCGGGCGCCGTCGGCCTCCACCGTGACCCGGAAACCGTTGGCCTCCAGGTAGTCGCGGGTCAGACCTGCCAGCCGCTCGTCATCCTCGATGATCAGCACATGATCCTGTTCCTGGGCTTGCACGCGGTCGTCCATCCTCTGTTCCATCCTGACGGGCAGGTGAGCGGTTACGGATCTCCCACACTCAGGAGACAACACCAATGATAAAAGGATACCCGAAATCGGCCATTCCGCCCTACCGTCGCCGCATGGCGACGAAAAATCTCTCGGGGCAACCCATCGCCGTACTTGGGGCGAGAGCCACTCTCCCTCCGGGAGGGGTCAGGTCAGGCCCACTTGATAGAGGGCAAAAAGCACATTATCTTGGGTTGTTTACTGACAAAAACACAACATCATGTGCCTTTTTCAGTGACCTGATGCCTGTCGACCGTCGCTCCACACGCGGCCTCAATTCCTTCGACTCACTCTCCAGGGACCCAACGGCGCCATGGATACCAGTGCCTCACCGGACGATCCGTCCCGCTCCGCCACAGCCAGCGAGGCGCACGCCCGGGCCGCGGCCGGCGGCGACATCGCCAAGCCCCACCCCAGCCTCAACGTGACCCTCGCCGACGGCGCCACCCGTCCGCTGGACCTGGGCCGCATCGAGACCCTGATGGCGGATGCCTGCGAGGGGCTGGCCAACGCCGATGCCCGTAAGATCATCGACGACGCGCTGAAACAGCTCCCCGACGGCATCACCGTGGACGGCGTCTCCCAGGCGCTGATGATGACCGCCCGCATCCTCGGCGAAAAGGACCCGGACTACACTTGCGTCTCCGCCCGCCTGCTGCAGGACACCCTGCGCCGCGAGGCGCTCTCCTTTCTCGGCATCGCCGACGAGGCCACCTACGCAGAGATGGCCGAGTTCTATGCGCCGGCCTTCAAGGCCTGTATCGCCAAGGGTATCGAATTCGCGCAGCTCGATCCTCGGCTGGCCGAGTTCGACCTCGACCGCCTGAGCGACGCGCTGGACCATCAACGGGACAACGCCTTCACCTACCAGGGCCTGCAAGTCCTCTATGACCGCTGCTTCCTTCATCATGACGAGGTGCGCTTTGAACTGCCCCAGGTGATGTTCATGCGGGTCGCCATGGGCCTGGCGCTGGAAGAGGACGATCGCGAGGCACGGGCCATCGCGTTCTACGAGCTGCTCTCGAGCTTGGACTACATGCCCGCCACGCCAACCCTGCTCAACGCCGGCACCCTGCGCAGCCAGCTCTCCTCGTGCTATCTCACCACCGTGCCCGACGACCTCGACGGCATCTACAGCGCCATCCGTGACAATGCCCTGCTCTCCCAGTGGGACAGCGGTCTGGGCAACGACTGGACCCCGGCCCGTGCGCTCGGCGCGTGGATCAAGGGGACCAACGACACGTCCCCGGGCGTCGCCCCCTTCCTCGAGGTGGCCAACGATACCGCCGTGGCAATCAACCAGGGTGGCAAGCGCAAGGGAGCGGTCTGCGCTTACCTCGAGACCTGGCATCTCGATATCGAGGCATTTCTGGCGCTGCGCAGGAACACCGGCGACGACCGCCACCGCAGCCATGACATGAACACGGCCCACTGGGTGCCCGACCTGTTCATGAAGCGGGTCCTCGACGACGGCGAGTGGACTCTCTTCTCCCCCGCCATCTGCCCAGACCTCCACGACCTGTACGGCGCAGCCTTCGAGCAGCGCTATGAAGCGTACGAGGCGATGGCTCGCACAGGAGGGCTCACGCTCTACAAGCGCGTCCGGGCCAGAGACCTGTGGCGCAGGATGCTCTCGATGCTGCGCGAGACCGGCGAACCCTGGATCACCTTCAAGGACCCCTGCAACCTGCGCAGCCCACAACAGCACGCCGGTGTGGTGCACAGCGCCAGCCACTGCACCGAGATCACCCTCAACACCTCGGCCGACGAGATCGCCGTCTGCAATCTGGGCTCTGTCAACCTGGCCCAGCACGTCGTCGACGGCCGGCTCGACGGCGAGAAGCTGAAGAAGACCGTTCGCACCGCCGTGCGCATGCTCGACAACGTCATCGACATCAGTTGTTACGCGGTGCCCCGGGCAAGCCACTCGAACGCCAGGCACCGCCCGGTGGGACTCGGCATCATGGGATTCCAGGACGCGCTCTACGCCCAGGACATCGCCTACGCCAGTGACGCGGCCGTCGAATTCGCCGACCGGTCCATGGAACGCATCAGCTACCACGCCATCGAGGCCTCCTCGGACCTGGCCGCCGAACGTGGCCGCTACCGGAGCTTCGAGGGCTCGCTCTGGAGCCAGGGCATCCTGCCCATCGACTCCATCCGGAAGCTCAAGACCGAGCGTGGCGAGCAGTACATCGAGCTCGACGAGAGCGTTACCCAGGACTGGGACCGCCTGCGCGACAAGGTCGCCGAGCAGGGCATGCGCAACGCCAACGTGATGGCCATCGCTCCGACGGCCACCATCTCCAGCATCTGTGGTGTCACTCCGTCGATCGAGCCGACCTGCCAGAACCTCTACGCGATATCACACCCCGCCGGCGAGTTCGCCGTGGTCAACGCGTCCATGGTCAATGACCTGAGGGCCCGCGACCTGTGGGATGAGGAAATGATCGGCGATCTCAAGGACTCCGACGGTTCCGTGCAGCCCATCGACCGCATTCCGGACGACCTCAAGGCAAAATACGCCAGCGCCTTCGAGGTGGAGCCCAAGTGGCTGGTGGAGGCTGCCGCGCGCCGCCAGAAGTGGATCGACCAGGCCCAGTCGCTGACTCTCTACATCACGGAGGTCTGCGCTTCGACGCTCGACATGACCTATCGCATGGCCTGGTTACGCGGGCTCAAGACCACCGGCCACCTGCATGCCCTGCTTACGAACAGGAAGAAAAGCGAAATGCGTAACGGGGACGAATCCTCCGAAGGCGAGACGACCCTCACTGACCCGCCGGCCCCGCCGCCTCGGCGCTAGCCCCACATGCAGCAGCCTATCATCGGCTATCACCTCGACGAGGAGAATCACTGGGTAGCGGAACTCGCCTGCGGCCACAACCAGCACGTGCGTCACCAGCCGCCCTGGACAGAGCGTCCCTGGGTCATCACCGAGGCCGGGCGTCGCTCGCGACTCGGCCTGATGCTCGCGTGCGTCAAGTGTGATCGGGGCGCGCCTCGAGACATCCCCTGAGGATCGACTACTGCATGTCACAGGCCACTCCAGGCCAGGCATCCGACGCACTGACGTGAACGGGCCGCTCGAAGGCGGCCCGTTGACATGGACGACGTTTGCTCCCGGGCCGCTACCCCTTGGGCCCGAAAAGGAACCAGATGATCAACCCGATCAACGGGAAGAACAGCAGCACCAGGATCCATATCAGTTTGGCCAGCCCGCCGGCGGAACTCTGGGCGACCTTGACGATGGCCCAGATGACGATGATCAGCCAGATCAGGCCCAGCAGACCGCCTACTTCAATACCCATGCGACGCCTCCTTGTCCGTTTCCTTGCGGCAGAATGCCGCCCCTAGGGGTAGCACAGCGGGTGAGGAACGCACAATCAAGGGCGATCACGATCATGCCGATCCCTCGGGCAGCAGGTGCCCGACCTTGACGTAGATCAGCGCACCCTCCTCCTGGGTAAAGGGCGTGTGCTGACTGCGGTGCGGACTGCGCAGCCAGCTACCGGCAGGATAGGCGCCGTGCTCGTCGTGGAAGGTACCCTCCAGGACCAGGATCTCTTCGCCGCCCCAGTGGGCATGGGGCTGGAAGCGCGTGTTCGGTGCCCAGCGCACCAGCGCCACGTGCTCGCCCTCGAAATCGTGAAGCGGCAGCACCTCGAGCCCATCGACGAGCCCGGGCCGCCAGGTCTCCTCGCGCGTATCGATGACCTTCTGTGCGGTGTCGTCCGGCGAGAACTGGTGCAGCTTGACAAAGATCACCGCTCCCTGCTCGCCCACCCGCGGGGCATGGGCGGTGCCGATGGGGTTGCGCAGGTAGTGGCCCGCGGGATAGCGGCCGTGCTCATCGGCGAACTCACCCTCCAGCACCAGAATCTCTTCACCCCCGCCATGCTCATGTGTCGGAAAGGTGCTGTCCGGCGCATAGCGTACCAGGGAAGTGGCCCGTGCCACCTCCTCGCCGACCCGGTCCAGCATCATCCGCTCCACTCCGGGTGTCGGGGATTCCACCCAGCGGTACTGGTCGGGGGTGATCACCGCACGTTGACTGAAGTCGGCATTGCGCCGCATGGCGTTCTCCTTCTGGCAGGGCTTCTACAAGCCTTTCGAGGCCGAGGGCGATGACCTGGCCCGATGCTTGCAAGCCTCAAGACGGGGGTTCAATCGGGTAGAATGAGGCCTCTCATCACCATTCGCAAGGAGGCCTCCTTGGCCATCGATTTGCTGCTCAATGCACTGATCTTCCTGGCCTCCGCAGTGCTGATCGTGCCGATCTTCAAGCGCCTGGGGCTTGGCGAGGTACTGGGCTACCTGGCCGCGGGTGTGGTCATCGGCCCCTCGGCCCTGGCTCTGGTGGCCGAGGCCGAGGCCGTACTGCAGTTCTCCCAGGTCGGTATCGTCTTCCTGCTGTTCGTGATCGGCCTGGAACTCAAGCCGTCTCGCCTGCGCGTGATGCGCAAGGCGGTGTTCGGCTTCGGCAGCCTGCAGGTGACTATCACCACGGTCCTGCTTTCGCTTGCCGGCTGGTGGCTGGGACTTTCCCTGGCGGCATCACTGGTGGTGGGCTTCAGCCTTGGGCTCTGCTCCACGCCACTGGTGCTACAGTTGCTCGGCGAACGCCGGGAGTTGCAGACAGGACATGGTCGAAATGCCTTCGCCCTGCTGCTGTTTCAGGACCTGGCGGCCATCCCGGTGCTGGCCATCATCCCCATGCTGGCCGCTGATGCCCTGATGGCGGATGGTGTCATGCCCCTGCTCAAGGGCGTACTGATTGCCATCGGCGCCTTCCTCGGCCTGATCGTCGGCGGCCGCTACGTGCTGCGGCCACTATTCCACTATGCCGCGGCCACCCGCAGCCGCGAGGTCTTTGCAGGTACCGTGCTGATGGTGGTGATCGGTGCTGCCCTGCTGATGGAACTTGCCGGCCTTTCCATGGCCCTCGGGGCATTCATCGCAGGCGTGCTGCTCGCCGACTCCAAGTATCGCCACAACATCGAGGCCGATATCGAACCCTATCGCGGCCTGCTGCTGGGGTTGTTCTTCATGGCGGTGGGCATGACGGCCGATATCCGCCTGATCGGCGAGATGCCGCTGGTCGTGCTCGGCCTGACCCTGGGGCTGGTGCTGCTCAAGGCGTTCGCCATGCTGGTCGCCGCGAGGCTCCACGGCACCGGATGGAAGGATGGACTCAACCTGGGTGTGCTGCTGTCCCAGGGTGGCGAGTTCGGCTTCGTGCTGCTCTCCGCGGCGGCGGCCGCCGCCCTGCTCGACACCCAGCTGGTCAGCCTGCTGATCCTCGTGATCTCGCTTTCCATGGCCACGACACCGCTGCTCTTCCAGCTCCATGTTCGAGGCCTTCGCCGCCTCTTCACTCCCCGCCGGCAGAAGCGTGCCTATGACGCACTACCCGACGATGCCCCGCAGATCATCATCGCCGGGTTCGGCCGCTTCGGGCAGATCATGGGGCGCGCCCTGCAGGGGCTCAAGATTCCCTACACGGTGCTCGACATCAATGCCGACCAGGTCGAGGTAGTGCGCCGCTACGGCAACACGGTCTACTACGGGGATGCCTCTCGGATCGATCTGCTGAAGGCCGCAGGGGCAGAACGAGCCCGCGTGCTGGTGGTCGCGGTGGGCGATCCCGAGGCTTCGATGCGCATCGTCACTCAGGTACAACGCCAGTTTCCCCACCTCGCGCTCTATGCTCGTGCACGCAATCGCCACCACGCGCATCTACTGATGCGCGCCGGGATCACCCATATCGTGCGCGAACTGCTGCCCGCCAGCCTCGAGCTGACCCGCGACGCCCTGATCGGCCTGGGCATTCCCCGGGAGCAGGCCCAGCAGACTATCGATACCTTCCGCCCCCATGACGAGGAGGCGCTGCTGCGCCAGCTCGACGTGTTCGGCAACGAAAAGAAGAAGATCCAGACCCTTGAGGAAGCCGCCCGGGAGCTCGAAGCGCTCTATGAAGCGGACGAGGGCATTGCCACGCGGGTGGAGGAGATTCCGCCCAGGCAGCGCTGAAACGCCAGGCGATTACTCGACCCCCCACCACCCCGGCAGCCTGGCCTTCACCTCGTCGCGCGCGAAGCGGTCGTCCATCAGCACCACCGTGCCCTCGTCGTCGGGGCCGCGGATCACCCGGCCCGCCGCCTGCACCACCTTGATCAGCCCGGGGATGCGGTAGGCGTAGTCGTCGCCAAGGCCGAAACGTGCCGCCAGACGTCCCTTGAGCGCCTCGTTGAAGTCGTCGGAGGGTGGCAGCCCCAGGGTGGCAATGAAGGCACCGACCAGCCGGTCGCCAGGCAGGTCGATGCCCTCGGCGAAGGCCCCGCCCAGCACCGCGAAACCGATCCCCTGCCCTCCTGGCGTGAAGCCGGCCAGGAAGGCGTCGCGGGCACCTTCGCGCATGCCGCGGGTCTGGACGCGCACGGGAATCTCCGGATGAGCCACCTGCAGCCGTGCCAGGGCCGCCTCCAGGTAGGCGAAGCTGCTGAAGAAGGCCAGATAGTGGCCCGGCCGATGACGATACTGATCGGCCAGTTCGGCGACAATGGGCGCCAACGACGCCTCCCGATCGCGCAGCCGAGTGGAGATGTCGGCCCGGATGCGCACTTCGAGCTGCCCGGTGGCGAACGGCGAGGCAATCTCTTGCCATACCGTGGACGCTGGTAGGCCCAGCAGGTCGCGATGGTAGCGGGGAGGACTCAGGGTCGCCGAGAAGAGCACCGCCGATTGGGCCGCGGCAAAGCGCGGCGCCAGGAAGTCCGCCGGCACCAGGTTGCGCAGCCCCAGCACGGCTCGGCCGCGGCCGTGTCGGATCATGTCGCACAGCGAATGGTCGTCGAAGGAAGCCGCCAGGCGCGTGAAGGCCAACGCCTCGAAGAGCAGTTCCTGGAGCGCGAGGGAAGCCTGCTCGGGGTGCTCGCCAAGGTGCTCGGTGATGGCGCTGGCAACCCCCTGCAAGGCCGCGACCATCCCGTCGGGCAGTCCGTCGAGCACCCGGTAGGCCGGTCGACCCGGCTCGCCGGCCTCGCTCATCCCTGCCTCCTTGACCAGCGTTTGCCACTGTCGGGCCAGACGCCCCAGGGGTCGCTTCAGGGCCACGGGCGCCTCGCGACGCAGGCAGCTGAGCCGACGCTGGTCCAGTTCGGTGCTGTACATGCCCCGTGCCCGCTCCACCAGGTTGTGGGCCTCGTCCACCAGCAACCCAAGGCGCCAGCCGTTGGCCCGGGCGAGGCCATGCAGCAGGGCATTGGCGTCGAACCAGTGGTTGACGTCACCGACGACCAGGTCGCACCAGCGCGCCAGTTCCTGCCCCAGGTAGTAGGGACAGACACCATGCTCGAGCGCCACCTCGCGCAGGGCGTCGCGATCCAGCCAGCCACGCGCCACGGCGGCCTGGCGTGCGTCCGGCAGCCGGTCGTAGAAGCCTGCCGCCAGCGGGCAGGCCTCACCGTGGCAGGCCCGATCAGGATATTCGCAGGCCTTGTCGCGGGCGGTGAGCTCCAGCACCCGCAGCGGCGCGGGCACGGCACCCGGGCTGCCGGCAGCGCACTCTTCAGCTCCGAGGGCGGCCAGGGCATCGAGCGCCAGCCGTCGCCCCGGCGTCTTCATGGTCAGGAAGGCCACCCGGTCGAGCCCCTGCCGGGGAATGGCCTTGAGCAGCGGGAAGAGGGTACCGAGCGTCTTGCCGATCCCCGTGGGAGCCTGGACCAGCAGGCAGCGGCCGGTGCTCGCGGCCTTGTAGACACTCTCTGCCAGGTCGCGCTGGCCGGACCGGAAGGCCTCGTGGGGAAAGGCGAGCTCATCGAGCCCGGCATCACGATGCTCGCGATGCCGAGCCTCCTGTCGCGCCCAGGCGAGGAAGCGACGACACTGGGTCTCGAAGAAAGCCTGCAGTTCGGCGGCGCTCGCTTCGCGGGTCAGCACCGTCTCCCGACCAGAGGTGATGTCCAGATAGACCAGCGCCAGGGTCAGCGAATCGAGGCGGCGCTCGGCACATAGCAGCGCGCCATAGACGGTGACCTGAGCCCAGTGCAGGGCGCGCTGATTATCGGCCATGCGCGCCAGTAGGCCGCGATGCGTCTTGACCTCTTCCAGCCGATGGGTCACCGGGTCGAAGCCATCGGCACGACCGCTCACTCTCAGCCCCTCGAAGGAGGCAGAGAGCGGCAGTTCGGCCTCGAAGCCCTCGCCCCGCCGTTTTGCCACCAGGGTATGGCCTTCGATCCCTTCCCGGGCGCTGGGAGCGGGAGTGAAGCGGTGGTCCAGATCCCCGCCGCGGGCGGTAAAGTCGCACAGCGTGCGCACCGCCACCCGGTAGCGTGTCGCCTCGCTCATTCTTCGTGCACCGTCCAGCGCACATGACAGACCGCGACGGGTATGTCATGGGCATGGAAGAAGGTCATCCAGCGGCGCTGGTTGTCCTGAAGGCGATCACCCGGCCCTTTCACCTCGATCAGTCGGTAGCGCGGCTCACCCTCAGGGGCCTCGGGAAGGAACTGAATCAGATCCGGCAGGCCGGCCCGATTGGCCTTGAGATCGCCGAGCAGCCGCTCGAAGCAGACGCGCAGATGAGCCGCCGGCAGGCAGGCCAGCGCCTGCTCGAGCCGCGCCTCGTCGAGGGCACCCCAGTGCACGAAGGGCGAGGCCAGCCCGTGCTTCTCTCGCCATGTGGCGCGGATCACCTCGCGATAGCTGCCATCGTCGAGGCGGTCCAGACAGGCATCGAACAGCGCCCGGCGGCGTGCCACGAAGTCCTCGCGGTAAAGATCGGCCGGCCCGTGGTGAAAGGGGTGGAAGAAGGCGCCGGGCAGCGGTGCGAAGAACGCTTCCCAGCAGAGCAGGCCGAAGAGCCCGGTCAGCAGGCTGTTCTCCACGTAGTGCACCGGCGCCGACTCGTGATGCAGGGCGTCGCGCACCGCCATTTCCACGGGGCCTGGCGGCAGGGCAAGAGTCCATTGTCGAGGTCTCGGCTCATTGGTCGAAGCGGGCAGCGCAAGCCCCAGGCGGCGACGCAGCCGAGCCACCAGCCGCCCCAGCGCCTGCGCCTCCTCCTCGCTGGCCGGGGCCGCCATCAGCGGCTCCGCCAGGGCCAGGGCCGCGGCGTGATCCCCGCGGCGCTCCAGCAGGCGCAGGCGGCGGATACGCGCCTCGACGCTACCGGTTTGGCCGGCACCCGGCCAGCCGGCCTGGGCGTAGAGGGCAAGCGCCGGCTCGCCCTGCCCCTCTCGCTCCGCCTGCCGTCCCAGCGCCACGCAGAGGCGCCGGTGGCGTGCCGTCAGCCAGGCATTGTCGGTCAGCGGCGCGGGCAGTTCGGCACACAGCGTCGACACCGCCTCCCCGGCATCGAGCCGTTCGCGCAGCCGATGCAGGGCCAGGTAGGCATCCACCTCCGCGCGCCGTCTGAAGCCACGGGAATCGGGCGTGATCGCCACTCGTTCGAAGCGCTGCAGGCCAAGCTCGGTGAGCACGAACTCGGCCCAGTCCTGACGCAGGTTGCCGAAGAACATCAGTCGCAGGCGATCACAGGGCGCCATCACGGTCAGGCGCACGACTCGATCCGGCGCCTCGGGCCACCAGGCGCAAAGCCGGTGCGGTTCGGTGAATAGCGGCGCCAGCGACTCGTAAAGCAAGGCCTTGCCGGTGGCAGCGGGCAATCCTGCGGCGGTGATCTCGCCGGCCAGGGCGCGGCGCAGCTCGGGAAGACGCAACTGGCGGAAGAGCTCTTCGAGACTCAGCAAGGGGAGATCATCAACCAGCCCTGACGCCACCAGAGGCGCAAGCGCCCGCTCGGTATCGCCGATCTCGGCGTAGCGCAGGCGCGACGTGCGAAAGTGCTCGCCCTTGCGCATCACCATGCGCACCAGCAGCGCTTGCGACGCCTCGGGAAGCGCGGCGAACACCGCCAGGACGCCATGCTCGGTGGCATCCAGCAGGTCACCATGGCGCTCGGCTACCCAGTCCAGCACGAAGTGGAAATTCGTCAGATAGTAGCGCGGATCCTCAAGGGGGGCAGTGACCGGCGCGGCACCAGAAAGACTGTTCATGCATCCATGGTATCAGCCCTTACCGGCCAACTCACTGTTCCACAGGGCTGATCCGGGGACAGGCCCCGGAGCGCCGAATCATGTTCAGCAAATGAAGCCTCGACTGAGATCGGCGATCACCTCGGCGGCGGGGGCCTCACGGCAGCGGCTGGCATTCTGGCCTGCCCACAGCGGCGAGAAATCGCCACGCCCTCGCGATTCGGCGGCGGCCCGCAGCGGGGCGATGGCCGCCGTCGCCAGCGGGAAGGCCGGTGCCCGCTCGCTGATCGGCCCCAGTTCGCGCATCAGCCGGGTGACGATGCCACGGGCGGGACGGCCACTGTAGAGGTTGGTCAACGCAGTGTGGCGAGCCGTTTCACCCATCAGCGCCCGCCGATGGATGGCCGAGGTGCGGGATTCCAGGCAACAGAGGAAGGCGGTGCCGACCTGGACAGCCTCGGCGCCCAGCGCCAGCGCAGCCGACACCCCCCAGGCATCAGCGATGCCGCCGGCGGCGATCACCGGCACGCCCACTGCCTGGCGGACCTGGGGCAGCAGCGCCAGAGTCCCCATCTGAGTGGTCAGATCGTCGGTCAGGAAGAGGCCCCGATGGCCGCCGGCCTCGAGCCCCTGGGCGATTACTGCATCGGCGCCGTGGGCCTCGAGCCAGCGCGCCTCCTCCACCGTGGTGGCCGTGGAGAGCACCGTCGCGCCCCAGGCCTTGACACGCGCCAGCAGCTCCGGCGCGGGCAGGCCGAAGTGGAAGCTCACCACCTCCGGGCGGAAGGGCTCGAGGGTATCGCAGGCCGCATGGTCGAAGGGACGCCGACCGGAATCTGCCGGGACGGCCTCGATATCGAGGCCGAGCTCGGCATAGAAGGGCGTCAGGGCCGCATGCCAGCGCGCCCGCCGATCAGGGTCGGGGGCGGGCGGCGTGTGACAGAAGACGTTGACATTGATCGGCCCTGAGCCCGCGGTGCGGATGGTCGCAAGTTCATCCGCCACGCCGTCGGGCGAGAGCATCGCGCAAGGCAGCGCGCCAAGACCACCGGCACGGGAAACGGCAATGGCCAGTTCACTGCCCTGGACGCCCGCCATCGGGGCCTGAAGGATGGGCAGCTCGATGCCCAGCCGATCGGTCAACGTCATCGGCTTTCTCCTTGATCTGTGGCGTCTTCACAGGGGCCACGTGTCCGCCCGACGCGTCGCCAAGGCCACTTGCGCCCGAGGGTATCCGCCGCATAGGCGTCTCGCTCCCCCGGGGGATGAGAGGCACCGACGGTGGTATCGCGATAGGTCTGGCGCTCCATTTCCGCATTGAACTCTGCACCCAGCAGGACAACGAATGCCGATAGCCAGAACCATAGCATCAGCACGACCACCGCCCCCAGCGAGCCATAGATATCGCTCGGGTCGATCACGCTGCCGAAGTAGAACGAGAGTCCAGCGGAACCGAACAACCAGAGTAGCGTCGCGACGACGGAGCCGACGCTGATCCACTTCCAGCGAGGCGGTCGCCGATAGGGTCCGAAGCGATAGAAGACGGCGATGACCAGCATCATCACCAGCAGGAGCGCCGGCCAGCGCAGCCACACGAGTAGCGTGACCAGCAGAGTATCGAGCCCCAGCATGCCGATGGCCAGCGGAAAGAAGGCGATGAAGGCGATGGTGATCATGAGCGCAAGGATCACCCCCATCGTCAGCACCGCGACGATCCATCCACGACGCAGCGCTCCCCGGCTGTCCTCCTCGCCATACACCACATTCAGGCCTATCACCATCCACAGCACGCCCTTGGACGCGATGAACATGGCCACCACCACGCTGCCGAGCGCCGTCAGGCTGAGGCCGGTGCTGGTACTCTCACCTATCCGGCGGGCCTGGTCATTGATCAGGCTCGAGCTGTCGGGCGGCAGATAGCGGCTGAGTTGGATGATCTGACCGGCCAGATCCTGGGGATCCATCACCAGCGCCCAGATCGAGATGATCGCGGCGATGGTCGGAAAGAGCGCCAGCATGGCATTGAAGGCAATGCCGGCGGCCATCAGAGGGACGAGGTCCTGGACGACCTGCGTTTTGACGCGCCAGAGGATATCCAGCCAACCGGCCGCCGGAATCTGCTGGGGCTCGTCTGCGCAGCGGCCACGCTTCGGCTTCGCCATGCGTACCTCAGTGACGTCCCGGGGGGAGCAGGACCATTCGCGAGTCACGGATCTCGATGTCAAACCGTCCGAGAAAGCTCATGCCCAGCAGAGCCGTCTCTCCGGCAAGGCCCGGACTGATGGAGCCCCGCACCTCTTGCGCCGAAAAGCCGCCCAGGCTGACTTCGTCGAGCAGCGTCAGTTCGCCGCGCACTCGTCCATTGGCGGTGTTGAACCAGGCGCTGGAGGTGCTCTCGAGCCCTAGTCGCTTTGCCATGTCGCCCGGCACGGCCACATAGGTAGCACCGGTATCGACCAGGAAGTCCACGGGCTGGTCGTTGATTCGCCCGGTGGCCACGAAGTGTCCGGCACGGTTGCGCTCCAGCACCACCGGCTCACCCTCTGCGCCATCGGCGTACGCGAGATGGGCATTGGGATTACGCTGCGATTCCAGATAGCCATGGAACCACCAGGCCCCGCCGCCCAGGAAAAGCACCCAGAACAGCAGCATCATGCCTAGACCGGCACGCCGTGTGGCGCGTTCATCGCTCATGACCTTCCCCTCCGTGTGTCTGCCCTTTGAGACCATCATGCCACAGGGATGTTTTGCATCGGTCACGCTAGCGCCCGTTGTGCGCCTCCCAGTCGCGCGCCGCCTGCTGGCCCCGCGCCTGATCGACAAACAGGCAGACCAGAATGGCAATGACGAAAAGGACCGCACACAGCAGGATCGATGCCTTGAGCCCCACCAGGGACTGCAGCAGCCCCAGACCAATGATGCCGATCACCCCGGCCAGCTTGTTGGCCAGCCCCCAGAAGCCGAAGAACTCGGCGGCCTTGCGGCTGGGCGAGAAGAGCCCCACGAGAGCGCGACTGGCGGACTGGCTGGAGCCCAGCGAGAGCCCCGCCAGGCACCCCACCACCAGGAAGAGGTGCTGGGCCTGCCAGTCGAGCCCGGCGCGGGCATGCAGGAACGCGGTGACGTCCGGTGTGGCCCAGATGGCGATGATCGCCGCCACCCACAGGCCGAGGGTGAACAGATAGGTGACCTTGGTGCCGACACGATCCTGAATGAAACCGAAACCCAGCGCCCCGGCGGCTGCCGTGATCTGCACGATGATGAACATGATATTGCGCACCGATGCATCCCAGCCGATTACCTGGGCGCCGTAGATGAAGGCAAAGGCGATGATGATGTAGATGCCGGCCATGGAGAAGAGCAGCGATATCAGGAAGATGCCCAGGTCGCGGAAGCGCCTCAGCTCGTGCAGCGTGGTCGAGACACGCTCACGGGCGATCTCGCGATAGGGCTTGCCGGGCGGCTGGGGCGTGCCCCGCTCCTTCACCCACAGGAAGGTCGGAATGGCGGTGATCAGGAAGAAGCCTGCGGCGAAGGGCCCCACCCAACGGATGCGCTCGAAGTTCTCGGCAGTGGCCTCGCCCAGCATTACCAGTGTGAAGCCCGCGGCAAAGAGCCCGCCCACGTAGCCCAGCGCCCAGCCGAAGCCAGAGATCTTGCCCAGGTCTTCGGGGGGACCCAGATCGGGCAGGAAAGCGGCGATGAAGGATTCGCCCATCGAATAGGCGTAGTTGGAGACCACGATCAGCAACAAGCCGAGCACCACATAGCCCGGAGCCACGAAATAGAGCATGGCAGTGGTCGTCACGGTGGCCAGATAGCTGACGAACAGGAACTCTTTCTTGGCGGCCTGATAGTCCATCACCGCGCCGCAAAGCGGACCGGTCACCACTACCAGCAGGTAGCTGACGGCCAGCGCCAGACTCCACAGGAAATTGGCCAGGCGATAGCCATCGCCACGATCGCCGACGATCACCGTGGTGAACAGCTCACCGAACACCACGGTGATGATCAGCAGGGTGTAGGCCTGGTTGGCGAAGTCGAACATCGCCCAGCCGAGAATTTCCTTGCGCGAGGCGCGGGGTGTCGTCGGCACGGCAGCGGGGATAAGGCTCATGCGGGACGTCCCTGTGGCTTCAGGACGTCACCATAACAGCCCCTCCCGAGCTAGACGAGATCGCGGGGTATGGTCTCATCCCAGGTCTGCGCGTAGATCCGGGTGTCCCCCTCCCAGGCATCCAGCGTGGCGCGAATGCGAAAGTTGTCGACATCACTGGTCAGCTGAGTGCGGGTCAGGGTACTGACCGTCCAGTCGCCGCGCTTGAAGCTGCGCTGCCACTCCGTCCATCCGCTCACGCTGTCGTAGCTGCCGTAGGCATATTGGTAACGCTCGGTGACCCGGGCGGCGATCTCGAGGTCGATATCGTCGATCCGGTAGCGACCCTCGTCGTTGATCACCTCCAGGGTGGTGCGATCGTTGGCCAGGTCGCGGATCACCTGCCAGCTCTCCTGGGTCGGCTGCAGCAGCGTCTTGGCCATCGGTGCCGCACCTTCGGGCTCGGCGAAGGCAGGCAAGGCGGCCTCCTCCTCGGGCCGCGGCGCCCGCACGGGCAGCGTCAGGCGGCAGCCGCTCGGGTGGATGGTGAGCCGGACGGGCCGAGGCGCCGGCCAGGCAAGCGGCCAGTAGCTGGTGGAAAGTGCCAGACGAATGGCATGCCCTTCGGCGAATCGCTGCGCGATATGCTTGAGCGGAATCCTGACCCGATAGCGCTGGCCCGGCACCAGCGGCTCGGGGTGCTCGTTGCTGTCACGGTGCGTGAGATTGAGCAGCCCATAGGAGACTCGCGTGGCCTTGTCGTCCTCGGCAATGTCGGAAAGGCGCAGTGCTACCATGGCGACCGGCTGGTCGGCGGCGATGTCGAGTTCGACCACAGGCGACCCGCAGATCTCCAGCGGCGCCTCGAGGCGCGGCGTCTGGAAGATCAGTGAGCCGCCATCCTCGTCGCGCTGGTCGTGGGGAAGGTCCGGAGGCGCATTGTAGGAGCACCACTTGCCCGCATAGAGACCCACCGAGAGAGGGGAACGGATGTCGAGAGTGGCATCATCGTCCACGATACCGTCGGCGTCTGCGTCGAGCAGGAGGTCATGCCCTTCGGTGAGTTGGAACGCGCTTGGCAGGATATTCGGCGATGGCCATTCCGGCTCGGCAATCCAGCGCCCGGGCCGCTCATCGTAGCGCGCCGAGGGAGGCACCGAGTCCTGCATCCAGACCCGCAGCATGGGTTCATCCATGATGCCGGTTTCGACTCCCTTGAGCCAATGGTCCCACCAGCGCAGGGATTCCTGCAGGAAACCGATGGCCGGCCCCGGCACACCCAGGTGCGGGTACTTGTGAGCCCAGGGGCCAACCAGCCCCTTGCGCGGCACCGAAAGCCCCTTGAGCACGCGGAAGACCGCATTGCAGTAGCCATCGGCCCAGCCGCTGACGGCGTAGACAGGGCACTGGATCCGCGAATAGTCCTCGCAGATCGATCCATGCTTCCAGTACTCGTCGCGGCGCTGATGCTCAAGCCACTGGCCAAGCCACATGCCGCTGCCCCTCAGGCGCTCTAGCCACATCTCTCGCCAGCGCTCGCCTACCAGTTCGGGATCGGGGGGGCAGGCGTTGCCGTCGAACATGGTCGAGGACCAGGAGAGATTGTCCGCCAGCAGGCAACCGCCCATGTGATGGATGTCGTCGGCGTAACGGTCGTCAGTGAAGCACAGCGTGATCACTGCCTTGAGCTGCGGTGGACGCAGGGCGGCGATCTGCAGGCCGTTGAAGCCGCCCCAGGAGATGCCGATCATGCCGACATTGCCGGTGCACCACGGCTGGGCTTCCAGCCATTTGAGGATCACCAGACCGTCGTCGAGTTCACTGGGCAGGTACTCGTCGGTGAGCACGCCATCGGAGTCGCCGGTGCCGCGAATGTCCACCCGCACCCCGGCGTAGCCGTGACCGGCCCAGTAGGGATGCATCTGGACGTCTCGCTCGGCGGTGAGGTCGCGCTTGCGATAGGGCAGGTACTCGAGGATCGCCGGGACGGGATCGCGATCGGCATCCACAGGACGCCAGATGCGCGCCGCCAGCCTGCTGCCATCAGGCAGCGGAATCCAGGTCTCTTCTTCCATGACCTGGCGGGGAAAGTCGTTGACGATACGCATGGTGCTGCACTCCTCCTTCCTTGTGGTTCCGTGTGCCACTCCAGGCCAGTTCAGCCCTGAACGTCGTCGAACTCGAACGCCAGTCGCGCCACCAGACGGTCGAAGTCGGCGAGCAACTGCTCGACCGATGACGCACCGAGATAGACATGCGCCAGGGCAAAGCTGTAGGCGTCCTGCTCGGGGAGTGAGGAGAGCCGCTGGCCTTCCTCCACCTGCACGGCAATCTGAGAACCGGGGAAGTCGGTCAGGAGTTCCGCGAGTTCCGCGTCGGTGGGAACCCGTGTCACCACCGCATCGGTAAAGAATACCCGGTGGAAGAACTTTGCGGCTATGGGAAATTCGCCCTCGCGATGCGGCATGTCGGGCCGTCGTCCCAGCCCCAGATCGATGGTGACCTGCTGGTTGCTGACGCCGTCGACCTTCTCGAAGAGATCGCAATGCGACTGAGAGATGCGCGTATTGATCTCCAGCAGCCAGATGCGTCCCTGGACCTCGTCCCAGAAGTACTCGATGTTGAAGGCGGCGTTGTCATAGCCGATGTGGCTCATGATGCGGTCGGTCAGCTCGACCATCGTCGTCTGGATATCCTCGGGCAGCCCGGAGGGATAGCGGTAGTGGAAGAAGCTCAGCACCTGCGGGTAGCGCAGCGAATCGACGATACCGTAGCTGACCACCTTCCCCTCGAAGACGTATCCTTCAACCGTGCACTGCCAGCCGCCGATGATCTCCTCGGCCATGCAGAAGTGTCCATCCACGGCGGCGATTTCCGGAGGAAGCTGTGCCTGCTCCAGCACCGTATTGAAGGGATCAGCGATGGTACCGATCGATTCGCGAAGTTGCGCGATGGCCTGATAGAAATCCTCGGGGGTATCGATGCGAAAGCCCAGTCGCGAGCCGGACGACTTGATCGGCTTGACGAAGAAGGGAAAGTAGAGGCCTGCCTCGCCGATGCGTGTCATCGCCTCGTCATCGAAGGGGTCGAAAGCGGTGAAGCCCGGGATGTGGTCGGGTATCACCTCGCGCTGGACCCGGCGACTCCAGTACTTGTGCTCGCACTTCAACAGGCTCGACAGCGAGGTACTGCGGACACCGAAGCGTTCGCAGAGAATCGGCAACATGGTCGAGACCGGAAAGTCCATGTAGCCGACGATGGCGTCGATGGACTCATCGAAGGCCTCGAGCTGCGTCGTGGCCTCAGCCAGCATGGCGTCGATATCGAATTCCTCGGTATCGTAGACCGCTTCCGGGGCGATGACCCCGTGGAACCGCCACCCCTCTGCACCATGCAGCGTCTCGAGACGCTGGCGGTTGAAGTCATTGAGCCCCACCACGAAGATGTTCTTGACCTCGTCCATCGACCTGTTCCTGCGTTGCGCGCCGGACTGACGCATTGGAGCATAGTAGTCCAGAACGCCCGCCATGGAAGATCAGGTTCGATCGTCGCCGCTGACGGCATCATCCCTCTCGCGGCCGCGCTGCAGGCGTTCGATGGCATCGCTGCCCTGGCCAGCGAGGGTCGACAGCCGGTCGATCTGGTCATCCAGGCGGGGCAGCGCCTCGCGACGATAGCGAGAGAGGTCATCGATGGCCACCATGACCTCGCCGAAGGCCTGCTCCAGGGTCTGCATCTCGAGCATCGTCGACGAGGCCCGCTGCTGGATGTCCACGCCCTGCTGGCGCAGCGCGCGCGCCGTTCCCCCGATCATCTCCGAGGTCGTGGCATTGACCGCCTCGACGCGGTCCAGCACCAGCCGCTGGTTGGCAATGGCCAGGGCGACAGTCACCGCCACGGTCAGCGCAGAAACCGTGACGTTGATGGCGCGATCGACCCCACGCATCAACTCGCGGTTGTTGCGAATGATCACCTCCAGTGCCAGCACGCCCTGCTGACTCACGGCCAGCTGCTGCTGGAGGTCGACAATGCGTTGGCGCAGAGGAAACAGCAGCTCTTCCTCAAGGAAGCGCCGGTGGGAATCCTCCTCGTCGCGCCGGGCGATGGCCGACTGCAGCCGCTCGTCGATCATCCGTCCCAGGGAAACCTGGCGCTCCAGCTGCACGAGGCTCTCGCGCAGGGACTGCTGGTCGTCGCTCAGGGTGAGGTTATCGCGATGCAGCATGTCGCGTCCTCCCTCCAGCTCGGCGATGATGCCGTCCAGTGCCTGTTGGGTGGTCTCGAACTTGCGAAAGTAGCGTTGCAGGCGGCTGCCTGCACCCGGGAGCAGGGCCAGCACCCGATCCAGCGGGCCCGGCGACAGGCGGTGTCGAGACGGGTCCAGTTCCTCCATCCGACCGCGCAGATCGCCCAGGGCCTTGGCCACCGGCCCTCCCTCGTCACCGTGATGGGCCAGCTGGCGCAGCGGTGTCTGCAGCATGGCGCTCTGGTGGGCGGCCTGCTGCTGGAGCGCCAGCCCCAGCTCGTCGATGGCGCGTCGCTGCCGCGAAAGCGTATCCGCATCGCCACCGGCGACCAGCTCATCGACGAAGGCACCGGCCTGCGCCGCCAGTGACGGATCGTCTGTTCCGCTCTCGCTCGCGCCTCCATCGAGCTGACTGGCGATCTCCTCCACAGGTGGCAGCGACAGCGGGGAGTCGCGCTCGGGTTGCTGGGTCATGGGCACCTCTCGAAGGATCAGATAAGAAGGACGGCAGGGTCACATCAGGGCTTGCCACGTCCGTAACGGTCGGCACGAGAAACAAAACGACGCAGTTCGTCCAATGCCTGCTCGGTGGTGACCGAGGCCTGTGGCCGCCCGGTCTCGATGCGCGCCATGGAGACGGCCGTGTCGTCGAGAACGGTCAATGCCGACTCGTTGCGCGCGGCCAGCTCGCGCAGCCGACGCTCGGTTTCCTCGAGCAGTTCCAGGCGCCGCACCAGCGCGGCTTGCTCTTCCGGCCCCAGCGGCGAGCCTTCACGGCTCAGGCGACGCCGGACGAAATCACCGTCCACGTTGGCCACGCCCCGGGCCTGGGAGGCCATGGCGTCCAGGGTATCCACCACGCCGCGACAGACCTCCACCACCAGCCCCCGGGCGCGGGCGAACGCCAGCTCGCCGCTGTCAAAACGGCTCCCCAGCACGCCCAGCACATGGCGGTAGCGACTGTAGACACGATCGGCCTGGACTGCCAGGTCGGGGCGCCGCGCCTCGATCAGCGCCTGCTTGGTCCGGCACAGGGCCAGCACCAGGTCGTCGGCATCTGCCGGTGGCTGCGATGGGTCGAGCACGGCCAGATCAGCTTCATGGGCATCACGCTGCTGCTCGGCACGCCGTCGCGCGCTTGCAGCCGCCTGCCGCGCCCGCCGGCGCCTGTCGCGCCAGCGGGCGAGCCAGCCGCGCAGGCGACGCTCCAGCGGCAGTGTCACCGGAACCGCCACCAGCCCCGCGAGCCAACCCGCGAGGGTCGGCCCGAAGCCACCCCACAGCGACGTCAGCCACAGCAGCATGCTGATGAAGGGCACCACCAGGGCATAGCGCAGGATGACATGCAGGCGACCGGGTGGCTCGACCGGCACCGCGAGGCGCGGGTTGACCAGACCCACCAGAAGCCAGGGCAGGCAGGTCATGAAGAGGCCATAGGCAAAGCCCTGCAGGAATCCCAGCATGGGACTGACCATCCTTTATTTGTCAGAGAATAGACACGGCACTACAGCAGCACGGTGAGAACAAGGGCCATACCGCCCACCAGGAGAGCAACGACCACCGCTGCGACCACTACCCGGTCCAGCCAACGATCGAAGCGAGCCCAGTCGAACCTGCGCCGCCGGGGGCGGCGAGTGGCTCCGCGGCGGGATCCGCCGCGGCCGGCATGAATGCGGGGCATGGTCGAAATCCGATTTCACCATTGTTACCCGAGCTTACGGCCTGCCGCGATGCCTGGCCACTACCATCGCCGAGCAGGCCACCGATGAACCGACTCAGCCGTTGTCGTGCCGTTTTTCCTTACCTGACGCACGGCGCTGGCGCTCCTCCTCGCCCATCAACTCGGCCTCGATGGCGTCCGCCCCGACCGGTGTCTCGCCATGGCGGCGGTAGAGCTGAGTCAGCAGATCGCGGTGATCGCGTTGAAGCGTGCGAATCAGGGCCGCTGTCATGCCGTACAGCACCAGGGAAAAGGGTAGCGCCGCCAGGACCGAGGCCGACTGCAGCCCGGTCAGGCCACCGGCGGCAATCAGCGTCAGGCAGATGGCGGCGATCGACAGCCCCCACGTCACCTTCTTGATCAGCGGCGGATTGATGGAGCCGGCATCGGTCATCTGCGACACGATATAGGAGGCCGAGTCCGCAGAGGTGACCAGGAAGACGAAGATCAGCAGCATGGCTACCACCGACAGCGGCCCGGAGAAGGGCATCAGCGCCAGCATCTCGAAGAGCGCCACGGTAATGTTCTCCTGGGTGGCCGCGGCCAGGCCGGTGTCGGCGCCGAGTTCCATGTTGATGGCGGCACCGCCGAACACGCCGATCCACAGGCAGGCCAGCAGCGGCGGCACCAGCAGCACGCCCACCACATACTCCTGGATGGTGCGCCCACGCGAGACGCGCGCGACGAAGGTTCCCACGAAGGGCGACCAGGCAATGGCCCAGGCCCAGTAGAACAGCGTCCACTCCTGGGCCCAGGCATCGTTGCTGTAGGGGGTGGTGCGTAGGCTCATGCCGATGAAATTCTGCAGGTAGTCGCCAAATCCGAGCACGATGGTGTCGAGGATCGCCACGGTAGGCCCTGTCACCAGGACGTAGAGCATCAGACCGATGCACAGGATCATGTTGAGATTGGAGAGACGCCGTATCCCTCGGTCCAGACCGGCCCAGGTCGATGCCATATAGGCCAGGAAGAGCACCAGCAGGATAATGAACTGCCACAGGGCATTCTCGGGCAGACCAAACACGGCATTGAGCCCGCCATTCATCTGCAGTACGCCCAGTCCCAGAGAAGTGGCCACGCCCATGACCGTGGCCACGACGGCAAAGACGTCCAGCCAACCGATAAAGGGATGCCATCGGGACTTCTGAGCCGTGACCGAGGAGAGCACCGACGACACCAGACCGGGCTGGCCTTTACGGAACTGGAAATAGGCGATGATCATGCCCACCACCGCATAGGCCGACCACTGGTGAATGCCCCAGTTGAAGTAGCTGAACTGGATCGCATGGCGCGCCGAGGCGATGCTTTCGGCGGGCACGTCGCCATAGGGCGGATCGATGTAGTGGGTCATGGGCTCGGCCATGCCATAGAAGACCAGCCCGACGCCGAACCCGGCGGCCAGCAGCATGCTGATCCACGAGAAGAACCCGTAGTCGGGGCGACAATCCTGCGGCCCCAGGCGAATCTTGCCGTAGCGACTTAGCGCCAACCAGCCCAGCAGGACCACACCGCTGAACAGCGTGAAGAGGTAGAACCAGCCAAACAGCCGGGTCGTGGCATCGAGGGCGTTCTGGGCGAGCTTGCCCATCGTTTCGGGGAAGGCGGCTCCCGCGATGACGACGGCCAGAATGATGCTCAACGAGACGATGAAGACGCGCTGCCCCCCATGACTGGCCATCGATGGCTCCTTGCTGGCTGGCTTCGAGGCAGGCCATGGTAGCAGAGCCGGCGAGGCAGCGGCGAAGGATGCGCATTGACGGCCCCGCGCCGCACGCGTAGAAACTTGGCAGGCTAATTGTTAACGGAGCTAACCGCGACATGTCCCGACTCGCCGAGATGCCACTTTCCGTGCTCGACCTGGCCCCGATCCGCTTGGCGCCGACGAACGATGGTGCGACTCTCACCGAGCCGCGGCGCCCATGACGCCTGCCGAGAACGCGCGACCGAATTTCCGGCATCTCATCGACGGCTTCCGGCGCATGGCACCGCTGTCGCTGTTCGTGATCGTCTTCGGCCTGGCCTTCGGTGTGGCAGCCATTCAGCAGGGGCTCTCTGGACTCGAGACCCTGCTGATGAGCGGCCTGGTGTTCGCGGGGGCGGCCCAGTTCGCCACCCTGGAGCTGTGGGGCGATAGCATTCCGCTGCTACCCCTGGTGACCATCACGCTTGCGATCAACGCGCGTCATCTACTGATGGGTGCGGCCTTCTACCCGCACCTGCGCGACCTGCCCAGCGGGCGTCGCTATGCCAGCCTGCTGCTGCTCAGCGACGCCAACTGGGCCATGGCCATGGCCGGGGGAACGCCCGCCGCCCGGCTGGGCATCCTGGTAGGCGGCGGCCTGGCGCTGTGGTCCACCTGGATGATCGGCACTGGCCTGGGCGTCGCCTTCGGCAGCGGCATCGCCGAGCCAGACCGCTTCGGGCTGGACGCCATCATGGGCTGTTTCCTGCTGGCCATGCTGATAGGCGACAGGCGCGACCTTGGCGTACTGCTGCCCTGGGGCGTCGCGGCGCTTGCGGCCCTGGCGGCGATGGCCTGGCTGCCGCCCCATGCCCATGTCATCGTGGGGGCACTGGCAGGCGGCCTGGTGGGCCTGCTGCTGCCCCCTGCTCGCCAGGAGACAACACCATGACACTGACGGCCGCGAACGGCGGTGTGCTGCTGGCCATCGTGATCATGGCACTGGCCACCTATCTGACCCGCGCGGGCGGGGTCTTCGTGATGTCCCGGGTAGCCATCGGCCCACGCGTCGAACGCTTCATCAACGCCATGGCCGGCTCGGTACTGGTCGCGGTGATCACGCCCATGGCCGTGAACGGCGACGGCGGCGCCCGGATGGCTCTGGTCGCCACAGCGGGCGTCATGCTGGTGGTGCGCAAGCCACTGCCGGCCATCAGTGCCGGAATTCTCATCGCGGCACTCTGGCGTCTGATGGCCTCATGACCCTTTGTGTCAGGTCTCCGGCATGGCGATCGCTTGCCGGGTTGACTATCCTTTTGCCACTGCTGCCCAGGGCCTCGGGGCTGCGCGGTATTCACGGAGGCACCTTGAGCTAGCGCAGCCGACCCCGTCCCCGTCCGGACCTGCGCGTTTGATAAGGATATACGTCGATGTTGGCGCACCGATCCCTTCCCCGACTCCCCGCAAAATCACCCACGATGTTCTTCACGTTGATCGTGACGCTCTTTTTCCTGACAGGCTGCTCTGAACCCGCCGACCCGCCCCAGAGCGCACCGCCATCGGTATCGGTGGTGTCCCTCGAACGTTCCGAGGTCCGCCCTTCCCGAGAATTCATCGCCAGAACCGCTTCCTCGACGAAAGCCGATATTTCTGCACGCATCGAGGGAGAGATCAGGGAGGTCCTTTTCAAGGAGGGGTCCCGGGTCGAGCAGGGTCAGGTACTGATTCGCCTGGAGGATACCAGTGCCAGCGCGGATCTAGGCCAGGCCGAGGCCGAACTTGCCTCCTCCCGAGCAGAAGTTCAGTCGGCTACCAGAAACCTGCAGCGGGGAGAGGAAGTTGCCGGAAGAGGATTCCTGTCGGCTGCCGATCTCGACAAGCTCAGGGATCGCTTCAATGCTGCTGAGGGACGATTGAAGACGGCAGAAGCCGCCGTAAAGAAGGCGGCGAATAATCTGGGGTATACGGAGATACGGGCCCCGTTTGACGGCTGGGTCGGAGAACTGAATTTTGATGTAGGCTCAACGGTTAGCCCTGCGAGCGGTGCCATAACGGAAATCCTGGTAACGGATCCCATTTACGTGGAATTCCAGCTCAATGAAGCGGAATTCGTGGCTTTCCGACGAGCCGGACGGGATGCCGTCGAAAGCATGATCGATACCCTTTCATTGAGCATGACGCTACCCGATGGGGAGCGTTACCCCCAGGGTGGTGTCCTGGATTTCGCAAATGTGAGAACGGACGCCAGCACAGGCACGGTGGCCATGAGGGCCGTCTTCCCCAATTCAGCCGCCCTTCTGGTGCCTGGATTATACGTCACGCTGCATGTGGAGGGGCAGGCTGGCGAAGCCCGGCTCCTCGTACCACGGATGGCCGTGCAAGAGACGATTGAAGGCAAGTTTGTGCTGTTGGTCGACGACCAGCAGCAGGTGGTTCAGCGCTTCATTCAGACCGGGCCCGAGCGAGGGGCGATGGTGGTGGCTGACGCCGGACTGGATGCCGGTGAACGCGTCATCGTGGAAGGAATGCAAAAGGTCCGATCCGGCGTCACCGTCAATCCCGTACAGAAGCATATCGACTCGGATACGGGCGCCCTTACCGCGGCAGACGAGGCTGGCCAATGATCAGCGGCGTTTTCATTCAACGGCCGAAGTTCGCCTTTGTCATCTCCATTCTGATCACGCTCGCCGGATTGCTGGCGCTGCGAGGGCTGCCTGTCAACATGTACCCCGATATGGCACCGCCCCAGATCCAGGTTTCTGCGTCATTGCCCGGGGCAAGTGCCGAGGTGGTCGAGGAGGCCGTCATTCGTCCGGTTGAGCAACAGCTCAATGGTGTCGAGGGCATGATCTACATCGAGTCGACTGCCTCGAGTGATGGCGCCGCGAAGATCACCCTGACCTTCGAAAGCGGTACGGATACCGATCTCGCCCAGGTCAACGTGCAGAATCGCGTTGCGTTGGCGGAACCCTTCCTGCCGGATGAGGTGCGACGGCAGGGCGTGGTGGTCTCCAAGCAGGCCGGCAACATGTTGATGGGCATCAACCTCACGTCCGAACGCCCGGAACTCGACGGGGTCTTCCTGAGCAATTACGCCTCGAACAACCTGGTGGACGCCCTGGGCCGCGTGCCCGGCGTCGGTTCTGCGGAAGTGATGGGGGCCAAGGACTACAGCATGCGGATCTGGCTTGACCCGCAACGCATGTCGTCCCTGGATGTCACCGTCGGCGACGTCGCATCGGCGCTACGAGAGCAGAACCAGATAGTGGCAGCCGGCAAGCTGGGACAGCCTCCCGTGCCGGCCGGACAGCAACTGGTATACAGCATTCAGAGCCGTGAGCGGCTGTCGGATCCTGACGAGTTTGCCCAGACCATTCTGCGGGCGAAATCCGACGGCGGATTCGTGCGATTACGGGACGTCGGGCGCATCGAACTGGGCTCACGCTCCTATGCCTCCACCGCCAAGCTGAACAATCAGGACACGGCCTTCGTGGTGATCTATCAATTGCCCGATGCCAACGCCCTTGATGTGGCGGAACGGGTAAAGCAGGTGGTCGAGGACGCGGCACCCAGTTTTCCGGATGGCGTGAAGCACGACATCCTCTTCGACACCACCGACTTCATCACCCGCTCCATCGATGAAGTGATCGTGACGCTGCTCCAGGCCGTCGCGCTGGTGATACTCGTGGTGTTTTTGTTCCTGCAGAACTGGCGGGCCACGCTGATCCCCAGCATCGCCATCCCGGTCTCGCTGATCGGGACATTCGCCGTCATGGCAACGCTTGGCTACTCCATCAACACCATCACCCTGTTCGGCCTGGTACTCGCCATCGGCATCGTGGTGGACGATGCCATCGTCGTAATCGAAAACGTCGAGCGCATTCTTCAGGAAGAACAGCTCCCCATACGACAGGCGGTGACCAAGGCCATGGCCGAGGTGACCGGCCCGATCATTGCGACCACCCTCGTCCTGCTGGCGGTATTCGTGCCTGTCGGCTTCATGCCCGGCATTACCGGTGAACTGTACAAGCAGTTTTCGGTGACCATCTCCGTCGCGGTCATCATATCGTCGATCAACGCCCTGACCCTGAGCCCGGCGCTCTGCGTGTCGCTCCTGGGCCGAGGTGGCCAGTCAATTCGCTGGCTCCGCCCCTTCGAGACGATGATCGTCGGTGGCACCAAACGCTACGACTGGCTGGTGACGCGACTGCTTCGCAGGGGCGTATTGATGGGCGTGGGGCTGGTGGCGATCCTGATCGCCAGCGCGGGGCTGTTCAAGACGGTACCCGCGGCCTTTGTGCCCCCGGAGGACCAGGGTTTCCTGTTCGTGGATGTGCAGTTGCCCGATGCCGCCGCGCTCGAACGCACCGATGCGCTGCTCGAAAAGGTCACGGATATCGTGCTGGAGGACCCGGCAGTGACCGACGTCATCACCGTCTCGGGATTCTCCCTGCTGGGCGGGGCCAATTCGAACAATGGCCTTGGCATCGTCACGCTGGAGGACTGGGAAGACCGGGAGGATGACACCCTGAGTCTGCCGCAGATCACCGCGAGACTGTCGTCGCGGCTGTGGACGCTGGCAGAAGCGCAGGTCATGGTGTTCAATCCACCGCCCATTCCCGGACTTGGCACCTCGGCGGGATTCGACTTCCGCCTCCAGGACAATCAGGGACGCGACGTAGCCGAGCTTTCTCAGGTCATGAACGGCTTGATCTTCGAGGCCAACGAACATGAAGCGCTGTCCCGCGTCTACAGCACCTATCGTGCCAACATTCCCCAATACCTGTTGCAGGTAGACCGCAACAAGGCGAAGGCAATGGGCATCCAGCTGACGGATATCTTCTCTACCCTGCAGACACAGATGGGATCGCTGTATGTGAATGACTTCACTCGCTTCGGCAGAAACTATCGTGTCCTGCTGCAGGCAGAAGGGAGTTACCGACAGCAGCCCGGCGACCTGTCCTATTACCATGTGCGCAATCAGCGTGGTGAGATGGTGCCCTTGACGACCCTGGCGTCTCTCGAGCCCGTGCTTGGGCCATCGACCATCCAGCATTTCAACCTCAAGCGCTCGGTTACCCTCTCTGGCGAGGCGGCCAGCGGCTTTGCCAGTGGCGACGCGATCACGGCCATGGAACGCCTGGCGGAGGAACTGCCTCAGGGCTACACGTTCAGCTGGGCCGGCCAGAGCCTTCAGGAGATACAGGCGGGTGACCTGGCAACGGTGATATTCCTGCTGGCTATCGTGTTCGTCTATCTTTTCCTGGTCGCCCAATACGAAAGCTGGAGCCTTCCACTAGCCGTGATCGGTGCCGTTCCCCTGGCCATGTTCGGCGCCATGGGCGGTCTCTGGCTGCTCGGCATGGCCAACAACATCTACGCTCAGGTCGGGCTGGTGCTGCTGATCGGGCTATCCACCAAGACCGCCATCCTCATCGTCGAATTCGCGATGCAGCTTCGCCAATCCGGCCTGCCCACGAAGGAAGCGGCAAGAAAGGCCGCGGTACTTCGCTTCCGGGCCGTCCTGATGACGGCGCTATCCTTTGTGCTCGGTGTATTGCCGCTGGTGTTTGCCAGCGGGGCGGGCGCTGCCAGCCGGGTGAGCCTGGGTATTACCGTGCTCAGCGGGATGGTGGCTGCGACCCTTCTCGGCACGCTGATGGTGCCGGTCTTCTACCAGTGGATCCAGAGTCTCAGAGACAGGGTCAAGCCATCGGCCGATAGAACCTCGTCCTCGGAACCTCCTGCGAGGTGACGCAGTGAGGCATTGCCACCTGCCTCTTTACCCGGAACGAAGCGCCACGCGTGCTTTCATAAGGGGAAGTGCTGTTCACCGCGTCGGCCTCGTCGACGCGCCGCCAGATACACCGGAGTCCCGAATGTCAGACCCCCATGATTCCCGCCGCGATGCCCACCGGAATGCCGCCTGGCGCGCCGCCCGAGAGTGGCAGGCACGCGCCCGTCAGACCCGCGCCAGCGGCCCCCTGAGTAGTTTGAAGCTGCTGTTCATCTGGCTGCTGTTCGGCGTCATGATGATCGTCGCCCTCGTACTGGGGCTGTTCTTCCTGCTCATCGGCTGGGCCATGATGCCCTTCCTGCGTCATCGCATGAAGAAGCGCATGGCGCAGATGCGTGCCGACCAGGCCGAGGAGGTGGATGGCAATGTGCACTACCGCGAAACTCGCTACCGCGAAGCGCGCGGCGCTGGCGATCGACATCGTGACCAGCAGGTGCTGGAGGGGGACTATGAGGTCAAGGAGGGCGAGCACAAGAACGGTGACCGCTCCTGACTGACCAGCCGCTCGCGTGATATTTTCTCCCGACGCAGAAAGGTCGATTTCAGGCATGAACTCCGCATTCAGGACATGGACGCCGATACGATCTCCATTACCGCCTCCAGGGCACTGACGTAGCCACGACTTCCCAATCCCGCTATTACACCGTCTGCCCTCAGCGAGACATACGAGTGATGGCGGAAGCCCTCACGCTTGTGCACATTGGACAGGTGCACTTCGACCACGATGCCATCGAAAGCGTTGAGCGCATCCAGAATCGCCACGGACGTGTGCGTATAGGCTGCCGGGTTGATGATGATCGCCGCCGTGCCGTCCAGACGCGCCGCCTGGATGAGGTCGATGAGTTCACCCTCATGGTTGCTCTGTCGGCAGGTGATCTTCCAGCCCCCCAGCGCCGCCTGCTCGTAGAGGGCGTTGTTGATGTCCTCCAGGGTCTCATGGCCATAGAGCTCGGGCTGCCTGCTGCCAAGCAGATTGAGGTTGGGTCCGTGGAGTACCAGCACCTTGCGCTGACTCATCTGTCAGTCTCCTGCATTGTCTATCCGGGGGGTTCGACAGCACACTGACGCCCCGCCTGGCGATGCCAGCGGGGCGTCAATCGTGATGGCCCCGGCATTGCCGGAACCCAGGGGCTGCCCACAGACGTCAGGCCACCGGCGTCAACCAGCTGGCATCGATGGCCTGTTTGCCGCGCACCACGTCGAAGAAGAGCGACTGGATCTTCTCGGTGATCGGACCGCGACGTCCCTCACCGATGGTGCGGCCATCCAGTTCGCGGATCGGCAACACCTCGGCGGCAGTGCCGGTGAAGAAGGCCTCGTCGGCAATGTAGATCTCGTCTCGGGTGATCAGCTTCTCGCGCAGTTCATAGCCCAGATGCTCGGCCATGTGCAGTACGGTGTTGCGCGTGATGCCATTGAGGCAGGAGGTCAGCATCGGGGTGTAGATGATGCCGTTCTTGACCATGAAGAGGTTCTCGCCGGATCCCTCGGCCGCGTAGCCCTGGGGGTCGAGCATCAGGGCCTCGTCGTAGCCGCCGCGCTGGGCCTCGGCCAGGGCCATCATGGAATTGATGTACTGGCCGTTGGCCTTGGCACGGGTCACGGCGATATTGACATGGTGACGCGTGAAGGACGAGGTCTGTACCTTGAGGCCGAGTTCGCGGGCCTCGGGCGACATGTAGGAGGGCCACTCCCAGGCCGCCACGATCACGTGAGTCTTGAGGTTATCGGCACGCAGGCCCATGCCCTCGCTGCCGAAGAACACCATGGGGCGCAGGTAAGCCTCGTCGAGGCCGTTCTCGCGCACGGCGGCACGCTGGGCCTCGAGAATCTCCTCCTTGCTGTACGGCATGTCCATCCCGAGGATCTTGGCCGAATCGAACAGGCGGTCGGTGTGCTCCTTGAGCCGGAAGATGGCCGCGCCCTTGTCGGTCGCGTAGGCGCGCACGCCCTCGAAGCAGCCCATGCCATAGTGCAGGGTGTGCGTCAGTACGTGCACCTGGGCATCGCGCCAGGGAACCAGTTCGCCGTCAAACCAGATGAGACCGTCTCGGTCAGCCATCGACATAATCTACGTCCTTTCATCTTCTCAATCGTGAAAACGGAATATGCACGGTCACAAGCCCGCGCCTAGTGACTTTCCGGTTCGAGCAGGCGTTGCCAGAGCTCGATGACGGCCTTGCGATGCACCCGGAATTCATCGTTGCTACCGCGCCCAGCCTCGCCGGTCAGTGCCGCTCGGTGAGCAGCAGTGCGGCAGGCGAGATAGGCTTCGCGCAGGCGCTGGCAGTCCCGGCTTGGCAGGCGGTCGGTCGCTTCGAGTGTCTCCAGAATACGAATATTGTCGCTGTAGGCCAATAGCTCGGGCGTCTCGTGCCCCATGGAGAGCACCGCGAACTGACAGAGGAACTCGATATCGACCATGCCGCCGGGGTCGTGCTTGAGATCGAAGTCCTCGCTCTGACCCTTGCTGCCTAGGTGATCACGCATCTTGTGACGCATCTTGACCACCTCCTCGCGCAGCGTCTGGAGATCCCGCTCGCGGCCGAGGATCTCGCGTCGAATCGCCTCGAAGCGCTCGGCCAGCCGGGGATGGCCGGCCACCACTCGGGCCCGGACCAGGGCCTGGTGCTCCCAGGTCCAGGCCTGCTCGCGCTGGTAATCGGCGAAGGCCGACAGGGTCGAGACAAGAAGCCCAGAGTTGCCCGAGGGGCGAAGGCGCATATCGACCTCATAGAGGCTACCCGCCGGGGTCACCGCCGTGAGCAGGTGGATGATCCGTTGGCCCAGGCGCGTGAAGAAGACGGCATTGTCAATGGAGCGCTTGCCGTCTGTGCTTCCCTGAGTGGCGCCATCATGGAGGAATACCAGGTCCAGGTCTGAGCCGTAGCCCAGCTCGATGCCGCCGAGCTTGCCATAGCCGACCACCAGAAATTCGGGTTCGCTGCCGCATCGGCTCTTCTCGCGGCATTCGGGGAAACCGTGCTTGCGAGTCAGGTGCTTCCAGGCCATGGCCAGCACCTCTTCCAGGATCACTTCGGCGATGTAGGTGAGGTAGTCGCTGACCTTCATCAGGTGACGGGTGCCGGCGATATCGGAGGCCGCCACATGCAGCACTTGGGCATGCTTGAATACCCGCAACGCTTCAAGCTGGGCTTCCTCGTCATCCTCGGGTAGCCGACCCAGCGCCTGTCGCAGTTCATCGGCCAGACGCGCCTTGTCGGCCGGGGTGTAGAGCGTTTCCGGGGTCAGCAGCTCGTCGAGCAGGATGGGATGGCGGGCAAGCTGAGCGGCGATCCAGGGGCTCGCGCTGCACAGTTTCATCAAGTGCCCGAGGGCATCCGGGTTCTCGCGCAGCAGTGCCAGGTAGGCAGTACGTCGCAGCACCGCCTCGACCAGCGGCAGCACGCGCTCCAGGGCAAGGTCCGGGGTCTCGCTTGCGGCCACGGCGTCGAGCAGAAGCGGCATCAGCGCCTCGAGTCGCTCGAAACCGATGCGCTGCATGGCCTGCACCTGGCGGGAGTGGCGCAGCGTCCGCAGGCGACGAAGCGCGGTCTCTGGCTCCGCCAAGCCGGCCTCCTGCAGAAGCGCCAGCGACTCCTCGTCTTCCAGCTCCTCGCGCCAGAGCGCGCGCCACGCCTCCAGCGTGACGGCGCCGGTCGCCTGGTCGGCGTCATCAACCTCGTCCACCTCGTCCTCGGGTTCGGCAATCACTGCATCGAAGTGTCGACGCACTCGCTCACGCACCTCGTCCAGGCATGCCATCACCGCCGGCCAGTCCTCCATGTCCAGCGCCAGCGCCACCCGCTCGCGGTCGATGTCGTCCACGGGCAGGGTCTGGGTCTGGCGGTCTTCCAGGGCCTGCAGCACGTGTTCCAGGTCACGCAGGAAGACGTAATCGGGCATCAGTTCGTCGATCACCTCCTGGGGCAGCAGACCGAGCTCGGGAAGGCGCGCCAGGGCGGTCTTCAGCGAGGTGACCTGCAGCTCGGTATCGCGTCCGCCGCGGATCAGCTGGAAGGCCTGGACCACGAACTCCACCTCGCGGATACCTCCTGGGCCGAGCTTGATGTTCCCCTGCATGCCCTTGCGTCGGACCTCGCGGTTGATCATCGACTTGAGTTCGCGCAGCGACTCGATGGCACCGAAATCCAGATACTTGCGATAGACGAAGGGGCGCAGGCTCGACAGCAGCTCGGCTCCCGCGCCCACGTCACCGGCCACCGGCCGCGCCTTGAGCATGGCGTAGCGTTCCCACTCGCGTCCCTGGTCCTGATAGTAGCCGGCCAGCGAGGAGAAGCTCGCCACCAGCGGGCCGCCATCGCCCAGCGGGCGCAGGCGCATGTCGACACGAAAGGCAAAACCGTCGGCGGTCACCGCATCCAGGGCGGTAATCAACTTCTGACCGAGCTTGGTGAAATACTCCTGATGCTCGAGGGACTTGCGCCCGCCCTCGGTCTCCCCCTTCTCGGGAAAGCCAAAGATCAGATCGATGTCCGAAGAAAGATTCAGCTCACCGGCGCCGAGCTTGCCCATGCCCAACACCACAAGACGCTGGTCGCTGCCGTCGCTACGTGGGGCAGGACGCCCCCAGCGCGGCGCAAGATGCGTCTCGAGCCAGGTCAGGCTTCCCTCGAGGCAGATCTCGGCGAGCCGCGACACAGCTCCGCTGGTCTCCCACATGTCGACGCCCGGGGGGCGTGTCAGGTCACGCCAGATGATGCCCAGCATGCGGGCACGGCGAAATCGCCGGACAGTACCATGCAGGGTTTCCTCGTCATCGGCAGCCTCGAGCTGCTCGTCGAGCCAATCGCGCAGCGCCTCCGCGGAGGGCGTCGCATCCAGTTCGCCGCTGGCGTCCAGGTGCAGCAGCCACTCCGGATAGCGAACCAGGGTCTCGACGACGAAGGTCGAGACCGCCAGCACTCTGGAAAGCTGATGGCGGCGTGCGTCCGACAGCGCCAGCCAGTCTTCCAGCGGGGATTCGCTATCCCTGACATCGGCCAGGTTGTCGGCCTGCTCCAGCGAGGTCGCCAGTCGATCACGGGCATGGGCCAGGGGAGCCCTCAAGGGCTCGGGTATGTCATCCAGCGGCAGAAAGTCGTCAGGCAGGGCCATGAGGGTCTCGCATCCGGTGTTCGAATGGTTCCAGCATAGCGAAGCCTGCCTCGCCTCATAACCCGGCCTAGCCGAGGAATTTCTCCCAGGTCAGCAATGCCCAGGTCAAGCCGGCGATGAACAGGGAGAGCATCACGGCTGCGGAGCCGATGTCCTTGGCACGGCCGGAGAGCTCGTGACGTTCGCTGCCGATGCGGTCCACCACACTCTCGATGGCACTGTTGATCAGCTCGATGATCAGCACCAGCAGGCAGCTGCCCATCAGCAGGATCCACTCCACGGGGCCTTGCCCAACCCACCAGGCCAGCGGCAGCAGGACCACGCAGACCCCGAGCTCCTGCCGAAAGGCGGCCTCGTTGCGAAAGGCGGCCTTGAGCCCCTTGAGAGAATAGCGGGTGGAGTGCACCAGATGCTGCAAACCGGTATGTCCTGGCTTCATGTCATGCGATCCGCGATATCAGTGGGCATCGATCATCTCGTCGAGGTCGGCGGCCAGCGGGACGAGGACCTGCTGCCAGTTGAGCCAGGGGCTGTTTGCGGTACCGTTGACGAGCACCGCGAAAACGCCCCACTGTCCGCGCTGGGTGCGGAAGTAGCCACCGGCGGCGCGCACTGCCACAGGTTGGTTGAGGGTACCGGTCTTGAGCATGACATGCTGCTGAAAGGTGGCCGAACCGCGACGCAGGAAACGCATCACACCGTTGGCCGGCGACTGCAGGGCCGCGACAAAACTGGGAAAGAGCGCAGGGCGGAAGTACATGCTCTCCAGCAGGGCAGTAACACCCGCCGCCGAGGTGCGGCTCTCTGGGGTCAGGCCGCTGCCGCTGCGCAGAGTCACGGGACCGTGCCCCGGAAGACCGGCCACGAAGGCCTCGAGTGCATCGCTGGCCTCATGAAGATCAGCGCGCGGGGACTCCACCAGATTCAGCGCCAGCTGGTCGGCCATGAAGTTGTTGGAATGGTTGAGGGTACGAAGCAGCAGCTCCTGCAGCGGCTCGCTTTGCACCTCCGCCAGGGAACGTGCCGAGGCTGGCGGCTCGGTGGCGGCCACGCCAACACCGCCACTCACGCCGATGTTGGCCTGCTCCAGCATTGCCCGCAGGGTGGCGGCGCTCTGACGCGCCGGATCAGAACTGGCCCGATAGATGGTCCGGGGCCGGGCGTTGGTGGATATCTGACCGCTCACCCGCATCACGTCACCGCGGTCGCGACTCACGCGCTCGGCATTGAGTCGGGTGCCGCTGTCATCGGGTTTCGTCTCGACATGGTTGTCGATGTCGACGATCGCCGCCTGACTGTCGCAGCTGGTGATGCGAGCGGGCTGGCCGGGGGTGGCAGCGGGCCCCACGCTGATGCACCAGCTGCCGTGATTCACCCCGGCAGACGAGAGCAGAGCGCTGTAGGCATTGGCCACCCGGGAGCGCGCCTCACAGCGGTCGGTGGTGATGCACTCCACCGGACCATAGCGCCACTGACTGACCACCAGACGTCCCTCGATCCGGCGCACGCCGGTCTGGTGAAGCCGCTGGACCAGGCGCCAAAGATCTTCGGTGGTCAGCATCGGGTCACCGCCGCCATCGAGAACCAGGTCACCATGCACAACGCCCTCTGCATCGGGCTCTGCCAGGCTCATCAGCCGCGTGGTGAATCGATGTTGCGGGCCCCAACGGTCCAGCGCCGCCGCCGCCACGTAGATCTTGGACACCGACGCCGGCGATAGCTGTCGACCGGGTTCGATGGCACCCAGCACCTTCCCGCTGCCCAGCAGGCGGGCCTCTGCCCCGATCAGAAAGCCCTTGTCGGCCAGCTCGGCCAGACGGGGAAAGCCGCTTGCCTGGGCGAACAGGGGCAGCAGTGCCAGCAGGAAGCAGAGCAGCGAGCGATGAAGCATGAGATCTCCAGGGAGCATGAAAGGCCAACAGCTTAATGGGGCGAGACGGAAGAGAATACCTGGATCACCACCACGCCGCCGACAATCATCCCGAGACCCAGCAGCGCGGGCAGGTCCGGCTTCTCGCCATAGACCAGGATACCCACCAGCGTCACCAGCACGATGCCAAGCCCCGCCCAGAAGGCGTAGGCGATGCCCACGGGCATCGTGCGCAGGACCAGGGCAAGCAGATAGAAGGCCAGACCATAGCCAATCACTACCGTGACGCTCGGCCAGAGGCGAGTGAAACCCTCCGAGGCCTTCAGCGCACTGGTGGCGATAACCTCGGCGACGATGGCGAGTGCCAGAAACAGGAATGTCATTATCTCTCACTCGTAAGTGCAGGCACCCCACCGCGCGGCACCAGCCCGGGGGCGTGGGGCAGATCGACCACCAGCCGCCAGAGTGCCTGTCCGCTGGCGTGGTACTTCTGCTCGAAGGGCGTCAGGCAGGCCACGTCGGGCACGAAGGATTCCGCGGAGGCGGATTCGCCGGTGACCTGTGTCACCGCCAGAGCGAACTCCTCCACATAAAGCCGCCAGTTCGAACGCAGCTCAAGCCGGCCACCCAGCGCCAGGATCATCGGCAGCACCGGATGCCCTTGCCAGCGCATCTTGAGATGGGCGGGCTTGGGATAGGGATTGGGATAGAGCAGGTAGTGGCGTGCCGGCTGCCAGCCTGCGGCCAGGGCCAGGCGCCAGAAGTCCACCAGGTCGGCACGCACCATCAGGGCATTGGTCGGCAGCCGGCCGTGATCACGTGAGAGGCGCTCGGCACTGCGGTCGACGCCGATCACCGCGGCAGCGGGATACCGTTCTGCCAGACGTCGCGTCGAGAGGCCTACGCCGCACCCCGCATCCAGGATCAACGACGCCCCGCCACGACGCTCGAGCCACGCCCTGGCCCGAGCGAAGGCCTCGCAGGTATGCTCGGCGAGTGGCTTGCGCAGGGGGTGCTCAAGGGCCCGCGCCACACGACGGGCCAGATCCCGGTGTGGACCGGTCTGACAGGTGACGATGGGACGCGAACGCGCAGTCATGGCAGCAAGCTCGGCGAAATGGAAGGAAGCGCATTCTAACAGCCGCTCGCCTCCTGCGCAGAGGCGACGGCATGACGCCGCCACAGGCCGGGTGCTATGATCCAAGGCCTGACAACGACAAACAATGCAGCCCTGATATCAACCGCACAACGAGGAACCCGGCTTGCCACACTTACCGGTGATCGTCGGCATGGGCGGCGTGAATCCCGCCGGCCGAGTCTCAGGCCATCAGGCGTTTCGCCGTACCGTGCTCGACGCCCTGTCTGACGATGACCAGGCCCGCACTCTGCTGGGCCTCGCGGCGATGATGCGCCTGGCCGATTGCCAGGCAGACGGCGACTGGCATGACGGCGAGGGCCGGCCACTGGACGCCGCCGCGATCGTCCAGCAGACCCGTCAGCAGGTCCTCGACCACACTCTGATTCGACGTCTCGAAGATCCCCGCTTCAATGAGGAAGGTCTGCCGGCCAATCGCAAGGCGAGCCTCGCTCTGGACTCGCCGCTGACCTTCCGAATCCGCCGCCGTCAGCTGCCCGATGACCTGCCACCTACCTGGCAGGTCCGCGAGCTGGACCGTCAGAATCTCGAGGTAACCGTGCCCGTCGGCACCATGGAAGTGATGCTGCCCGAGACGCGCCCGGCGCAAGTGCGTGCTGCCGGCCAGCTACCCTCGGGGTTCGACCCCGGACGCCTCTACCGCAGTGTGCACCATCCGCGCGGCCTCTCCATGGCCGTCTTCGCCGCCAGCGATTGCCTGGGCGACAGTGGCCTAGCGTGGGACGCGCTGCGTGACCGCCTCGATCCCGACGACATCGCCGTCTACGCCGGCAACTCCATCGGCCAGCTCGACGAGGAGGGCTGGGGTGGCCTGCTCAAGAGTTTCGTTTCCGGCAAGCGCGCGACGTCCAAGCAGATGCCGTTGGGTTACAGCCAGATGCCCGCGGACTTCATCAATGCCTATGTGCTGGGCAGTGTGGGCGGTACCGGGGCAGCACTTGGCGCCTGCGCCAGCTTCCTCTACAACCTGCGGCTCGGCGTGGACGACATCCGTGCCGGCCGACGGCGGGTCGTGCTGGTGGGCACGGCCGATGCGCCGATCACGCCCGAAGTCATCGAGGGGTTCCGAACCATGGGCGCACTGGCCGATGACGACGGCCTGAAGGCCCTGGATGCCCTGGACCTGCTGACCGACGCCGACTACCAGCGGGCCTGCCGCCCCTTCGCCCGCAACTGTGGCTTCACGATGGGCGAGTCCAGTCAGTTCATCATGCTGATGGACGACGCTCTGGCGCTGGAGACTGGTGCCGAAGTCCTCGGCAGCGTGCCGGGCGTCTTCGTCAACGCTGACGGCTGGAAGCGTTCGATCTCCGCCCCGGGCATCGGCAACTACATTTCACTGTCCAAGTCGGTCGCTCTGGTACGGGACATGCTAGGAGAAACGGCCCTTCGTGAGCGCACCTTCCTCCACGCTCATGGCACCAGCACGCCAAAGAATCGCGTCACCGAATCCCATGTCTTCGACCAGGTCGCCCGCGCCCACGGCATCAGCCACTGGCCGGTCGTGGCGGTGAAGACCTTCGTCGGCCATTCCCAGGGCAGCGCCGCCGGCGATCAGCTGACCAGCGCACTGGGCAGCTTCACCTACGGTCTGTTGCCGGGCATCTTCACGCTGGATGCGGTGGCCGACGACGTTCATGGTGAGCGTCTCAGACTGTTTCGGGAACCGCTGCCCTTCGTCGCGGATGCTGCCTTCATCAATGCCAAGGGCTTTGGTGGCAACAACGCCACCGGCGTGGTGCTCTCTCCCGTCGTCACCGAACGCCTGATGGTGGAGCGTCATGGCGAGGCCGCCGTTGCCGCCTGGCACACCCGTCGCGAGGCCACCCGAGAGACGGCCGCCACCTATCATCAAGCCGCCGACTGCGGGCGCTTCCACGTTCGCTACCGCTTCGGCGAAGGCGTACTGGAAGGCCCCGAACTCGAGGTTGGCCGGGACGCCATACGCATTCCCGGCTATGCGAGAGACGTATCGCTGGCCGTGGACAATCCTTTCGGACGACTCGACGACGGAGAAACGCGATGAACATCGCTGTCTACGCCGGTACCTTTGACCCAGTCACCAATGGCCACCTGGATCTGATCGAGCGTGCCGCACGGCTATTCGACAAGGTGGTGGTCGCCATTGCCATGAGCCCCGGAAAGAGCCCTGCGCTGGACATCGATACGCGCATCACGCTGACCCGGGAGGTGGTGGCCGGCCTCGATAACGTCGAGGTGGTCGGGTTTTCCGGGCTGATGACCGAGTTCATGAAGCAGCAGCAGGCACGCGTGCTGCTGCGCGGCCTGAGGGCAGTGTCAGACTTCGAGTACGAACTGCAGCTGGCCAACATGAATCGTGCTCAGATGCCGGAGCTGGAGACCGTCTTCCTGACACCGGAAGTGGAGAACTCCTACATTTCCTCCACACTGGTGCGCGAAATCGCCCGGCTCGGTGGTGATGTATCCAAGCACGTGCATCCCAGGGTCGCCGAGACGCTCGAGAGCCATTACAATACCTGACAATGAAGCTCAGGATTGGGCTTTCCCGAGCCCGCTTGCCGGCCAGCGACATCCGTGAGGTACCCCATGGCCCTGATGATCACTGACGAGTGCATCAACTGCGACGTCTGCGAACCCGAATGCCCCAACGGTGCCATTTCGCCGGGGGAAGAGATCTACGTCATCGATCCCAGCCTGTGCACCGAGTGCGTCGGCCACTACGATGAACCACAGTGCCAGCAGGTGTGTCCGGTGGATTGCATTCCGCTGGATCCCGAGCACAAGGAAAGCCGTGATGCGCTGATGGCAAAATATCACCTCATCACCGCTGCCTGACGCCACCTTGTAGCCGCACAGACATTGCCTACCCACCTATGAAGCAGGGCGACAATGTCTCATGTCGTATGTGCCAGGACACACGCTCCTGTACGGAAACGGTGGAACAGTGTGTTGTCACCGATAGCCAATTGGCCTACATCTCGTCAGCGCGTCGACTCACCGTGCAGCCCAGGCAGCGACGGAAGGCCGCTTCGGCCGGCGTCTTGATCAGGGTTTCCGCCGCACCTTCCACATTGCCCCCCAGCGCCGTAAACGGCAGTGACACCAGGAAAATCGCCGTGCCACCTACCGTGGCCGCGGCGAGCAGCGGCCGAGCGATCACCGCATCGGCAATCATCGCCCCGCCGCTCGGCTGAGCCTCCATGCGCTCTCCCTGTGCCATCGCCGGGCCAGTGCCCAGAAGCACCGCCAGCGTCAGCATGGCAAACATCATGCTCTTACCCAGTCGCTTCATCATCCTCGCTCCCTGCCCTGTCGCCCCGCCGGCCGCCGCCGTAGCATGGCATTCATTCGAATTAGCACCTAGAATCTTCAAAGTTACACGATTTCACAGGATCTTATATCAGGGTAGCCGGCTTTTACCGGATGCCCAACCTCCGCGGGCCCTGCCCGTCCCATGCAAAGGAGCGCATGATGAAACGCCTGATCGCCACCGCCGCCCTGGCTGGCCTGATCGCTAGCCCTGCCTCCGCCCAGAGCTATCAGTATGATCCCAATGAGGGGCCCTATCTGGGTGCCGGCCTGGGGTATTCGACACTGGATAACAATACACTTGATAGGCTCGACTCGGCCGGCGCTAACACCGATGACAGCGATACTGCATATAAGCTGTTTGCGGGCTACCAGTTCAACCCCAACTTTGCTGTAGAAGCTGGCTATGTAGACTTTGGTGATTTTTCTGCTAGCGCCGCTGTCCCTGGCTATTCAGCTAAAGCTGAAGTCAGTGCAGATGGTTTCACCGCTGCGCTGATTGGCAAGCTGCCCATCCAAAATGGTTTCAGTGTCCACGGCAAACTCGGCATGATCGCTTGGGACGGTAATTATAAAGAAAGTGACAGCGACGGATGGTCTTACAGCGAAAGCGCCGACGGCTCCGACCCCTTCTACGGTATCGGCGCCGAGTATGAGGTCGACCGGATCATGATGCGCGCCGAATACGAGCGCTATGATCTCAGCGACAGCGGCGAGGACTTCGAGATCGACCTTATCTCTGCCAGCCTGGGCTACCGCTTCTAGGTTCCGACGATCGCTTCTCCACGGCCCCGCCAACCGGCGGGGCCGTTGCGTTCGGGAGCAGGAGGCGCCACCCTGCTCCGTTTCACCGCCAGGGACCCGCCTTGACGTCGTCCACACCCACCGTCCGCGTCGGCACGCAAAAGCGCATTCTCTCGCTGGCCTGGCCGATCATCCTCTCCAATATCACCGTGCCGCTGCTCGGGCTGGTCGATACCGCCGTGGTCGGCCATCTGCCCGACTCGCGCTATCTCGCCGGCGTGACGCTGGGAGCGACGCTGTTCAGTTTCCTCTACTGGGGGTTTGGTTTCCTGCGCATGGGCACCACCGGCCTCACCTCCCAGGCAGTTGGCCGGGAGGCAGAGGAAGACGTGCGCAACCTGCTCGGTCAGTCGCTGCTGCTTGCCCTGGTGATCGGCCTGGCGTTGATCCTTCTGGGGAGTCCCCTGGTGACGCTGGGACTGGGCTTGCTCGACGGCAGCGAGGCCGCCACGGCGCTGGCCGCCGAGTACGCCCGTATCCGCCTGTTCTCTGCGCCAGCGGTACTGGCCAACTACGCCATCCTTGGCTGGTTCCTCGGTCAGCAGAACTCGCGGGTGACGCTGGCCATCCTCGTGCTGACCAACGGGGTCAATATCGCCCTCGACCTGCTGTTCGTGGTGGGACTGGGGATGACCAGCGATGGTGTGGCCTGGGCCACGGTGATCGCCGACTATACGGCACTGGCTTTCGGGCTCTGGCTGGTATCGCGCCAGCTGAGACGGCTGTCGGGGCGCTTCCTGCGAGAACGACTGCTGAGTCTGGTCGCCTATGGCGAGCTTTTCCGGGTCAACGCCAACCTCTTCGTGCGCACCCTGGGTCTATTGTTCGCCATGGCCTTCTTCACTTCCCGCGGCGCCGCGCAGGGCGATACCGTGCTGGCGGCCAATGCCGTACTGCTGCAGTTCATCATGCTGACCAGCTATGCCCTGGACGGTTTTGCCCATGCCGCCGAAGCGCTGGCCGGGCGCGCCGTGGGCCGCCGGCGCTTCGACGAGTTCGGCCAGATCGTCAGAAGCGCCGCCCGCTTCTCGCTGGTCACGGCGGGGCTTGCCGCGCTAGCTTTCGCCTTGGGAGGCGAGTGGCTGATTGCGCTGCTGACGGGACTACCTGAGGTGCGCGCCACGGCGGGCGACTACCTGCCATGGATGGTCGTCATGCCGCTCGTGGCCGTTTGGAGCTACCTGCTGGACGGGGTCTTTATCGGGGCCACGGCGATACGCGAGATGCGCAACAGCATCTATGCGGGACTCATTGTCTACCTGCCGCTCTGGTGGTTGACCACGCCATGGGGCAACCATGGCCTCTGGCTGGCCTTTCTGACCTTCGCTCTGGTGCGCTCGTGCGTGCTGGTAGCCTACTACCGACATCATCGACGCACCCGCTGGCGCCACCGGGTCAACGCCGATGGCGAGCACGATATCTCCCACGGTGGGTAGCGCAACCTACTGAGGTTGCGCTACTTTCCTTCAGGCGCGCCACAACCTGACAACAAGAGAAGGGAATCCTCATGCTCAAGGCCCTGTCGAGACCGGCCGTCAAGCTGGTCGAACGCTACCTGCCTGACCCCTACATCTTCGTTCTACTGCTGACGATCATCGCTGCGGTCGCCGCCATTGCCGTTGAGCGCCAGACGCCGCTGGCGGTAATGCGCTTCTGGGGCGATGGCTTCTGGAGTCTGCTGACCTTCTCGATGCAGATGCTGCTGGTGCTGGTCACCGGCTTCATGCTCGCCAGCTCCCCGCCCGTCAAGCGCATCCTGCAGAAGCTTGCCGGTCTGGCGAAGAACGCGGGCAGCGCCATCATCCTCGTCACCCTGGTGTCGCTGGTGGCCAGTTGGATCAACTGGGGCTTCGGCCTGGTGGTGGGCGCCCTGTTCGCCAAGGAACTGGCTCGCCTGATACGCGTCGACTATCGGCTTCTGGTGGCCAGCGCCTACTCCGGCTTCATCGTCTGGCACGGCGGTCTGGCCGGTTCGATTCCACTGACCATCGCCACCGAAGGCCATTTCACCGTCGAGCAGATCGGAGTGATCGGTACCGGTAACACCATCTTCTCTCTGTTCAACCTCGCCATCGTGGCCTGCCTGTTCATCGCCGTGCCCGTGGTCAATCGGTTGATGCTTCCCGACGAGAAGGAAAGTGTCTATATCGATCCCAAACTGCTGGGTGAGGACGAGGAGGCGCACGTGCGCATCACGCGCCCCGCCGAACGCCTTGAGAACAGCACCACCCTGGCCTGGCTGGTGGGCATCCCGGGCGTGCTGTTCCTGGTCGACCATTTCGTTTTCCGCGGCGGCGGCCTGAACCTGAACGTGGTCAACTTCCTGTTCCTGTCGCTGGCCATCGTGCTTCACCGCACGCCTCGCAGCCTGCTGGAAAGCCTCCATGAGGCGATCAAGGGCGGCGCCGGCATCGTCATCCAGTTCCCCTTCTATGCCGGCATCATGGCCATCATGGTGCAGTCGGGGCTGGCCGAGAGCATGTCCGAGACCCTGATCTCCTTTGCCACCGAGACCACCCTGCCCTTCTGGTCCTTCATCAGCGCCGGCATCGTCAACATCTTCGTGCCCTCCGGTGGCGGCCAGTGGGCGGTGCAGGCCCCGGTGATGCTGCCTGCCGCCGAGGCCCTCGGCGTGGACATTCCCCGAGTGGCCATGGCCGTCGCCTGGGGAGATGCCTGGACCAACCTGCTGCAACCCTTCTGGGCCCTGCCGGTACTCGGCATCGCCGGGCTCAAGGCCAAGGACATCATGGGCTTCTGCCTGATTCAGCTGTTCATCACCGGTATCATCATCGCAGTGGGCCTGACCTGGTTCTGAGTCCATTCCTCGCGCTCGCCCACCCCGATTGACATCGGGGTGGGTGTCTTCCGGAAGACGACAGGCATAGGGTGTTCTCGAGATGACGTCTTTCCTATCCCTGATCACGATCATCAGCCTGGTCATCGAATCCCTGGGCGTCCTGATCATCGTGTCAGGCTTTGCCATGGCGACCTGGCGCTTTCTCAAGCATCAGCGCTGCTACGACAGCCGCGAGGCCTACCTGACGTATCGCCACGGCATCGGCCGCTCGATACTTCTGGGGCTGGACTTCCTGATCGCCGGCGACCTGATCAAGACCGTGATCGTCATGAACAGCAGCGAACAGGTCGCCACCCTGGCTGCCGTGGTGGTGATCCGCGCCTTTCTGGGCTTCACTCTCCATGTGGAGGTGGAAGGCCACTGGCCCTGGAAACCACCCCATCCACCCGGACAGCAGCAGCATACCCCGTCGGACGATCCTTGATCCCCCTAGCCACTTTCTGCGAGGCATTCCCCCATGGATTCACCCGACCTGAGTGGCCAGCACGAACTCTCGATGACCGTGCTGATGACCCCGGACATGGCCAACTTCAGCGGCAAGGTGCATGGCGGGGCGATCTTGAAGAAGCTGGATGAGGTGGCGTATGCCTGCGCCAGCCGCTACGCAGGCCACTATGTGGTAACGCTCTCCGTCGACCAGGTGTTGTTCAAGCAGCCCATACACGTTGGCGAGCTGGTCACCTTTCTGGCCAGCGTCAACCATGTCGGCCGTTCATCCATGGAGATCGGCGTCAAGGTCGTCGCCGAGGACATTCGCCGCAAGGTGATTCGCCATACGAATAGCTGCTACCTGACCATGGTCGCCGTGGACGCCGAGGGGAAACCTGCACAAGTGCCTCCGCTGACGCTGGAGACCCGGATACAGAAACTGCGTTTCGAGAAGGCGGCCCTGCGAAAGAAACTGCGCAAGCAGGCCGAAGAGGAGGAGCGTCGCACCCAGGCCGAGCACGACAACCTATGACGTGAGTCGCGTCAGCCGCAGTCCAGCGCCGCGATGCGGCCCTGCTCGTCCAGGCGCACGTTGAGACGATCAGGGCGATAATCGAGGGTATGCGCCTCGCCGGGGCGCATCACGCGCAGGGCATCAGCACCGCTTCGCGCCTGCAGCGTCTCGCCCAGTGCGGCGTCGAAGCGCTGCCCCACCTGGTCCTGGAGGCGGCTGGCGTCGCAGCCATCGACCGTGTCGGTCACCTGCGGCGGGGGCGGTGCAGCGTCGCGGGACGCAACGGGTCCGTTCATGGCGCTGCAGGCGGTCAGCAGCGTCAGGCCGGCGGCGGCCAGCCAGGGCATACAGATGTGGGTCATGGGCATGGATCAAAAGACGCGCGGGTGCATTGAGATGGCGGTAGGGCCAATGAAAGGCAGCGGGCATGGCGAAAGACATGCCCGTGCGAGACTCAGGCGATCGGGTATATCATCAGGTGGTGGCATCCTGCACGGCTTCGCCACCACGTTCGATATCCTGGCCGGCGCCGCGGATGGTGTTGCAGCCGCCGAGCAGCGAGAGAGTGAACAGAGCAACCAGTATCAGCGATAGCGTGCGTTTCATGAGCAGGTCCTTGTCGATACGCTGGATTCGAAACTAGCCTTGCTCCTTCAATCTAGCAGGTTCGGCGATCCCGCCCAATGCCTCATCCCAGTGCGAGTCGCAGGATGATCGCCACGATCACGGCAACGGTCAGCCACTTGACGACGAACGCTCCGCGCGGGCTCATGTTGACCTTCACCGCCAGCCAGGCTCCCAGCATGCTGCCGACTGCCAGCACCAGGCCATAGCCCCAGCGAACCTGATCATTGACCAGAAAGATGGCCAGGGCGGGCAGGGTATAGACCAGGATGATGAGCACCTTGAAGACGTTCACCTGAGCCAGATCGATCTTCAGCATGCGGTAGAGCACCACGATGAACAGGATGCCCACCCCGACCTGGATGAAGCCGCCATACAGGCCGATCGCGAACATCGCCAGGTAGACCGCCGGGGTCAGACGCTCTGGCGTCAGAGGCCGGGTGTCCAGGCGCGGCTGCGGCAGCAACATCAGTACCGCCGAACACGCCATCACCGCGATCAGGATCGCCTCGAACAGCGCATCCCCGGTCTGCAGGGCCAACCAGGCACCCAGCAGTGCCCCCACCACCGCCGGTACCGAGAGGCGCAGCGAAAGGCCCACGTAACGCGCACCGGCACGAAAGAAGCTCGTCACCGCCGAGAGGCTCTGCAGCACAATGGACACGCGGTTGGTGCCGTTCGCCGCCTGGGGCGGCAGGCCGAGAAACATCAGCAGCGGCAGGGTCAGCATGGAGCCGCCGGCCGACAGCACGTTGATGAAGCCGGCAAGGGTTCCGATGGCCAGCAGGGCAAGGGCCTCGAACAGGGTCATGGCAGTATCCGTTGTGGGGCGACTCGGCACAGCCGCCCAGCATACCGGCGCAGCTCTGCCGGGGGAATCTGCCGGGCGCCACGCCGATGTGCGATGATGAGCGGCACAGGGAGAGATACCGCCTGAGGAGCGACACGATGACGGACTTCGCGACCGACCCCCGCCTGGTCAACGACAGCTACCCGGTAACTGAACTGCCCCTTTGCCAGCTGCGCCTGATGGATGATGCCCGTTTCCCCTGGCTGGTACTGATCCCGCGCCAGCCCGACGCGCGCGAGGTGTTCGACCTCGACGCGAGGACCCAGCAGCAGCTGTGGCGCGAGGCGACCGCGGTCGGCCGGGCCATGCTCGCCGCCCTCGGCGGCGACAAGCTCAATATCGCAAGCCTCGGCAACGTGGTGGCCCAGCTGCACGTGCACGTCGTCGTGCGGCGTCGTGAAGATGCCGCCTGGCCGGCACCGGTATGGGGCCATGGCCAGGCCGAGGTCTACGATCTGGATCGCCTGGCCGCGCTGCGTGCGCACGTTCTGGCCGAGGTCGAACGACTGGACCTGACCGCACCCACCGCCTAGTCCCTGACGTCTGCCAGGCGCGCCTGCAGATCGGTCAGCAGAGGATCCAGCACGGCGGGGGGCAGCGCTCGGCCACGGCGCGTGGCGACGACGCTGAGCTGGCTGTGCCCGCGTTGGCGAGGGGCATGATTGTCATCCTCGTCCTGCGCAAGGCCCTCGCGCACGCGGCGAGGCTGGCCTTCGTAGACAACGCGTAGCGAGACTCCATAGCCCGGCATTCGTGCCAGCACCGCGTCCAGGCGTCCCAGTTCGCCATCGGCGTAGCGAATCACGTAGCCGCGGTCCATCAGCAGGGCCATGGCCACGCGCAGCGTGGTCTCGGGCGAGGCCGCCAGGCGAACCTCACGCGGCTCGGAGGGCGGTAAGGTGGCGCAGCCGGCCAGTCCAGCCAGCAGCATCGCGATCAACAGATGGCGCATCATGGCGTCTCCGGCGCGGGCATGCCCGCCATGGCGCGGTGCAGTGCCTTGCAGAAAGCGGCATCGCTGGCGCTGCGCGCTTCGCGAACCTCGCCCCGCCAATCGACCAGGCGGATATCCCGGCTGACCCGCACCTGCTGCGAACCCACCATCACCGAGACCCGTTCGAGACGGGTCGCCTCGTCGACCACCGGGCTGATGCCGCCGCCGATCCCCAGGGTCACACCGGTAGCGAGTCGCCCGCCGGTGCCGCCCAGCACAAAACCGCCCAGGCGCGGCAGGGGGTCGATGCCATGGTGGTGATGAAAGGTCGTGCGGGCGAGTTCGGCGCTGACCAGCCCCAGCGCCACGTCGGTGTGGCGCACCAGGAACCCCTGCGCCTCCAGCGCCGTCACGGCGCTGGCCAGGCTGTCGTCGGGCTCGACAGGCCAGCGGCATTCGGCTGACGGGGCCGGCTGGGCCTCGGGCAGGGTGGCCGGGGTCAGCTGGCAACCGGCCAGCGCCACCGGCAGCAGCAACCACC